>Ga0208790_1001409_pt1 | contig 10549 bp, 16 predicted proteins | sample 10_taG_FD_184083 | JGI IMG/M metagenome (GOLD analysis project Ga0208790, IMG submission 184083) | Marine viral communities from the Subarctic Pacific Ocean - 10_ETSP_OMZ_AT15264 metaG (SPAdes) (version 2) | ecosystem: Environmental > Aquatic > Marine > Oceanic | place: Pacific Ocean | collected... | reverse complement strand
CGATGAAGAAAGATTTGAATTATATTATGATGAACGAGAGAAGAGAAGAGAAAGAAAGAATAGTTTATCGTATGAACAATTATTAAAGAAGTCTGGCGTATTACCACCATCAGCTGAAGAATAATTTAAAATTATATATTAAAAAGTAATACTCAAGTTACAACTAACACTACCATTAAAGTTATAATTTATATTATAATCTACATTACCACCACCACCATTAAAATTCAAACTTGAACCATTACATGATAAGCATCCTCCTCCACCACACATGCCTGGATCATTTGTACTATTACATCCTGTACAAAAGAAATGTCCCATTGTATCATCTCCACCATTTCCAACTCGAGCCCAATCTTCCCATATTGCATTGAAATAAGAATCATAGTCTTGTTTAATAGATGCTTTTGTTTGAATATTCTGAGGGTTTGAATATCTTTGAAATTGTAAACCATAAACCTGGTTTATTATTTGATTAAAATTTCCATTTAAATTATGGGATTGTCTTATTGATTTATCACTACTATTACCCGCACCACGATGAGATTGACTAAACATTTTATTCTTTGGATCTGGTGGTCTTTCACTACAAGCTGCAGAGTTATTCCAACATTGAGCTCCACCATTCTGACAAGTACTTCCATAACAATAATAGTTAGTCCAAAACATACTGTATTGGCACGAACACCCTCTAACCTCATCAAATTGTGCCTGTCCCATCTGTTCTGGTGTTAATTTTTTGGGTGCATATGGATTGATTGATATATTATTTTTATTATATCCTTCAGGGTAATAATATTCAATCTTCTTTGAACTATTTTTTATTTTTTTACTATTAACTATATTTATTTTATTCTTTGCCATATTATTTTCCCCCAATAAATAACTCTTCTTCTTTTTGTCTTATATATTTCCCAATACCTTGATTTAGATAACCCTTATCCATAGCATCTTTAGATGTAACAGATAATTTCCAATTCCATAATTGAGTAACATACTTACTTGAATTTATCTTACCCCACTCTTTAACTTGTGATGTAGTTAACTTACTATTGGATTGTAATTTTTTAAATGTAGGTAAGTCTTTAATTACTTCAGCTGGTCTTGACATATGTATCAACAACCATATATCATTAACCTCTACATTAGTATACTTTAAACTATTCAGTTTAGATTTAACTTTATCCTTACCATTGGTTTGTAACATATATGCAATCTGTAATTTATAATCATTCGTATTTAATTTTTGATGTAACACACTTAATCCAGGAAAGATTTGTTTAAACATTCCTAAAGTTTTTAACATTTTAAAATAGTTGGGAACTTTTTTAGCTTTGGTGACACCTTTGATAAATTCATCTCTTATTCGTTCCGCACTTACTCCTGATATATCGGAGTTCTGTTTAAGTGCAGCCCAAGTATCTTTAGTCATCTTACCACCCACGCTACCAGCAAACCTAACGGCCCTTAACTTACGAAGTGGGTCTTCATCAAATCTTTCTTCTGCATTACCAACAGTTCTAATTTTCTTTTTCTTTAAGTCAGCTATCCCACCAACTAAGTCAACGATTTGTTTCTTACCTATATCATAGAACAAAGCATTGATGGTTAAGTCTCTTCTCTTAACATCACCTTTAATATCTGTGAAGTCAACAGCATCAGGTCTTCTACCCTTACCTATATCTTTTCTGAATGTTGCAATCTCGTGGCCACCAATTATAACAACACCGAATTGTTTTCCAACCTCAACTGATTTGAATCCACCCTGTTTTGCAATATCCAATACCTCATCAGGTTTAGCATCAGTAGTCAAGTCAAAGTCTTTAGGTGACTTACCAAGTATAGCATCACGAACAGCACCACCAACTACATATAGTTGTTTACCATTCTTCTTAAATAATTTGTGGAGTTTCTTTATATCGGAAGGTATGTTGAGTTTGAGTTTGGCTTCTGCTAGTAATGTAGTTAGGTGTATCATTTTAAGCTAACCCAAACTTTTTTGCTAACTTATATGTTAAATTATCGTGTTCTCTATTATGACCCAAATTTCCTTTTGTGTATCCTAATATTGCGTGAGCAAATTCGTGACATACTCCATAATCAGCATCATATGATGTCATACCAGAACTATCAACTGTCATCTTTATTGGAATATCTCTACCACCAATTCTTCTTGTAGTTATAAATCCTGTTCCTCTACCTCTTAAATTTTTAAATACCAATGGAAACTTTGGTATATCTGGATACATCTTTTGTAATTGCTTGAATATTTTTTTACCATTATTCATAGCATCTTTTAAGTAATCAGCTTCGTTTAATATATCCATTAATTTAATCACTTAATGTTCTCCATGCAATATATAATAATAATATCATACCACCAATCATTGTAATGGATATTCCAGTTGTTAATATTATTGATGCTATATATTTCATATCACTTATAAATATCAAAAATGTTACAAATTGTTACAATTTATATGTTGATAGAATTGTAGAATTGTTGTATATTATAGTATGATAAAAAAGGACAATATGAAAAAAATAGTTATATTTGATTTAGATGGGACACTTGCTCTCATTGATAAACGAAGAGCAATTTCAACAAAAGACAATGGTAAAATGGATTGGGGTAAATTCTTTGATCCAGATATGGTTGATTTAGATGACCCAAACACTCCAGTTATTCAGATGGCTAAATTACTTTCACATAAACATAGAATTTGGATTCTATCAGGTCGTTCTGATGTAACACAAGATGCTACTTTAGATTGGTTAAGAAAACATAATGTTCCTTTTGACCATCTTCAGATGAGACCTCAAGACCATCTATTTATGCCGGATAATCAACTAAAACAAATTTGGTTAGATAGTATTGGTGTTGATAATGTTGCTATGGTTTTTGATGATAGAAACCAAGTTGTTGATATGTGGAGAAAGAATGGATTAACTTGTTTTCAAGTTGCAGATGGAGATTTTTAATTGGGGGTTTGCAACCTCAATATGAATGGGAACTCACAACGGACAAGGCTTAGGCACTTCGATGTTGATTTGAAAGAATCTGGAAAAAAGACATCAATGAAAGTGGTGGGTAGCGAGTGGTTGACCAGAGTTCCCATTCTATAAATTAGGAGAGTTATGAAAGATATAAAATATATTAGAGATTATTACAATAAACATTATACCGATAATTTAAACTCTTATTGGGATAAGACTAAAATATTAAATGCATTTAAAACTTATGAGAGTGATAGGAGACAAGTTAAATGGTTGTCTAAACGAATGGGCATTAAAGGTAACGAGACAATATTAGATTGTGGTTGTGGTATTGGTGGAACTATGAAACAGATTGCATTACTATATCCTAACACAAATATTTATGGTATCAATGTAAGTGATGGACAGATTAAAATGGCTGAACAAGTATTAGAAGGATTAGATAATTGTAATCTATCTGTTCAAGATTATACAGATACAAATTTTGAAGATAATAGTTTTGATGTAATTTATTTCTGTGAATCAATATGTTATAATGATTATGGAAAAGTATTGAAAGAAGTATATAGAATATTAAAACCTAATGGAACTTTCTACATTAAAGATTTGGTAACTAAATGTTCTACAGATAAATTAAGTGAAAGTGAATTAATTAAATTAAATAATTTTACAGATAGTTGGTATACAAAAGTTTTTGATACTGAAACTATTATAAATACAATAGATAATATTGGTGGTTTTGAATTGATTAGTAATAAAAGATTTATTAAACCAAGTATTCATTGGATTAATGCTGTTCGTAACAGCAGTTTAAAAGAATATCACAATGCTAGAACATCAGCAATCCCACCAATCAGAGGTGCAGATTTCCTATATAGAAAAATCTAAATGTAACAATCTTGTTACAAACTGTTACAATTTTTCTATTGTAATATCCCCAAAAAAGTGTTAATTTAGTATATGAGAGAAAATGATAATAAAAGGAGTTTTATGAGTTTTAATTCAAGAGATTTTAAGGGTTTTACTTTCCGTAGTGGTCCCGCTAAAACCACTGTCAAACAAAACTCTACATTTTGGGATAGTAATTCTAATGATGTAGATGTTGATGAGTTTTTAGGTTTAGATACCGATGTTAAAAAAGGAAAAGATTTGGTTGCTTTGGCTGGTTATAAAAGAGCTATTAGTAATTTTGTTAATATCGTTACTGAACAAAGTATACCTGTTGTGTTTAATTCAAATGACCAAAGTTATACTGATGGTAAAAAAGTTGTTATCGGTTCTAATATCGATGATAAGAAATTTGATGTTTCTGTTGGACTTGCTCTTCACGAGGGTTCTCACATTAAACTTTCTGATTTTACTTTATTAAAGAATTTAGAAACTTCAATTCCACAAGAGATTTATGAGTTGGGTACAAAAATGGGTGTTGATAAATACACTGTTATTTCTACTGTTAAATCTATTCTTAACTATGTTGAGGATAGAAGAATTGACTCTTTCATTTTTAGAACTTCTCCTGGTTATAAAAACTATTATCACTCAATGTATGAGAAGTATTTCTACTCAAAGAATGTAGATAAAGGTTTATTATCATCTGAATATAGAACTGAAGAAATTGATTCTTATATGTTCAGAATTATTAACCTTCATAACAAGAACAGACAATTAACTGCTCTTAAAGGTTTAAAAGAAATTTATGAAACTATCGATTTAGGTAGGATTCAAAGAGGTTTAATGAGAGATACTAATGAGGCTTTCCATATCACTTGTGATGTGATGTCTCTTATTCTTCTTAACATTGATAAGATTGAAACTACTGATACTGATGGAGATAGTGATTCTGATTCACAGGATGGTGATTCTCAAGAGGGTAATGGTTCAGGTGAGAGTAAGACTCTAACTGATGAAGAACTTCAAGATATGATTGATTCTGATTCAATCGGCTCTTCAACTACTCCAGAAGAAAATCTTTCAAATGATGATGGTTCACAAAGTGTTGAACTTTCAGATAGACAGAAAAAAATGTTAGATAAACACTTTGAGAAACAAGAAAAGTTTCTTGATGGTGATGTTCAAAAAACAAAATTAAATAAAAAAGAATCTCAAGATATTAAATCTATTGAAGATTCAGGTGCTACTTATGAGAATGTTGGTTCTGATGTTCCAAAATATTCTTGGGATGGTTCTTCAGTTGGTAAAGGAACTAAGTGTTTGGTTGTTAGAAAACTAACTCAATCAATTATTGACTCTGACCAATTTGGATGTGCTACTTCTTGGAATCAAAGAAGATATAATGATTCTGATAGTTACAGAAGTTACAACTTTGTTGAAGAAGGTTTAAGACTTGGTTCTATGTTGGGTAGAAAACTTCAAGTTAGAGGTGAGGAATCTCAACTGAAATTTTCAAGACAAGATTCTGGTAAGATTGATAAGAGATTGATTGCTGAACTTGGGTTCGGAAACTCAAATGTTTTCTCTCACACTCTTACTGAAAGATTTAACAAAGCTTACTTACATATCTCGGTTGATGCTAGTGGTTCTATGAGTGGTTCAAAATGGAACAAGGCTATGACATCAGCAGTTGCGATGATTAAGGCTTGTGATATGGCTGGTAACATTGATGTTGTGATGACTATCAGAACTACTCATTCAAGAGGAAATAGTCAAGGTGTTCCAATGATGATGGTTTGTTTTGATTCAAGAGTTGATAAACTTATAAAAGTAAAAAGTTTGTTCTCGGCTCTTGATGTTAGTGGAACTACTCCTGAGGGATTATGTTTCGAGGCTATTGAGAAAGATTTGATTCCTGGAAACTCTAACCAAGATAGTTACTTCATCAACTACTCAGATGGTCAACCTTACTTTGGTAACAAAGACATCAGTTACTCTGGTGATAGAGCTGAGGTTCACACTAAGAAAATGTGTGATGGGATGAGAGCTAAAGGTATTAGTGTTCTGAGTTACTTCATTACTGATTACGATGTAAATGATGGTGATTATGATGTTAGGGCTTTCAAAAAAATGTATGGTAAAGATGCTGAGTTCATCAAACCAACTAATATGATGGCTGTGGCTAAAACAATGAACAAAAAGTTTTTAGAAAAATAAATGAAAGGATAACTATGGACGAAAGAGAAATAATTTATGAAGATACAAATGATAAAAAATTATTTGATGATGTCAATAACTATACTAAATATAAATTAGTAGAAATGTTGATTGAAAGACATAATAATAAAAAACTTAAATTGGATAATTTAAATTCCATCGAAGATTTAGCTGATGATATTTTGAAAACATTATCTATTGCTGGAATGAAATTTTATTCAGAACTAAAACAGGAGTTTAAATGAGAATAGGAATAGATTGTGATGGTGTACTAAGAGATTTGATTCCAGCTATTGTTGATGGTGTTAAGGCAACTCATCCACAACACGCTGATAAAATACTTGAACCAACATCGTGGGATTGGGAACAATGGTTACCATTCTGGACAGAAGATGAAACTGAGAAATATATTTTCGAAGATAACTATTTAGATTTCTTTGGAGTTGAATGTCCACCAATAAAAGAAGCTGTTGAGGATTGGACTATACTCAGAGCATGGGCTATTAAGAATAGTCACGAGTTATGTTTAGTATCTGCTCAAAGAGAACATTGTATTGAACCAACTGAAGATTGGTTACAGCGTTGGGGTTTTGTTGGGTTCGATGAAATACATTTTACAAAACAGAAATGGTCTATTGATGTTGATGTATTGATTGATGATTCTCCTGAAAAGTTAAATGACTTCAATAAACAAAGTGTTGCTGGTGGTAAATCTATTTGTATGAAACAATCTTGGAATACAGAATGTCATACCAAGTATATGAGTATTGACAGATTGTCAGACATTACTACAAAATTGTTTGGATAAACAGTTTGGTACGAATATTGTACTATATATAGTGTAGACATTTTTTTATAACAAACTTAGGAGAAAATAAAATGATACTAACAAGCAACTTAATAAATGATTTTTTTAATGATGATTTTGCAACATCAATTAAATCATTTAACAATTATAAAACAGATAATGTTTCACATGATGATAATGGTGCTACAATAAAATTAAAAGTACCAGGCTTCAATAAAAAGTCAATTGACATTTCAGTTGATTCAGAACATCTAACTATCGAAGGTAAAACAGATGATGATTCTTTTTCAAAAAGATATTCAATTGATAGTAAGTTTGATTTTGATTCCATTGATGCAAAAGTTACTGATGGATTATTAACTTTATCTTTACCATATAAAGCTGAAGTTAAACCAAGAAAGATTAAAGTCAACTAATGATTGAGATGATTGATTTTCAAAATAAGAAATGGGAGGTCGTCGCCAAGTGTTCGGGGGAGCGAGTCGATGACCATACCAAACTCAAATCAATGTACAGATGTGATTTAGTTTTGAGAAACAATCAAAACAAATTCTTTATATTAAACGAAATAATAGATGTGGAGTTCGAGGAGATTTAAATAGGTTATATTATTATCTTCATCAATAAAAAGGTTCTGTTAATTCAGGACCTTTTTATATTTATAGATATATAACCAACTGGAGACTTCAAATGACAGAAGAAAAAAGAGAAGCAATCCGATACTCAGCTTGGTTAAATCTATTCATTGGTATTTACAATATGTACTTATACACTCAAGGTGACTGGTGGTTTAACTTATTGGTGGGTTCACTTAACATAGGTGCTTGGGTTTTGTTTAGAAAAATATAAATGTGATTTAGTTAACTTATACTTTTTTTTTTAAAATAAAATTTCTATTTATAGTAAATGGAGAATTATCATGTTAACCAAAATAATAATGGTTTTGTTAATGGTTACAATGGTACGAACTGATTCCAATAAATTTAGTATTGATAAACAAGCACATTTCATTGGCAGTTATGGACTCTACTTTATGTTTAGATATAAAGAGTTCTCTGAAATAGATTCTTTTAAATATACTTTTTATTGTGGATTGGGTAAAGAGTTAATTGATTATTATACACCTAAGTATGAATATAGTAACTCAACTTCTGGTAAATTTTCTAAATATGATTTATATTATGACTTATTAGGTATAAGTACAGCGTTTAGTATAGACAAATTGTGGAATCCAAAAAAGGTTAATATTGGGTATAAAAAGAATCAATTACACCTATCGTGGAAAATCCAGTAAAAAAATAAATCACAGGAAAAAATAAAGCTTGACATATATATTGCAAATGTTGTATATTAAAAGGTTGATAAATATGTCAAAAGAAAATGAAATAGAATTAATGAGTTATACAGAAAATGGTCAACGATGGTTACAATGTAAATCTTGTTACGAATATAAAAAAGTTGAAGAGGGTATTAAGGCGGTAACTTGTTCAAGATGTACAATGATTGGAACTTTGAAAAGAAAACCAATGACTGAGTTCTTTGCAAAACAAAGAGTATCAACTGGAAGACCAGCTGGTTGGCATTTTATGAATGAGTTCATTGACAAAGATGGTAGAGTGTTTCACAAAGGAAAAGAACAACCTAAGTTAAAGGGAACTCTTAAACCTACTAAAGTGAAACCACCAAAGAAAAGAAAGAAGTTAACAGCAGATGAGAAGTTATTTAAGAAAGCAGCTGATTATAAAAAAAGATTAAAAGCTAAAAGAGGTAAAAAGTGATAATAAAAGATAAAATGAAGTTACAAGAAAAGTGTTCACCTGTATCAGTAAAAGAAGGAGAAGAAATTGGAGTTAGATTATTACATGAACTCAGAGAATCTGAAAGTGGTATTGGGTTGGCTGCAAATCAAATTGGTATCAATAAAAGAGTATGTGTTATCAATGTTAAAGAACCATTAGTTTTAATCAATCCTAAAATCGTAGAAAAGTCAAAAGAGAAATTTGTATTCGCGGAAGGTTGTTTATCTTTTCCAGATTCTAAATTAAAAACTATGAGACATCAAGACATTGTGATTGAAGCTGATAATCACAGTGGTAAATTATCATTTAGTGCAAACAGTAAAGAAATCAATGATGCATTTGAATGTGTTTGTGTTCAACACGAAATCGACCACTTGGATGGAATCACAATGTTTGATAGAGAGTTCAGACAAGAACCAATTGTCAAGGGTGTTAATGCTCCAAAGAAAATCGGTAGGAATGAAAAAGTCACCATCACCAAAGGAACTGAATCTAAAGTATTGAAATACAAAAAGGTTCAACCAATGTTGAAAGATGGATGGGTACTTTCAGTTTAATTTCAGATATAATTTTATATTTACTAATAATTGTTTTTTATGTGGTGTTAGTCACACTTTTAGGAATAATTATTTTATTTATGTTTATGTGGGATTGTTTGATATTTATTATAAAGAGATTAGGAGAACTATTATGTCTAAGAAATTAAGTAGTGAAGATAAAATAAATGATTCAACATTACATGAATTACTTTTAATGATGGATGCTAGATTAAAACATATAGAAGATATATCAGCTGATAATAGATCTATAATAGTTAAACTTGTTAAACAATCAAATCAAATAGTTCAATTTTTAAAAACCCTTGAGTTAGAAGTTTCTGATTTAGAATATGAAATCGAAGAACCACCATCATTTGGTGTAAATTTATCCAAAGATAAACTATTAGAATTAAAAGAATTATTTGATGATTTTAAATCAAGAAAAAATGAATTAAAAGAATTTGAGAAAGAATTAAAGAAACATAAAGATAAGTTAACACCTGGTCAAATAGGCGAAACTTAAAAAAATCACTCGTTTTGAAAAAAGAGTGATACTTATATACAATGGTTATAAAAAGAATTATATGAAATATACACACCTTACAAAAGTCGGTTCTTGACTTTTTAAGAAATCCCCTGGTTAATATAGATGTTATTAAAAAACAAATCCTTTGGGATTATTGTGTGCGTTTTTGTATAGTAAGTAAACAAGAGTAAGTTAATAGTTAGGGAGAAAACTAATGAAGAAACTAAGTATGAAGACTCTAATCATCTACTCAATCGCTTTTTTAGGATTGTTTGGTATTGTTAGAGCTAACGAAGTAGTTACAGAAACTACACAACAACCTGTCGTGTCTGTGGCTGGTGAATTTAGCACGGACATAACCTTTGGTGACGCTACTACATTTACAAGTCCATATACTGGATTAGTATTAAGTGGTGACGGATGGGTTGTAAGTACAAATCTATCAGATGGTATGGTTAACATCGAAGAAGCGAAGTATTCGTGGAATGTCGTAGACGGTGTGACTTTAACATTTGGTAGTCAAGCAGAACCTTACGGATTAGCATGGGGCTTACACAGACCATCTAACAACTGGTTTGTATCAACTCCAAGAGACCATAGTGTTACGAATGGTGTCGGATTTGGATTGAACAAATTTGGTGTTGGTGCTGATTTGTTTTGGGGAGGAGATTCAGTAGATGAGAATGATGAATCAGAACTTTATTGGGCTGGTAGATTTTCTTATGGATTGAATTTGCTTGGGATAGATTCTAATGTAGGACTATCGTTAAAT
>Ga0208790_1001407_pt1 | contig 10556 bp, 12 predicted proteins | sample 10_taG_FD_184083 | JGI IMG/M metagenome (GOLD analysis project Ga0208790, IMG submission 184083) | Marine viral communities from the Subarctic Pacific Ocean - 10_ETSP_OMZ_AT15264 metaG (SPAdes) (version 2) | ecosystem: Environmental > Aquatic > Marine > Oceanic | place: Pacific Ocean | collected... | reverse complement strand
GTGCTCGTGGCGTGTTCCAGATTACGCCGGAGACATTCAGGCGCGTGACTTCTCGCAGGGGCTCAGTGCTGGCTCCGTACAAGGACTACTCTGACGAGGAAATTAAGTACTTGTTGGCGAAGAGCCCACTTGCGCTATCCGTCAGCACTGTTGCGGCACAGGAGTTGTTCCGAATGAATCGTGAAGATCTGCCCAATCCGGCTAACGTGTGGGCGGCTATCGCTTCTCACCACTTGGGCATCAAGGAGATCCTCAAGCTCTATGAACGCCATGGACTGGACATTAACAGAGACGATCCGGCCAAGCTGGTCAATGCACTCAAGACCTCAAAGAAATCTACGCATCAGGAGTTTGTGAAGTGGTACCCCAAGGTAGTAGAGAACATAACCAGCTACCGAGCACAGCTTGAAGGAGCCCGTCAATGAACGCCTCTTCCATAGAGAAGAACAGGGGTGCTTTCCGCAGGACAATCAAGGACCATCAGCGGTTCGATTGGACCATGGAGCAGATGGAGGACAAGCAACCCCAGTTCGCTCAGGACCTAAAGAACGCTATTGACCGTGGCGATCCGGGTCTGATCGACGAGTCCACTCTCTACCAGCTGTACGACAGGGAGAGGGGAACGATGGATGATGTCTGGGATTTCCTTGAGGCGCCAGTAAGGGCTATCTCTACTGGCATCTATGCATCCAACCCAGACTTCTATGACCAGAAGGGTCGGCCGTCAAGGAGGGAGGAGTTCCCTTGGTTGGGGGCTATTGGTGGTCTGGGTGGATTGATAATGACCGGGTCAAAGCTGGTCCCCAAGATGTCCCCCTTTAGTGCGGGGATATCAGCGTCGGGGTTTTTGACAGGTGGACTGTTGGCCGCAGGCGCAGCCATGGGTGAGCTGGCACTGCCAGACGCAGACAAGATGGACGATGCTATCCTCGCTTTCCTGAAATCTTTTGGTGATGAGCCATGGAAAAAGAAGACGATGGACGATATTCTGCCAGACTCCCCCAACCTTGCGATGGCACTGGAGATAGTTGCGCCTGACCTTGCGTTTGATGTGGGACTGCCGATGCTGGCAGGCAAGCTGTTCAAGGGAGCCAAGAATGCAGACGCAGTGGTTGAGAAGGTGGATTGGAAAAAGCACACGCCCGAGGAGCTTATACCCGACTCTCCTGTCTCTCCCAAACTCAAAATGGAACTGGAGGGGGTAGGAGTAGAGGAGGCCAAGTATAGAGCAGACCATGCGGCAAGGCAGTCCAAGATCGATCGCTTCGAAAGCGGCAAGAGATTGGTCAATGAGTACCTCAAGCTGACGAAGGTCACGAAGAAGGGGAAGGTGAAGCCTTTGACCCTTAAGGACCTGAAGAAGGACGTTGCTTCAACGGACAAGGCAAGGCTTGGTGGCCGCAGGGGTGAGGTTGCTCAGGAGTGGATAGACCTATACCACACCGGGGTCCCGGAAGAAGAGGTCGATGCCGCTTACGCTATCGGCCGCAAGATCCCCAATCGTCCGATAGGCAAGGAAGACATGAAGGATTACCAGCAGATCCCCGGGTCTGGTGGTGGCCGCCTGTTGCAGGACGTGAAGAGGTTTACTGTCAGCGTGTTCGGTGCCGATAGCCCGTTCATGAAATACGTGGATGACGTTCATCAGGGCGTATACAATTCCGTGCGTGAGACCAAGACCAAGAGGGAAGAGTTCGAGGCTCTGGCCTTTAGGGCTGGGGTCGGCAAACGGTCGTCCAATAAGCTGAGCCACAAGCTGAGAACAAGATCTGGCAAGCAGGGCGCAGAGATAAACGTGAAGATGTATGAGGCAGTAGAGAAGGCTGACCTGTCCAAGCTGGATGAATCCGAGAGGGAGCTGTACTTCTGGATCAACAACTTCTATGAGTCGGCTCTCTTCGATACCAATAAGATCCTTCGGTCACTTGGCAAGGCAGAGATCGGGACCTCGTACATAAAGTACGTGGATGGCAAAGCTGTTCGTCAGTCAGGCAACTACCTTCCTCGTATCTGGGCGATCAACTATCTGGACGAGCTCTGGGGTGGCCTGTCCAATATTCCTGACGATGTAATCAAGGGGATTGATGAGGTCGTTGACACGGCCGAAGACTTCGAGGCAGTGGGGCCAGCCCTTGACGATTTCGCCAAGGAGACATCGAAGAAGTTTAAGAAAGAGTGGCATGGGGGACGGCACCTGACATACACTGCCTTCGCACAGCGCAGGATGGGGGTCAAGGAAGACTACCTGCGTGATGTCATTGAGACGTTTGATCAGTACAACGGAACAGTTAACATGATCAAGCACGTCTCTCGTCCAGCAGAGATAGCGTTCCGTGCCATAGACCAGCTCGAGGCCTCCCATCAGATAGACGCCAGTGTCGGGGCCTACTACAAGGACTGGCTCAGCTCTGGCGCCCTTCATAAGAGGGCCCCGATCGACAAGATCCTCTTCCCCGGCAAGAGGCCGGTGGCATTCAAGTACGTAGAAAAAAAAGTGCACGATATGAGCCGTAACCTCTTGGCGGGGTCGCTTCAGTTCTTCATGACGAACATGGCCTCCTTTCCTCAGTACGTGGCTATTGCTGGGACGACTGACACGGCAAGGGCGTTGTGGCGTTCGAAGGGTGAACTACTGCGTGGGCTTCCGGGCATAATGAGGGGGATGGGTGCGGCAGTGTCTGGGGAGGGCATGTCGTTTGCGAGGAAGAACAGTCAGGTTCTCCAGATGCGTGAGTTCACCGGCTATGAGAACATGGGCCGGGAGATCATGAAGAAGAGTAATATCCTGACCGCATGGGAGAACATCATTGAGAGCGCTGACCAGTTTAACGTGGCATGGGGATTCAATACTGGGTATATCAAGGGAAGGAAGCTCGGCTTGTCTGAGTCAGAGGCAATCAAGTACGCTGACGACATAGCCGCCAAGACTCAGGCCGTGTACGACAGGGCTTTTATCTCTCCGATCCTGAGGAATCGTGTGGTCCAGACGGTCGTCCCATTTCAGACGTTCACTACTAACCTCTACAACTTCTTCCGTCGAGACATCATGGGAGGGGGGCTTAAGTTGAGGAAGGGGGAGAAGGAGGGAGATCCCTTGCGTGGACTGAGTGCGGCTGGGAAGATGGGGACCATGGTCCGGTTCCTTGGTATGGCTTACGCCATAAACCTCGGGTATAAAGCGATCGGGCTCTCTCCTCCTTGGGACCTGACGTCAGTGATTCCGTTTGCTCCGGCCGTGACGGCTGTTACTGGAGAGGCTATCGATGAACCGTACGGAGCCAAGACACTACAGCTCACGTTCCTTGATCCGTTCAAGAAGATAATGACTGGGCTTGGGGCTGACCACTATGACATGATGGACCCTGAGTTTAGAAAGGTGGTGGAAGGGGTCCTGATGCTCCAGCCCCGTGGGTTCGGACTGCAAGCAAACAGGACCTTGACTGGCTTGATGGATGTGGCGAGTGGTGGTACGAGGGTTCCTACGGGGACAGGTGATACGAGGTTCGGTAGGTTTAAGGGGCCAAGGGATAATCTTCAGGCCATACTCTTCGGGCCAAGGAAGACGGATGCCTACCGGAAGATACGTGGCGAGTTCGAGCCTCAGCCCAGCTACCTGCAGTCGGCCGGAGACATCCTCTTTCCTGACGACTGGCCCCCTTATTCAGACGATGAGTGAGCAGGCCCTTCCGCCTTCTTCTTTTTGCCCAGTTCAGTTACCCCGGCCAGCACCCCCTTCATGTAGACAGAGGGGTAGCCCTTGACCTCTTCCTCGGTCAGCCTGTACACTCCTCTCAGCTGTTCTATGCTCATGTGGCCATAGTTATCAGCGGCAAACTTCTTCCCCTCATCGAAGAAGGATACCGCTCCCTGCCCCATCCACCTCTTCTTGGTCTTCTTTGCTGGGAACCGGGGCCGCTTCTTCTTGGCGAAGTACTCCTTCCTTGCCTCGTTCATGTGACGTAGCCACTGGCGATCCTGAGCTCCGCCTCATCGATACCGCTCATCCTCCCCATAAAGTCAGAGAATGTGATGGCTGAGCCCGACACCGCAAAGGCGATGTCCCCGCTCTTCTTAAGGGCAGTGATCTCCCTGCCGACCCCGATGCACCCCTCCACATCAGTGGGCCAGTTGGCTTTATGGATCTTGATCAGGGACCTGTAAGCTACTCCCTCGACTTCGAAGCAAGGGTATCCGCCACGGTGGTACTCAGACCGAAAGATCCTGTACACTCCCTCCGGTATACAGGAGATGTTGGGAGAGTTATTCTTCCACGGTCTCTCCACGGTGTAGCAGGCCCAGTCTTCCGGGGACAGCTCCAGCTTTCCAAACGTACCTGTCGGCAGATATGCTCTTGTCAGTTTCAGTACCATGTCAACACTCCCTCCTCCTTACCAGATCTCAATGAACTCGTCCATGGGTATGAAGTGAACAGGCTCAATGTCTGAGTCCTGCCCCCTGCCCCTCCGGCCACCGATAGTGCACTGCAGTGAGCGAAGGTAGCCCTCGGTGATCTCGATGTAGTGGTACGACAGGTCGTTCGGGAATCCCCCTGACCCCGGGTGACTGACAAGCAAGAAGAAGGGTAGCCCTGTGACATCAGACAGAGTTAGGCCCTCGACCAGCTTGGCTGTAGAGATCATGAGAGTGGGATACTTCCTGCTTCTGGCCTTGTACTCGACCCATCCGAGGCAGGTCCCGGTCTCGTCAACCCTGACAAAGTCCACCCTGTATCTCTTAGGCAATTGCCGCAGGGTCCAACCCGTCTTCTTTGCCAGATAGTTCATCGCCTTCTCTTCCCGTTCCCGATCCTCTTTCGTCTCGTTCATGCTTGGGCTCCCCCTTTGGTGGTGTGGGTACTACTGGTTTGTTCAGTGTCCATCCGGTGTACTTCTGTGTCCTGTGGATGACGTTGTTGTCGTCCATCATAGTGCCATCCACCCATTCTCCTCCGACATGCTTAGTAGTGCAGTGCTCCGGGTGCAGTTGTTTGTCCCACATGCCTGAGAACTCGTAGCCCTTCGGGAGCTTGGCCTTGTACTTCTCCCACTCTGCGGCAGTGGCGTCAATGTCTGCCCGTATCCACCCCTTGAACTCCTCTGACTCAATGAAGTGGTGAGATCCAGCGCCAACGATAATCGTCAGCCTCGGATGTGGGACAAGAGACCTCTTCATCCCCACCTGTGTCCACCAATCCCCTTTGTGCTCGACCTTAAGGATGGCAGTAAGGATGATACCGTACGCCGCTCTATCCTGAGGCAGGAAGCAGTCGATCGTCCAACCAATGAACACCTCTTCGTACTCTTTCTGAATCGCCTCTTCAACTGTCATCCCCGATCTCCTCTCTCAGCCATCTCTCCAACTCACACCGGACCAATCCCGTATCACGATTTGCGTACAGTATTTAATTAACTGGGATTTCCATCATGTAGTGATCCTCCCCTGCTTCACCATTCGAGCATAGAGATCCGCCACCGCCTCAGTCGGACTCGCCCCTCTGCCGATCATTCGGGGTTCATCAAAGTATTCCATGCACTCCATGTCTGACCCGGAGACACGACTGTCGATGTCCCATGGATCTTCGTTGAATGCCAGCCACGCACCGCCAGAGTAAACGCCTCCGTATCGGTCCATATTCAGAGTCAGTGGGAATATCGTTTCTTCAATGGTTAGGATTACGCCTTCAGATTCGAGTCTGCAGTGAGATTTGATGGCCAAGAGATTTTCCAGTGCCAATCGAGGTACGAGGTACTTTCCGCCAATCTTAACTGAGGGGATATCTCCATTTCTGACCGCCGTGTAGGCGCTACTTTGGCCTATCCCCAGTTTCTTTGCCGCCTCACTTACTGTAAGGGTCAATCGGTCCATTTTGCAAATCCTCCGTTCACAGTTTCTGTGCAACATGAAAACTCCATCCGAGGTACGAGGTGCTTCCCGCCAAGGGAATATCGTTTCTTCAATTGTGATGTTCATCTTCTCTCCTTTTTGAATATAAAAAGCCCCGGAAGAAGGGGGCCTTCCGGGGCTTAGGAGAGTAACCGATGGGACAGGTCGCAGTCTTGATGGCACGTATGACGGGACGTCCGGCCACAACTCAGACTAACGGGATAAGCACGACCACCACGAACGCCTTACCCTTCCCATTGATTACTCAATCTAAATTCTCATGGGTAGATGTCAACAGCTTTTCAAACTGATCCATCTCCATAACGACCAGTGGCTCCTTACGGTCTGTCTTGACTATAAGGTAGTCGTTGTCCCCCAGCCAGCGGTATAGCAGTGCGAAGCCAGTGCCTTCTTTCCTTGCCTTTACCTCGGCCTTCGCACCTTCGATGATGATGTCTCCGGTGTATGAGCCCCCGGCTCCACCAGAGAGCGGCACCCGTTCGGCCTCAATGCCTGCCTCACTCAACCGATTAACGAGCTCTCGCTCGACACGGGCCCCCTTATCTCTCTGCGATTTACCCATGTTATCTCCTTAGAACGGCAGTCCGTCATCCAGTGTAGCGTTGCCCTCGTCGGCCCCTGATTTTGCGGGGCGTCTCATGGGCTTAAGGACATCGATCATCGTGGACACACGCTTCTGAGTCATGTCATCCCCAGACTCGTAAGTCTGTATGATGTTATTGATCTCGTCAGCATGCTCGGTGGATTCCCAATCCTTCTCGCCTGTCAGCTTCTCGAAGAAGCCCCAGCTCTTGGGTGACACCTTGCCACCACCCCCACCGCCAGAGTTCTTCCTCTCGCTGGGTGCATGGGAGGATGCCTTCGGAGGCGTGGACTTCTTGATCTCAGCTACCTCCTCCTCTGTCATGGTCATAGCCACGGTCTCAGGCAACATCTCTCCACCCCATAGCTGATTGCCTACCCCGAAGAGGCGGGCACACAGCTTCATGCAGTTGGACACAGCAGACTTGAACGCCTTGTCGAATGGGTTGGGGTATGGAGCCCCTTCATTGGGGGCAAACGAGACCGTGTCCGCACCTACTGCCGTGCGATGCTCACCGTAGATGGTCATTCGCCCACGGCAAACAACCTCTTGGTAGTGGGACCCAGTGAGGACCTCGATGTCCTCTATCTCGAAGGACCACTCTACTCCGAGCACGTCATTCAGCCGATCAATGACATGCTCTGGTGGCACGTAATCGAACCCTTGGTAGTTCTTCTTGATCTTGTCTTCTGGAAATGGCTTGCGAAGTTCTGCCATGGCATTAACGTTTGGCATCATGCTCTCCTTGTGTGGTGGATGTGGTGTGTGCTACACCCAATAGTGTATATGGTTCTTGGCCAAAGGTCAAGAGGTTTTCTCCTCCTCTCTGGTGACTTTGATTTCCCCGCCTTCAATGGGCATCTCTCCCTTCGGAGGCAAGACGATGTTGACTGTGCTCTGCTGTGCCTGTACTGCGGCGGGTCCTTTCTGCTCCCCCATCATGGCACCGCTCTCCTTGCTCATGATCTGGAAGACCTGAGCCAGATCCTTCAGCGCCCTCGTGTCGAGGCCACGTGTCTCCCCCTCGTCTCCGACCACCTCGTCAGCACCATCAAGCATGGTGTGTATTCGGCCGAGCACCTTCCGGTTCGCTTGTGTGGCACGAAAGGCCAGCTCGTTCTTGACCTCAGCCCACTCTCCCTCTATGAAGGAGACAATGTCTGCCTCTCCAATCTCGGCCTTGCCTTCACGGTACTCCTTGAGCCACCGCCTTATCGTGCTGTGTACTACACCCGTGGCCTCAGCTGTCCTCTTCAGGTAGTCCGGGTGTCCCTCCATCCTCAGTGTCTCCGCCATCGTTATCACTATCTTCTTGTCTGGCTTTACGAGCAAGGGCTTTCCGCTCTTCTTCAAGGCATATCTCCTTCATGTTGGCAAGCGCCGCCTTCACCTCAAGGTTGCCTGCCGGAGGCTGAGTCTCATCCGGTGCATACTTCTGGTACATCGGGTGGTTGTCAGTTGCCGCAGTCTTCTTGAGCATGCTCTTACCTGTTGTTGTGATCCATCCGGGCAGGGACCGGACCGTGTCTTCGTTCAGCCCACGTGCCAGCACCCTGCTTGCCCTCTCCTGTGTCTCACCGAGAGATGCGAGGGCCTCGATGGTCTTCTGAAGATACACCTCGTTGAACGTCTGTCCATTCTTCTCGATCAGATCCTTCGCCACATCCTCCCATGAGGAGGAACCTACGGAGGAGGAGGAAGAGGTACTACCTGTCTTTACTACGGTACTACCGGTACTACTTCTTTTCCTCTCTTCGGCTCCCTCCTCTTCCTTAAATGGTTTCTCCTCCCTCTCTATGGGCAGTAGCTTGACGACATACCCTCCGTCCCTCGCCTCAATCTCCAAGTGCCCATCATCAATCATCGACCGGAGCGTGGGGCCAGCATCCCTTCCAAGCAAGGTGCCGCTGTCCACCCATGTCTGAGTGACTTGACAAGAATCTGTCTGGACGTTGAGGATGGAGAGCAGGTCTACGAAGATGACCCTTTGCCTCTGATCCATTCGCCTTAGGTGGTCTTGGTCTATCCTAAGGGAGATCTTTTCTCTATCCATCCCTGCTCTCTCCCAATGTGTCTGTCCCATTCTCCTTGATGAGCATTAGTTCGTCCGTTAGGTAGGAGTTGAACAGGTTCTTCACGATGTCGATCGGTATGTTCCTGACCAGTAGTTCACGGATGAAGTCAACGGTGGTCTGGTCCCTGTAGTTCTCCTGCATCCAGCCCAGCCTGTTGAGCCCCACTGGTACGTGGGCATAGGCAAGCAGGAACTCCGCCCTGATAGCACCCTTGTTCTCCCGCTTATAGACAGGGTAGTCACCCCACGGGGTCATAAGGATCTCGTTTGGTAGTCCCGCTTTTTGTCCACCGAATACGATCAGGATCTTCGCTGTCACGCAGTTCATCCGACGTCCATTCACGCTTGACGTCTCGCTTATCTTCAGGGTCGCATGATGCCCCCCGCCCTGATGTAGCCTGTATATCTTCATCCATTGCCTCCGTTGTTTTGTTTGGTCCAAGGATAAACTCCCTACCCTCTCGAACCACTACCTCATGGTCATACCTTCTGCCTCCAAGCATCCTACTCATTGAGACTTCTTTCTCAACTGCCTCGTATTGGAGGGCAGAAGCCATGAAATCGTGCAGGAAATCAAGAGGGATGAGCACCCAGTCTCCACTGTCAAGATCCTCGACCTCAAGGTGCTCGTTCCTCAGCTGGTAGGTGTGCCCCTCATGGGTGACTGTCACTATGCCTCCCTTGCAAAGTCCACGCTCTCGGAATAGTATCCGTTTTCTTGTGACGTTACCTGTGACGGAGCTATTGCCCCGCCACAGGTGTGGGCCTATGCCACCAGTACGTTCCATGCGGCGGCTTCTATTACCTCCTGCCTGTCTGTGCCAGCGATTGGCTCTTCGTGTGCCATCCATGTTGCGGCCTGTACGTACCCCCACCGGGAACCCCCATGCCCCGGCATCAGGAGTGCCTTCGAGTACAGCTCCTGCTCTCCCTGTGTGAGGCCAAGCTGTCTACCGAACCTGATTGCATTGGCCACAGCCTCCTCTTCTCCGTCAAACGAAACATGCTCCTCCTTTGCCCTCTCGATGTGGCGCTCAACCTCTCCTACCATTCCCTCCTGCCTTGCCCTGAGCAACAGGTCCGTGATCTCATCAGAGATAAGGCCAAACTTCTCACTCTTGTAGGTGGGCGGGGCAAGCAAGCCACGGCTGAGCGACCTGCCCCTGTGCACCATGTGCAGGTCGGTGCCGAAGTAGCTCTTGGGCAGGATCATCCCATTCGTGCAGGCAAGCACACAAACGTACGCCCTCATGTCAAGGGCGGCGTGTCCACTCATGCTATTCGTGAGGGTGAAGCCCACCCCGACATCCTTGACGTTCTTGATGCTCTTCTGGATCGCCTTGATCACGAGCCTGTCTCGGCTTGCACGGTAGTCCACGATGTGGAAGTCGGATGCGACCTCGTTCTCCCACAACTGCTCGACCACCCAGTCGTGGTTGATCCGCTCATACGAGGAACTGAGGATTCCATACAGTTCTTGGCCATTCGCCCGGACCATCACGTCCCCCTTTGTCCGTGCCATGACGAGGTCTGCGAGGTTGTCTCTTGCCACCCGAAGGTTGCGCCCCGGCAGGAAGTTCCAGAACTTCTGAGGGAAAGAGATGCGTGTCAGTAGGTCCCTCGTTGCGGTGCCCGTCAGGTCGTACGCCATCTCTCCATCCGCTGGCCCCCACCACGGGATGTCCGTGATCACAAGCCTGTCGGGGTGTCCGGGCTGACCGTCCTTGCCTGTTCGGATGTTGGACAGTGGCGTGACTGCATCGTGATTGTTCTGGTTCAGGTCGGACAGTTCTTCTCTGATCTGCGTGAGGCTATACGATTTCATGTGGCTCTCCTTTGTGAAATCACTACGTGATTCCCGTGGTGTATGTACGCACTCAACGTACCCCCTGAGCGGGGGCACGTCAAGTGGTTTTGGTCTACGAGTCAGAGTTGTTGGCCGTATTTGGTCGAAAGGTGTCATTGGGTTGAAAGGTGTCTTTGCGCAGGACCATC
>Ga0208790_1001403_pt1 | contig 10566 bp, 1 predicted proteins | sample 10_taG_FD_184083 | JGI IMG/M metagenome (GOLD analysis project Ga0208790, IMG submission 184083) | Marine viral communities from the Subarctic Pacific Ocean - 10_ETSP_OMZ_AT15264 metaG (SPAdes) (version 2) | ecosystem: Environmental > Aquatic > Marine > Oceanic | place: Pacific Ocean | collected... | reverse complement strand
ATCAAAGTGATTTAATACTGTCATATTGATTGCATAATTTCTTGCTCTACTTCTAATACTATTTTGTACTTGTCTTTCTGTAACTTCTGGATTTGATTCTTTTAATACTTCTCTATATCTTGGGCCATCTAACCAATCATACATTTGAGAGAATGCTACTTTAAATGTTCTCTTACGGTTAGAGTTCTCTGCCATTCTATGAAGTACACTAGCTTTTCCAGCAGCCCAACCTACTTTATCAGCAATTCTTTCAATTCTACCTTTTTTATGAAACTCATGTTTACCTGTCTGTTCATTGAACGATAGTTGTCTGAAAGTAGATGCTGGAGATGCTATATCACTCTCAATTAATTGGGGAGATACCTCATCAAATAATAATCCTACCTTTTTTAATTCACCTTCCAGACTTTCTTCTGTAACACCAGACATTCTATTTATAGTATCTTTTGCTTTCTTTAATTGTCCAGGTCCCCATTCTACATAGTCTAGCAACCTTTGAAACCAGTTTCTAGCTGCACCTCTAGGGTTAATACCAAGTTTAGATATAAATTCAAACCCAAGAACTGTTCTCATTAATGCTCTAGTCTTAGGAGATAAGTTAACATCTCCATTAGCAGCTGTATGTAAATCAGTTACATATTTTGAGATTGATTCTCCATATCCTTTGGCATCTCCATCTGTTTTATATATCTTCTCAACACCAGTCAATCCCTCAACATAATGTTTGTCCATAAATGCTTGATAGTTAAATCTATTTACATCATGGATATAATTAGTAACAGAATTAAGAAAGTTTCTACTGTACTGATAATCTGGACTTCTACCCTTGACGTGGTTACTAACATAATTGTCCATAGCATCTACTACTTGTCTTAAAGTTTGATTACCCTTCTTACTTTTAGAATATATATTAGAAGCATCTTGAATAGCATCAAAGTGAGGCATCAGTCCATCCATAAAATCAACGTGTAAATCTCTTGTATAGTGAGGATAAAATCCAGCACCTTCATACTTAGGCATTAGTTTATCTTGTAATTTTTTCTTTACTTCCTTTAATCTAGCAGCACTCATATTCCCCTGAGATACTTGCATCCTTTCTGTAATGCTATCTATTCTAGCATCTATTCCATTCTTTAATTGTTTATATAGACCATCCATAAGAGTCCTATAACTAACTAAAGCATTGTACATATCTTTACTTAGGGGAGAACCATCCTTTGTCTTTGCTTTTGCTAAATCAAGAGCATCTAATTTTATATTTAATTTGCCTTCTCGGACTTTCTGCTTATCTTTATCGGAAAGCTTTTTAAACTTTTCAGACTCTATTCTACCTAAGTCATTCTCTACTGTATATAATAAATCATCATAAACTTTTAAATATGATTTGTTAACATATGAATCTATCTCTCTTTGTATCTTAGAAATTTCATCAGTATTAATAGTTTCTTTATTTTTATAATCAACAATTGCTTGCTGTAAAGCATCATCTAATCTTTTCATTTCCTTCTGGACACCACTAGTCTTTATACCCATCTTACTTATGATTCCTCTGGATATAGATTCATTCTCTATGCTTTTCATCATAGATTGCATAAGGTTTTTATTAGAAGATGATTGTTCTCTAAAATAGAAATCAGACCTCTGCATATTTCTCAATACAGAACCAATGACAGGGTCTTTCTTTCCATAGTGTGATGTTTGCCAGAATGATGTTGAAAATGTATTGTCTAAATTTCCTCTATCTATAGAAGTATTTAATTCTTTTAATCTATGTTGATAAGACCTTAGCTGTCCCTTGGTTATATCTTGCTCTCTTAATCCTATTTCTTCAAGAGGCATAAGAAACTCAGTCTCTACAAGTTTTAACGCAGCTTCATATGGGTCTCTAAATGTTGATTTTACCTTTGGAAGATTAGCCCACTTTTTTATTTCTTCTCCCAATTCCTTTGCATTAATTAAACATGCTCCGACAGCCATTACTTATCCTTTCTATTCACACCTTTTTAGAAATTCTTCTATTTGTCTTTCAGACCTTTCAGTCTTCCATCCAAGTTTTTCCTGAGATTCTTTTAATTCATTCTTAATTTTTACAGCTTCTCTTAATTTTTTTAATGTATATTGAGACTTCTGTTCTAAACTTATACCCTTAAAGAAACCAGCTCCTACATGACCACCATTAATAATATATACAGGATTATTTAATATTCTTTTAACAGTTGCATCTTCCATATTCTCCATCTTACCACCAGTTAATACTTCATTAACTAATCTCTTTATATCTTTTTCTATTGTAGACCTTGTTGCTAGGTATTGGATTGGGTCAATCACTCTATTAGAAATCATATCAGCTTTTAATCCATTCATAGTATCAAGATACTCTTTAAACTCCACTTCTTTACCAGATAATTTAGCTATATCTGTGTAGAAACTTAGTAAATTATCATTCATTAATTCAAATCCACTACTTATTCTATTAGTATCTCTAGTCCACCTAATACTATTAAAGTCTCCTACTACCTTTTCTAATTCTTTTCCAAAACTAGGAAGTCTAATATTTTCTAGACTAAATCTTATAGGATTGTCTTTAGTACCTATATTAACTGTAAAGTTAGGGTCTGAAAGATTCCTCATGTCAAATTTCTTATTATAAAATCTATCAAAGTTAGCTTCTGTTGTTTGTAGTATTCTTAATAATTGAGTAGCGATTTGTTTTTCTGATGAATTGAATTTGATTCTAACATCATCTCCATCTCTCTCATTAACAATCTTAGTAAGGAACTGTAATCCTTTTTTATATCTAGTAGATTTACCATAAGGCATTGGAACTAATCTTCCCCTATGAATACCAATATTATAATCATTTCTTGCAGAAGACATGAACTCTAATATAAAAGGAGTACCATAATCTGCTAATCCCTTTGCAAGAAGTTGATGTTGAACATCTTCAAATGTACTTATCGTAGGCATATCTCTAAGGAAGTCTAACTGTCTCTTATTTAATACACTCTTGTCTCCATACTGTAAGATGTCACCAAGAGAAGTACTATTACCATAGAACATCTTTCTTACATCTTTGATATATTTTAAATATTCCCTACCAGACCTACCTAATGGTGAATGTAAATGCTCTTTAATAGATTCAACAGTATCAAATTGTATTACACCTTCCTTAGCTTCTCTACCTTCTACTGGAGTAAAAGTAAATCTCTTTAAATCTTTACCTTTTCTAGTCTCCCAATATTTATCTGGTATAATTCCAGCCCCACCTTTTATTAATTTTTGCTCTACTTCTTTAATAGTCTTATTAATTTTATCAACAATCTTTTTCTTAACTGGATAAGTAATATCATTTCTATTCATAGTCTGCATAATATTTCTTTTCATATTACTAATGTAATAAGCTCCAGAATTATAATCTGATACTGTCTTCATAATATTAGACTGCATCTTTTCTATTGAACCAGTATACTCAGATAAGTTTCCACTTCTCAATTGTTGATACCACCCATCCATATATCCTACCATTTCACCAGTAACATTTGGCATATTCTCAAGACCTGAATCTTTTCTATTACCAAATACATCAGCTTCCCATACAGGTTTTAATGACCTCTCCAGTATATTACCTCTTTCTCCAGCATATATAGATTGACTATTCTGTTTTATCTGCTCACCAGGCCCGTCAAATATATTTAACTTAGGTACATAAGAACCTTTTCTTTTTTGACCTTTTATTTTAGGTCCGTATTTTTGAAACTCAGGAGAGAACATTGATTTAAACTGATTGTCTTTCCAATAAGGATTACCAGCTGTATCTTTTCTCCATCTAAGTTTATAATATAAATTCTTACTTAAATCTTTATGAAAATTAAAGAAAGCATCTGAAGCTTCATATACATCATCGTACTTAGTAGCTCTCTGCTCACTTGATTGTGTAAAAGTTTTATCCCCTGCTACATTAAGTAGTTTACTATACTCTCGCATCATAGTCTTAATCATATCTTTTTCAAGACTAGTTAATACTTGTTCAGTACCATCTTGTGAAAACTTTCTGAAAATTCTTACACGCTTTGATACATTTTTATTTCTTATATTTTCATTAATAAAACCAGGTCCATCTCTTTGTATCTTATTAGGAGTAATACTTTCATCAATCTCTGGGAATAGATACTTATCTTTCCAATTTCTTACATCTCTCATTAATTCTGTATTAACACCACCACCCATGTCAATCATATACTGAGCTTCTAAAGCTGCTCTTGTATAGAAATCAAGATTATCAAAGTCTACTGTAATTCTATATTTCTCTCCCTCTGGGCCTGGAGTAAAAAATAATATCTTAGGTCTACGTTTCTCTGCACCAAATCTCGTGTCTAATGCTACATCACCTTTACCAGACATTGCTACAGCATCTAAATGATTTAACATTCTTGGTACTTTTTGTACAACTCCTATGGTTTTCTTAGCAACATCAGCACTCGCAGCCATATTTTGTATATTACTTACAATAGTTTCAGCTGGGTCAGCCCAACTAAATGTGGATGGTTTCTTTAATGAGGTAGGGTCTACAGCTTGTACATATAATCCAGCAGCTCTCTCTGCGTATTGATGCATACTCTTTCTTGCCCCATAGAAGTAATCAACTTTATCAGCATCATAGTCTCCCTCAAATATATTAACAACATCAAGACTATTAACTAGGGCAGCTCTTCCATATGATTTATCTAAAAATCCTTTCAATCCTAGAATAGCCATATCATTTGGTCTTGTATGAGGTTTTCTATTAGCTAATATACCAACCTGTAAATCTTTATTATAAGGATTAACACCTTTTTTACCAATCTCTATAAGGTCATATAATTCTCCAAGACTAAATCCCTCAGTCATCATATCATCCCAAATATATTTTTTACCTTCCCTCTTTGTTTCATAACTACCAAAAAATTCTTTAGGGTCTATTACTTTACCACCTTCCACAAGAACCATATCCCTACCACTCTTTGCTATTTCAGATAGACTGGAAGACCTTTCATGTTCTCCAATCATTATCTCACCTCGCATTTTCATTTCACCATTTTTGTCTACAATTGTTGGCTTCAATCTATGCTTAGCATCTGCAACCTGTATAAGAGGTGCTTGACCTCCATATCTTGCATCTATAGCTTGCTCTCTTTTTATAGAAGACCTTTTACCGTTTAGAACATTATTTATAAATACATTATACATTTTGTTCTTAACAATCTGGTCACTATAAGACATTGGATTAGCATCTTGATGCATAGCTGCATATCTTACTATGTTATTCATATGCTGAGCCCCACCACTAGCAGGGTCAATACCCATTCCTTCATTACCCATAATATCTAATACAAATCTTCTGATTCTTACAGGGTCTACATTTAAATCTTTCATTGACTGTACAGCTTGTCTTATATCAGATTCATAGTTTTGTCTGAACATTGCATTTTGCTCTGCTGAGTTCATATAGTTAAAATCACTCGTAGATTCTTTTGCATCTTTAATTGCTAAATCTGTTTCTGGTTTAAAACCTAAAGCATCAATAGGTATCTGTCTTATTTTTTGTTGACCAAGAGGTCTCATTGAATTAATTCTATTGTAAGGTTGATTTATAACAGTATCATCTAAACCATCTCTTTTTCTTCCCTCATTAAAAGCCTTTGCTCCAGTAGAAGCTAATAAAATATCTACTGAACGATTGTTTTCAAAGAATGGGTCTAAAGATTTATCATAAATAAATAGAGTTTTACCCATTAATAGTTGGCCACTTCTACCTCCAGAAGAAATAGTAGGTTTAATAGGATTGGTAGACTCTGGATTATGTCCCATCATAGCATGTAAGTATCTCATCTGACCTTTACTAACAAATCCTATACTGTCAAATGATGAAACCTTTTCATGAGCATCTCCCATAACTCCATCAAAGAAATCAGCTCTTTGTTTTTCAGTAAAACCATTATCTTTAAGTACTTTCTCTACCTCTGTTTTTACATTAGCGTAATCAACATCATTCCATACTGCAACACCAAACCCATCTTGCTTTACTATCTTAGCCAAGGCAGAGTATGTCGCATCATCTTTAAAAGATTCTCTATATATTGTCTGCATACTATGGACAAGATGTCTATCAGCTTTAATAAAATTCTTTGAATCATATAATTTAACACGACCCATTGTCTTTTCTACATCAACATCATTTAAGAAGTCCTCTAGTTTTCTAGTCTTCTTCTTACCTCTTAACATATCATTGAATACAAGTTGTGATAACATTACTTGATGGTCAAAATCTGTTGGTTTACCATAAGAATCTGGTTCTTGTATCTTATTAACTATTTCAGTAATTCTACGTTTTATTCCATCACTTAAATTCTTATTCTTTAGAGCCCACTCAGCAAATTTAGAATAAGAACCATGCATATTCTCTAAACTTTGTCTTGGGATTGCTATAGGAGATGTATCTTTAGATACTTGGAATATTACCATTCCATCTTGATGCTCAGAACCAAAAGACCTACTCCTGACATTTAATAATCTTCCTAATTCATCTCTGAGAGGCTTTACTCTATCTCTTTCCCATCTAGGTAAATCAGATGAGTCTCCAAACATATCAACAAATCTTCTTTGTATCCTTGTTTCTCCCCCTACTTGATACTTCTCATATACAATAGCTTCTTTTTCTATTATAGCATAAGGAAGATTTAATTCTTCTTCTATAAGAGTTCTAAGTCTTGTATCTTGCTGGAATACTTCCTTCTCTACTACATTACCATTCTCAACCTTTAAGGAATTAACTTTAACAGAATTATATTGGCTTGCTATTAACTTTACTACATCTCTTGCAATCTGTTTTTTGACATGAGGTTGTTCAGCCTCTGGTACATTCTGAAAAGTAATCCATTCTCCCTTATCATTCTTAACAGATATTCTATCAAGTACATTCTTTATAACATCTGCAGCTGGTACTCTATCTTCCAGAGGAGCATGCTTAGATAATATTAATTGGTCAATTATTTGTCTTTTTAATTCTTTACTCTCTACAGAATAATCCCACATATCTATATTGTATTTTTGTAAAAACTTATTCCCATCAAATCTATGGTCTATATCTGGTAAAGAAGCTTCATCCATAGCAGCTCTAGCCGCTTGTTCTTCTCTTGCTATTGTTTCCTGTACATACTCTGGAGTAAACCCTTGATGCTTCACTCTATTATATAATCTCGCAGCTAATTCATCATTGAATTTCTTCATATTGACATCCCAGCCATTAGAAGATTTCTTATTATATTCTAGAACACCATTCCTAGTAAGCCAATTAACTACATCTGGAGAACCTCCCTCCATAACATATTGTGCTAATGCATGAGTTGTTTTCTCTCCTCTTGGTAGATTATCAATAAACTCTAATAGAGCTTCTCTAGCTGGGGCTTGAGCGACTTCTCCCTCATACTTAGGCAATGCATTTACTAATGCAGTAATATCATTACTATTAACTACTTTCTTTTTCCCTGCTGATTTAATTAAACCATCACTTTTTTGTATTATTGCAAGGGCAAAGTTGTTATATTCTATTGCTTGAGACTTAGAGCCAGAAGGAACGAACGCCTCATCAATCATTGAAATCTCAAATCCCTGTTGACCTGCCTTTAAGTCCATATTGAAGTTTGACATTTCCATATCAGCAATCTTCATAAAGGAGTTCATCTCCTCTATCTGCAGGTTAGGAGCATTTTTAATCTTATCTCTTATAATATAATTCATAGTGTCTTGGAATATCCACTCTGGCATCCTATGAATATCTTTTATTCCACTCTCACTTAAAAAATTAGATAGTTGGTCTATCTTTTCTACTGATATTTCTACCCTATCTACATCTTGAGACTTTTCATACCCACCACTTATTGATTGCAACATTTGGATTCTTCGTAAAACCCTTTTTAACTCTGGAGTTCTCTCTGCTATCGTAGCTTCCGCAGTTCCTTCTGGGAACTTTATATCAATCTTGCTTAAGTCTGCTCTCATTTGAGGATTAGTAACTCCTTCTCCAACAAGCAATCCAGCACTTCTCATATGAGATATTAATCTATCTCTAACATCAAACTCTCTACTAAAAACATGGCTAATCATATTAGAACTTTCGATTGCCATATTCTTTCCTATTACATTAAAATAATCTGGGGCTGAACCAGCAAAAGTAAAACTATCTGAATAAGACATCTTACTAGGGAAAGCTTCGTTCACTCTCTTTTCAGCATTAGAGATAGCTTCAAATATATTTTTTACTGTATTTACATTCCTAGCTGTCTTAGTTTCTGCACCAGCTGGCATTGCCTTTGCTTTATTCATAGCAGTAGAAGCCACAACAACCATTCCATATCCATCTAACTTATCCATCAATATCTTCTCTGCTACTTTACCATCTGTTATCTTCTCTCCGTTTGCATCTGTAATCCAGTCTAATTTACCATCTCTAGCCATCTTAAGTATTTCTTCTGATGCCACAATGGACTCAGGAGTTTGGTATCTTCCTTCAGTATCTCTAATGATTTCTAATTCATTAACTTCATCTCCTACTCTTACTTTCTCAAGTAAATTTGGGAACTCTCCTTCTAATTTCTTTGAGCCTGCTAGGCTAGCTTCGTCAAAATGTCTATCATATTCTTTAAGAGTTTTTAAACCACTCTCTTGTTCAAATATTCTAACAACTTCATTAGCTTCTTTTACACTTGTATTATCTAAAGGTTTTAAATATTCAAAATGAGAACTCATTTCTTCTCTTATTCTCTCATACTTAGCATTACCTTGAACCTTAACACTAACTTCTCCTTCTGGTAAAGCTCCTTCAGTAGACTCATAAACTTTACTTCCCAATCCTGCTCTCTCAAAAGCTCCTAATGTTTCTTTATGTGTTAAATTATTTACTCCATTCATAAAACGATTAGGAGTATTTTTAAATGATGGTATTTCTGATGGTAATGTCTCTACTTTAACGCCAAGACCTAAGAGGTTTGAACGTAATCTGTTCATCTTTGTAGAGTTTAAATCAAAACTAGCTGGGTTTCTTCCAACCTGTAGATAAGCACCTATAAGAAAATGAGGCAATACATCATGAATACTTACTTCAGTACCATGTATAAACATATCTGCAAAAGTATGGAAGTTAAATGCAGCTCCACCAGCTAACATTCTAAACCAGTTCTTACCAATATTATTTATTCCCTCTCCTGTAGAAGCTTTAATTAATTCTTTCCCCCAAGTATTTCTTTCCTTTTCAAGGAATCCGATTAATGCATCTCTACCTTCCTTTATTCCGAATTTCTGATTTAATTGTTTAAATATATCTTCAGATAATAGACCTACAGTTTTAGTTTTTCCAGCATGATTAATTGATACTACATGAGAACCTTCTAATGTTCTCTCCAATTGCTCTCCAAAGAATTTAGAAGTCGCTTTTAATTGGTCATTAGTCCATTCTTTATAAGGTGCTTTCTTTCCAAAAGCTGCTCTCACACCAGTTTTAAAATCTCTCCCCCAAGCTGCTCCCTTACCTACTGGATTCATCCATTGTAATTGAGAGAATACAAGTCCAGTACTTGCTCCCCACATAGGAGCAGTCCAATCAAAATCAGACATTCCAAAGTAAGTATCTGGGTCAGTTGGGTCAAAGACACGAACTCCTTCAAATGCAGTATCAATCATTCCAAACATCAACGCTTCATTAACTGCATGAGAAGCTACTCTTGCCATTCTAGGGTTAGATTTAAATAATCCTCTAGAGTGCATCAACCCAACAAAATCTTGTAAAGGTCTCTTAGTAAAGTTCTCTCCAAACATTTTCTTTATTGCTACAGATTCAGCTTGAGTTATTTTCCCTGTCCTTACTGCATCATCTGTATAATTAACTAATAAATCTGTTGCTTTTCTACCAAAATTATTTGCTACATCAGGGTCTATCTGTGCCTTTTGGGCAAGTTTTCTATAATGACCTGTAATATCTTTTGCTACTTTTTTATCTACTCCATGCTCGGAAGCTCTCCTTAACATTCCCTTAGAAGCTTCTGCAACAGTTCTATGACCTGCCTTCTTTATAAAAGGAGCTGCGACTCTTTGTACAGCCTTTGCACCTAATTTCATAGGACCACCTGCGATAAATCCTGCTAATCCACCAACTGCTCCAGCATATTTACCTAATGGGTCTTCAAAATCAAGAAACTTTTCTTCTTCAACAAAACGACCAGGGACTCCAAATAACGCAGTATCTAATGCACTCCACAATCCAACACCTACTGCGTTTAAAGCACTACCAGCTTCTAAGGATGGAGGAGACTCTACTTCTTCTGGCTCTTCCCACGGGTATAAAGATTGGGTAGGTTGTTGTGAGGGTTGTTGAGTAGGTTGTACAGCAGAGGGGACTCCACCTACGACTCCTTGAGATTGTAGAAAAGCGGCTACATCAGCCTCTGAGACTGCTTTACCATGTCTTTTTTCTAATTCCTCTTTTAATTTAAGAGTAAGATTATCAGCCATTTTTAACGACCACTAAGAGATTCT
>Ga0208790_1001400_pt1 | contig 10580 bp, 14 predicted proteins | sample 10_taG_FD_184083 | JGI IMG/M metagenome (GOLD analysis project Ga0208790, IMG submission 184083) | Marine viral communities from the Subarctic Pacific Ocean - 10_ETSP_OMZ_AT15264 metaG (SPAdes) (version 2) | ecosystem: Environmental > Aquatic > Marine > Oceanic | place: Pacific Ocean | collected... | reverse complement strand
ACTTGCGAATACATTGCTTGAAACTGGCCTCGCGGGGTACTGCCCATTGTGATTCTTTAATCAACACGCTTTCCCATACCGCCTCTGGTTTAATTTGCTCCAACGAATAATCAACCCTCAAAAACAGGGGCTTCTCCTTAACCTTTTTTGTTTTCTTGTCTTTAACGGGCGCATATAAAAAGTCTTTATGACCACTCCAATTTGGCGCAACTACCGGCAGCCCATTGTACGCGGCTTCAAAAAGTGGCAGCCCAAATCCTTCTCCGTGTGTAGTGCTTACAATTGCCTTAATTTTGGGATGCGTATATAAAGAGGTCATTTCCCCCTCGCGCAACGACCCGTGCAACTGGTACACCTTGCACTTCCTCTCTGGATATGCACTCAACAGTGCTGTAAGGCGAGCTTCGCAATGACGCCTATCTATAAGGCAATTTTTAGCCAAATTAACTTTCAACACAAGCCCGACTTTTGGGTCATTATGAAACTCTTCTACAAACCATTGAATAGTTTTTTCCACATTCTTTCTCGGACCCCACTGAGCCACACAAAGAAAATTAAAGTCAGTAGAAAGCGACAAATCAATTTCTTCTGGTTCAATATTTTTCACCGGAAAGCTCACCGCATCAACCGGCTTAACGCAAGTTAATTTCATTTGTTGATTGGTGTTTCGGTCGGTGCCTTCCCAGCTTGTCGTTTCAAACACGCTTTTTGAATGCTCCGATGGGACAATGATCTTATCAACAAGATATGTTTTTTCTAGCCACTGAGGGGATAATCTTGTCGTTTCAATGCCAGCAGTATACCCAACGTTATAAGGGGCTAGCCGCTCCCACTCACCCGGAATTGTTATCTGAAGAGAGGCATCAAATGTGCCATTCTGCTGAGTGTATGCGATGGTTTTATGTAGTAAACTGTCAAACCACTGCCTCTCCTCATTATCTTCTGTTAACCAACTTGTAGCGCCCCACGGAATGGTAACAAGATATATATCATATTTATCTTGATGCGCTCGCAAGGCCCGAAGGGCAAACCTCGTCTGTTCCCCATACCCACTTCTACTTAACGCTGGGCCTCTTACAATAATCTTTTTCATTTTACCTCCGTGAACTCCCATCTATTATAATGCTTTCTATTCTCCCACGAACCGTACTTCTCATGAGTTTTGGTCATTAAATCTACCCAGGTATCTTGAAAGGTTTTAAAGTTAAAAGCTTTAAGCACATGCTCGCGACCAAGCTTACCTATTTCACCTCTCTGCTCATCTGTTAACTCAAAGATTTTATAAAGAGCGTTTACTACATCCTCTCCGCTTAAACGGTCCTCATAAATCCACGGAATTTGTTGAGAGCCAATAATAGCCTTTGAAGCTGGTTCGATTCCAACCCCAAACCAGTTTTTTCCATCAGTAACTTGCTCCTGAAGGCCCCCTGTCATTGTATTAACAACAGGTGTGCCACACGATAAACTTTCTAGAGAAGATAATCCAAAACCTTCAGCATCCGCGATGTTTACTGTACAATCTGCCATGTTATACATCACTGCTAGCTGTTCTGGGGATACCTTCTGCGTAGACAACTGAAACTGCCCGCCAACTAGACCATTATAATGAGCCAACGCTTCCAAGTCTTGGCCAGCTTCATCTTTTGGGTCCGTGTGCATCACAAGTACGGCCTTGTCGTGTCCGACCTTATCTAAAAAGTCCTTGAACCAGAATATGAGACTCCCACTCTGTTTGCGACGGGCGTTCCTATTATTCCAAAAGAATATCTTTTGATCGGGTTTGAAACCAGCATTCTTCCTAGCCTCTGCAACCACTTCTTTATCAAGCGGCTTGAAAACATCCGGCGATACCGCATGCGGGATATAGTGTCTCTCTACATCCGGCGAAACAGTCTTAACAATATCATCCGTAACCTTTGAAATAGTTGCGATAACATCACATGAATCGTAATAATTTTTATTAAATGTTGGATAGGGGTAATTATCCCAAACGTGGTAATAAACTAGGGGTGCCACAGGTCGTATCTCGTCTTCCATCTCCCAAAGCCACTTAAAGAAACGCGGGTCGGTCATGAACCATATAATATCAGGCTTAAAATTTCTAATCACCGAACGAACTAAATCAGGATTACCATAGTCATTTACCGGATATATCACCCAATCATCTCCCCACTCTTCAGTTTTAACAGGTTGATAATTGTCATGCCTCATCGCACCAGCAAGACAGTTAAATTGATAATTGCCTGTAGCCAATAACGATTCAATAACGTATCTGGTCTGGGTGCCAACACCCGATGGAGACAACGGATGGTCAGACATAGTTAATACTTTAATTTTGCTCATAATGTTTACCTACAGTGTTTTGTTCCATAAAATTCACACTTAAACGGCTTTTCGCAGGATAAGCGATTTTTTACGAAGTTCTTATGTGTTATATTATACAAAGCTCTTGCTAATAAGTTAATAGCATTGTTTGTTTTTATATTGCCGCTGGTTACGCGGAATAGTTCTACCCTATCTGTTTTTGCCGATCGCTTTAAAAGGGCGAAATGTGTTTCAATATCCGCAGGGTCAATACGATGTTTGATGGCAAAATAATGTTTGTAAAAAGTTAACTGATAAGTCGTCATTGGTTCGGTTTTTCTTCTGGAATCCCAACCCCACGAACAAGTCTTCCAATCAATGATGTGATATTTATTGTTATCAGTTTTAACCACCAAATCAATAAAACCCTTAAACATAAATTCGTGCTCGGCAAACTCTTTGATAGATTCCATTAATCTTTCTTCGGTGGAAATCACCTCATACGAACCAAAATATTCACCCATAGCGCCAAGGGCTAAGGGCACAATTTCTTTGCCCTGCTGTCTCATCTCTGAAACTAATTTTTTATCCAGCTTCGCTTTTATCTTAGCCGGTAACGATTGTAGCTCCTTTAAAAAATTTATTTCAAACAGATGCTCTGAACCTTCATGATGCCCATCTAACATTATGCGTTCACAGACATCATGCACCGCAGAGCCAAAAGCTGTGTGTACATTGCCCTCAAACCCCTTAAGCTTATCAATATGTACAAGCTTGTGGTAATAAGGACACTTCTGCCAATTTTTTAACTCAGAGAAGGATATGTGTGGCATCAACGCCCCTATTCATTGTCTGTTTTTGTTTTTGTCCGCGAACGACGCTTTTTTGCAACTGCTTTAGGTTTATCATCGTTAGACGGCTCTTCAGAGGTCGCGGGCTTCTCGTCTTCAACAATCTTCGCCTTCGCGAGCGGGAAACAAAGACTCTGACTAATATGAGGATATTTTGAACCGAAAGTTTTATTATCTAACGCCATATGGTCGCCATTTGTGGGCGTGCCGACTGCAAGACCCTGCCTAGACAATTCCTCAACGACGTCAGCGCACCTATACGAATGACGATCTGGCAACAAAAGCACGTCTTTCTTATATTCAACTTCCACTAAAACAGAATTATTTTCTCTGTCCAACGCTACGCTAATATCGCAATGATTTCTAAATCTCTTATTCCGCTCTGACATCTTTTCACTTCTCCTTATTATCATTTTCTATCTAGCTAGATAGCTCATTTAACTTATTATACACCGCTGGGCTTATTTTTTTAACATATTCTCGCTCGTTATTCACAAAAAAAGCTTCAAAGGTGTTGCCAAAGTATTCTTTCAACGACGTTGCCCCGTATGGAGAAAGGAATAACCCCATCGTAAGTGATGTTAGTGTTGGATATCCAATATCTTTATAAAGGAATTCATCAAACTCCTTAGTATACGCCACATTCTCAAAATGTTCTAAACCACCGTCTTTATAGAGATAGCCCTCTGCGCGGAGAATCGCCCACAGCCTAACCCGCTTACCTAAGAACTCATTTTCAACCGTGCCATCGGCGTATATCTCCATTGGGACCAGTTCTTCTAATGCGTGAGCGATTTCGTGCGCGATTGTCTCTACAAACTCATCTTCGGTTGGTTGTTCATTAGAAACATATATCGCACCGTCTTCATACACAGCCTCAACACCGCGTTGAATCAATTGGTCAAATTGGCCAATATAAATTACGTCTAAGTCAGAAACAAATTGAAGCGGAATCTTTTTCTCCAATTCCTGAATGATATATTGTATATCAACAGCTGGTGGAAGAGGATCTTTAATAAAAATCTGCACGCGACCGAAAGCTTTCCACTCTTGCCGCGAAGCTAATTCCCGACTATTTGATTCAGATATTCTCTGTATAAGATTATGACGATTGTTGCTCATCTTCTTTTTCCAAATCACCTCTTAGGTCGTAAAAGGCTTGTTGATACCCGCGAACCCAGTTTTCTTCGGCCACGGCCAGAACAAATTCTGGAAATTCAGCTGCCATAGTCTCAACAATCATACCAACCGTGACTAATCCATCCTCTGAGCTACACTTCTCGCCAGCATATTCAACAAGCCAGTTTTTTAAATCTGTATCCGGCTCAACAATCTCAGTTAACGCCAAGTTCTCTGTTTCTTTCTTATCTTTAAATTTAATATCCATTATTATAGCACCTTTGCCGCTATTGTTGCGACTTTTGACCTTTCACCCTTCTGTAATGTGACATGACCGGCAAGACTATACTCTTTGAACTTTTCAATGACATGCGTTAAACCATTTGTAGTTTCATCAACATATACATTATCAATTTGCTCAATGTCTCCTGTTAAAATAATTTTAGTGCCCTCTCCAACTCTTGTCAGAATTGTTTTCATCTCGTGGCTTGATAAATTCTGTGCCTCATCAATAATGATGTAAGCGTTGGCAATTGATCGCCCCCGAATATAAGTTAAAGCTTCTAATTCTATTGTACCATTATCTAGGTATAAGTCAAGAGTTATTTTATCGTTCCCCATTAAAAATTGCAAATTATCTTGAATGGGGGCCAGCCATGGAATCATTTTTTCCTCTAAAGTGCCGGGTAGATATCCTATGTCCCTGCCCATAGGCTGTATAGGTCTAGATATTACCAATTTTGTGTATGTAGCTTTTTTATCACTCTCCATAACTTGGTGTAGACCCGCAGCAACGGCCATGAGCGTCTTCCCGCTCCCTGCTTTTCCAATCAAAGACACAACCGCCACATCGGGGTCCAACAACAAATCTAATGAAAAAGACTGTTCTTTGTTTCTTGGCACCACACCCCAAATTCCGCTTTTATATGATGCCACAACCTTAAGAGGAAGCCCATACCCCATAAATTTTGATAAAGCCGTCTTTTTTTCGTTCGCGTTAGATACCAGCATTATAAACTGATTAGGGCAAAACCGACCATCGTCTTTTTCCAAAATAACATCTTCTGCGCTATCATAGAATCTCTCAATAATCTGGTCATCAACTAAATGAGAAACAAACCCTGTAAATAGCTGGCTTCTCTCCCTCACAACTTGACGAGTATTATAATCCTCGCTCGGAATTCCAACAGCATCACATTTGACACGCATATTGATATCGCGAGACACCACAATAACTTTTTTATGTGGATAGTTCTTAAGCTCAGTCAGTGCTGTGCCAATAATGTGATTGTCCGGATCGGTTCTATCAAAACTTAAAGGAAGGTCTTCAGGGTCAAAAGTCTTTGCATACGCAATGCCCTTTCCTTTGCGAATCCGTACACCCTTATTCAGATTCCCCTTTGAGCGAAGACCATCAAACATCCGAATGATTCGTCGTGCGTTGGTACCAACTCCGTTATGACGCTTCTTATGTTTGTCTAGCTCTTCTAACACTTTAAGTGGAATAAGGATATCGTTATTGGTATATGAAAACAATGCACTGGCATCAGTAAGATAAACGCTAGTATCCAAGAGATACGTTTTTTTAGCCATATAGGTTACTCATTTTAATTCTATAAGTAAATAGAAAGATTTAAACTATTTTGCATCAGATGATTCAACCTCAAGCACTGTCACAATTTCTTCCCAAACAAAACAATTAATAATCTCTCTTCCACCTAAGACTTGATCGTAATCTACATCTGTATGCGATAAAATCAATAATGCCTGTCTTTCACCATCTTCAATATTGCTAGCTCTTATTTGTCCCGACAACACGGGTATGCCAACCACAAAGAGCAGTACCAATATCATTCTTTTAACCATGTTTTTGTTCCTCCACCTCTTAATCCAATTGAAATACTATATTAAGAAGAATTTTACTCTTAACATTACCTAGTTACTATATCGTGAAATACACAGGAGATTGTCATGTGTCTAAGCTTATAAGACTAATATTTTTTATCCTTCTTTTTGCTTTCTTGCTCCTCAACCTTGTAAGTTGCGCACATCTCCAAACAAACTTCCAACGAAAGATCCTTCCACGGAAATCATTCGTAAAAGTAGAAAAATCCCTCACAATTAGCGAATGTGATGAAAGTGGATGCACAAGCCAGCTATTAAGGTCTGTGGCATCTGGTGTGGCCGTACATAGCACACTTGAAGGGGCGTATATCTTAACTGCCGCGCATGTCTGCGACGATTCCGACGTTAAAACCAAATACCAGTCATCGCCAAACATAGAATTTTCATCCGAATTCTCTGTACGAACCTTAAGCAATGAACAAAAGTCTGTAAAAATACTTGAATACGACATGAAACACGATATATGCATGGTGTGGGTAAAAAATCTATTTATACAACCAGTTGCAATATCGCCATCTGAGCCAGAGCCCGGTGATAGAGTTTTCAACATTGCCGCGCCATTAGGAATATTTTCTAAAGATATGGTCCCAATATTTGAAGGCTTTTATGACGGCGTTGACCAAGGTGGGAGAGCAGTCTATTCAATACCCGCCATCGGTGGAAGCTCTGGGTCTCCCATCTTCAATAGAAAAGGAGAACTAATAGGAATGGTTCACTCTACAATTCGTTATTTCAACCAAATAACAATCTCACCAAATTATAAAGCAATGAGAGAGTTTATAAATGAAACAATTGGCAAACACTCGTTCCTTACATATTTCCGCTCTATATGGAGACCATTCATGAAATAAAAAGCCGGGGCAATTGCCCCGGCTTTTCAATGAACGTTGTTTTATGAATTCTTAGATATTCTCAACAACACGGATGCTAAGCACAGATCCATCAACATCAAAAACAATCAACTCAACTTTTTCATAAATACCAGCTGTATCAAATGTCTCCTCTGTTTCGTCTTCAATAACTTCAACGTCTTTATCGTCATCAAGGGCATCGCCCTTTTCTTCGCTCACAGCATCAATATCATCAGCTTCGCGAAGGGGCTCAATTGCACATTCGCTAATATCCTCAACAATATCAACTTCTGTCGTCCGACAAGTGCTATCGCACGCCTGAAACGAAAAAATAAAAGCAATCATAGAAACTATGAATGCAACTGTAATTCCAGTGATAGAAAATCTCATTCTATTTCTCCTTTAAACTGGGTGAGCCAATAAGTATACCCTATAAGAGAAAAAAGTAAAGCTTTTTATTAAAAAAGTTTAAATAATTTTGTCTATTAGCCCATAATCCAAACACGTTTTAGCATCCCACCACAAATCATGTTTCAAAATCTTTGAAAGCTGATTTTTAGGAATTTTTGTATGTTCTTCATATATGCTTTTAATCGTTTTCATCAAAAGGTCATTGTTCTTCATATCATCTTGTAGCTCGGCATATTTACCGCCCATCCATGACGACAACTGATGTATTAGCATAAAAGAATGCTTATGCATTAGTCTGTATGAGCCAACAACGCTCATCAATGTCGCTGCCGACGCCGCGCAACCATCTATGACTGTTACAACACCCACTTGGGAACTGAGAATGCAATCAGTCGCCGCCAAGCCAGCAAACACGCTGCCGCCATAACTATTAATATGTAAAAAAATCTTACCGGGGTCCTCAAAGCTCAATGTATTCGCACGATTCTGTAAGCTAGTGCCGACAGCCGTTATACTTTTATTAAGAGTAAGCACTTTTGTCCGACTTACCTCAGAATAAAAATAAATTTTATTATTTGTGGTCAGTACACGGTTTGAATCATTCGAATCATTATCATCCCCATCGTCACCCTTCGTCTTACTGCAAATTGCCCAATCAAACTCTTTCATTCATTTACCTCTGGCTTAGGATTATGTATTGCATAAATCTTACAATTGGTCTCGCCGTGCTTTCCCTTCGCCTCAAACAAAGGTTCGTCAACAGCCCTCGTCCAAACTCTTACCGCGCATTCAGCAAGATTGTTTTGGATCTCTATCAAGATATCGTTTAGACCTACAACGCTGGGCGTGTTTGATGTGGGCACAGGCTTATTATGCGCACAGCTGCTAAGCATTAACATTAGTGGTAACAAATATCTCACTTTTTCCCTTTTAATGAAGGAGCCCAAAGCTTCACTTGGAATTGATTACCTTCCGACCCACAGCGTTTAATTTTGACCTCTAATACGGACGGGCCTTTTGCACTAGACAAAATCTTCGTCTTGTGCTTCGCCGCATCTTCATAATTGTCAAAAAGGCCAATGCGCTTCCAAATTTTATTTTTTGGTTTTTTTGGTTTTTCCTCTTGACTTCTTTTTGGCTGGTGCTGATTTTTTAGGTGTTGCCGTTTTTCTTTTTTCAGTAGCTTGTTTCTTTTCGCCATTTTGGGTCGGATCCTTTTTATTTAATTTTAAAGCTTCATCTATCTGTTCTGTAGTTAGCTGCTCAGCCGCCTTAACCAGCGTGCGTGCCCTTTCCATCAATTCATCAGCTTCTGACGGTGTGGGTTGTTGCTCATCAGCTGCCCTGCGGAGCGCTTCAAGAACTCTTGCTTTTCTTTTTCTTGGGTTTGTCATTATCTTCCTTTTGCTATATTTATGTTTGGTGGAGACGGCGGGAGTCGAACCCGCGTCCAATATATTTCCAAAAGCCCGTCGTTCACAAGGTTAGTTGGTTTTAGGCTCCAACAAGCACAAAAGACACTAATTGTTTATTATTGAAAAAGGAAAATAAACAAACCTTTGTTTGCAGCTTTGGTTAACAAGGTTGCTGCCACCCCGTGATTACGCAGCTAAGGCGTAATCAAAAGTAACGTTATCGTTAGCAATTAAAGTTTTGAATGTTTTTACTGTGCCACTCACACAGCCCTGCACGAACAGTTTTTAATACACTGTCGAATCCATATCGTCCCCAAAATTTTAAAGAACAGGTCCGTGGGGGGAGTTGGATCTTTACTCCAACAAGGTTAGGCTCCTTTCCACTTTCGTTTCCTTCAAGAGAGCCATTGAAGGGTAGCATGTTTATGCCATATTGCCCAAGTTTAGCACCCCCACGGTCTTAGGGCTTGCTTCCATTACCTAATAATCGTTATATACTAACTGTTGTCATATAATAGCCACATTAAAGCCACCCTCCAATTGGTATCTCTAAATATACACCCAATATCATTTTTTGTCAAGCGTTTTTTCTTCAAAGAACGAATCAATGTCATATTTTTTTAAAAGTCTGTAAAAATATTCTTTACTCACGCCTAAAAATCTAGCCGCTTCCATTTTAGTCCTCGCAGCGGACACAGCATACTTCAACACCGCATCTTTTGTAATATCTGGAAGAGAATACCACAATGGGATTCCATACAGCTTACCTCCAACAGATTTTGAAGCCAACTCAAGCTTAAGAGCAATCAACTCTTCTAAAGACAACACACCAAGGGTAACCTCAAACTGGTCGTTAATTTTTCCCTCATTGCGAAGCTTGCGTGATATGCTATAGTTCCTATTCGCTCCGTATAATTTTCTTTTATTGCGCCATGGCATATGCCACCTCAACCTGTGGTAGTTTGATTCCCAGCTAAAGCGCGAATTACTTGGAAACGTTTTGAAAACGGAGCCTGTCGCGGATTGTCATTTGAAGTGCCAGTAATATTAAAATTTGCGTCAACAGCGTCAAGGTCATAATGGTGTAAAATATGATCTGGGGAGACAACACTGTGTGACTTCAAATAAAGGTCATCCACTGGAAATTCATTTCGTTCATTGGAAGTGTGGTCTGCAACGCTTGCAGAAAAATCTACATATATGGCTTCGCTGTTGGTTTCCGCTGTGCCCCCGACCGTAATGAAATAATCCCAGTCATCTTTATTGGGTGTTTGAGGTGTGGTTAGCTGAACTATTTGCAGCTGCGCACCCACTTGGGCTACAAGGGCGATATTTAAATCTCCATTCATATTTGCAAGCGTAATCGCGTCCCCAATCCTTGTCGCGACGGCAGTGACGATACTTATGCCGTCCAAACCAAAAAGATAGGATGTTGCGCTGACGCGAGTAGGCGTAGTGGCTCCTGCCGCGCCTGCACCGTCGCCAGCAGTAAACGTAACAGTTCTTCCAAGCACGTCTGTTAAAATTATAGTTTCAGACGTGCTATACCAATTACTGGCTGTAGTGACCACTTGAATCTTCGCAAAAGGTCGGTTACTCCGAAACTCAGACCGTGTTCCGCTAGTAGCCATTTAGCTACCCCTCTTCTTTAGGGGCAGCCTCTTTCTCAGACTTATAAGACTTAGGCTTGAAAACGGACTTGAGGGTTTTGGGTTCTTCAACAA
>Ga0208790_1001392_pt1 | contig 10608 bp, 25 predicted proteins | sample 10_taG_FD_184083 | JGI IMG/M metagenome (GOLD analysis project Ga0208790, IMG submission 184083) | Marine viral communities from the Subarctic Pacific Ocean - 10_ETSP_OMZ_AT15264 metaG (SPAdes) (version 2) | ecosystem: Environmental > Aquatic > Marine > Oceanic | place: Pacific Ocean | collected... | reverse complement strand
ACCCGTGTTCGTTCACGTATTGCGTTGGCGGGTTGAAGTCCGTGCCGCCACACAAGACACGTTCCCACTTGCGAGTCTGTCCCCGCTTCCAGACGAAGATCTTATCTTCGCCCACCTGGGAATCGAACGGGATAACAGTAAACTCTGCAATTTCAGAAAGTGAGTTCAACTCTGCGAAGAACGCGGCAAGCATCGCGTCATCCACGGATCCCGACTGATCGATACTGATAGCGATCTTCGCATGGCGACGAACGCGCTTGCCGGGGTGAATCTTGGGGAAGCGTCGGTTCAGGCGTCGAGGAGTCGAGCGACGATCCGCACGCTGGGAGGTCTTCACGAAGTAACGAAGCACCTTCTTCCAGTCCACTCGTGACTGTATGCGATCCAGGATCTCTTGACGCATCTGGCTCGACACGGATCCCCAGTTAGATGCCCGTTGCGCTTCTTCTGCCGCCTTCTTCACGGCATCCTTCAAGCGCTCCTTGGCGATCTCGTTGATCGTGCCCTCGCTCTCTCCAAAGGCGTCGTGACTGTCGAAACTGTCGGCGTTGCCGAAGGGGTCGCCGTCGCCTGGCTGTCCTTCCCCTGGTTCGCCTTCACCCTGGCCACCTTCGCCGTCGTCCTGCTCCTGCTCCTCCTGCATCTTCTTCAGGGCTTCCAGATACCACTCATAGGTCTGACAGGTAGGAAGATCAGCGAACATCGCTTCACCGGGGATAACGGCTTGCATAGGCTCGCCGCCAGCCATCGGAGGACCAGGGTTTGCCACGTTAGGCAACTTGTTATTCATCTCGGGCAAGCCGTTGATCGCAAGGTCCATCGCGATATTATCGATCCGCTTGATCCCCTCGATGGGCTTGCGTCCTGTCACATGCTCGAAGATGATGTGATAAAACTCGTGCATAAGCACACCGAGTTTGTGCTCGTCGCTGAGAGCAGCCATAAACTCGGGATTGAAAAGAAGCTCGAATTGAGCGCGTTCCTGGTTCACTCGCACACCGGCAGTCGGGATCGCTGTCGTCGGTGTCTTGTCGATGCGACGAGACAGGGCGGCAAAAAACGGCTCACGCATGAGCAGCCGACAGGTGTGGAGGTTGAGGTCAAAGTATGTTGGTGTCACAGAAATCTCCTTTCTACACCCTAAATATAACCCGAAACGGGAAAAGATGCAAGAGAAAAGTTGTCAAGAGATTGTTAAGGCTCAAATCGGGGTTGTAAGGGGGGGTTGCTTCTGGGTTGGGCTCTCGATGCCTTCGAGGAGCCCAGGAGCCAGCAGAAGGGCTCCTGCGGGCTCTCACGGGGGGATCTGGTACTTCGCTCGGACTTCGGTGTCGTGTAGCCAGAAGATCCGCCCCTCCTCGTGCAGTTGGTACAACTTGCGGCGCTTGGTTGCGGATCCGTACTCCTTCTTTCGGGAGAGGCGGCTACCCATGACGAGCGCAGGCTTACCAGTCCTGACCGACACGAGCAGTTGACCTATCTCGAAGTCCGTCACTCGGCACCTCCGAGGATCTTGACGAGGTGCTCGCTGACCTTCGTACCGTCAGCCGTCGTGAACTTGTGGAGTGCGACGACGTTTGTGATATTATCGGTCTCGCCGAGAATCGTCCACAACTTCATAGCGATCTCGCTGGGGAGAGTCAGGAAGTAACGGGCGAGGTTCGCCAGGCGTTCTTCTGACAGATCCTCTGCGAAGACGTTAGCCGCTTCGAACTTCTCGATCATAGCGGCGTGATCGTTGATGCCCCATTCGGTAGTCTTCTCGATCTGCCCTTCATCGAGCAGGTTCTCGATCGTGACCTGCCACTCGTACTTCTCTACGAAGTCGCGGACGGCAACGGCTGCCTCGAAGCCGAGGAAGGCAGTAGCCAACTCGAAGAGGAGATCACGATCCCCGTCCTTGTCGAAGGAACCCACGGGATCCGCCACCGAATTGAACCGCTCCCAGGAGCGACGGGACGGGTAGACCTTGTTCGGCTCGAATTCGCCCTGGTGCTCCAAGTGAGCGTGATTCTGATTGATGAAGTCCCAGACGATGCCGGCAACCTTGCCGTTCGCCCACTTGAGCCAGTCCTCGATGGAGGGCTCAACATCGAAGACGGTCCAGCGGTCGAGTTCCGCAGGGTCCATCTCACCGACCTGATATTGTGCCCCGTGCTCGCCACCGTTGACGGCAGCGATGATCAGGGTTTCGGGGTGGAGGTTCCACCCGTTGATCTTGCGGCTGTCGGTCAACTCGAAGAGACCCTGGCGGACTTCTATGGTAGCCCTGTCCACTTCATCGAGGAAAATCACGACCGGAGTAGCGCAAGCCGTCACGAGCCAGTCTGGGGCGTTCCACGTGGTAGCCTTGCGACCGGTGATCTCACACTCGGCAGTGTCGGGGAGTCCGAGCAGATCACCTTCGGTCATCTGAGAAGCACGGCGCTCCACGACTGGAAGATCGCGGGATTCCGCAATCTGATAGACAACTTGCGACTTGCCGACGCCATGGCGACCACGCACCAGCACTGGCAGATTGTGATCGAGGATCGGGGTTGCAGTTTTGAGAAAGGTTGCGAAGTCTACGGCCATGGGTGTTCTCCAAGAGGAACGGGGGGGGGTTGTTTTAATCTATGACTACATTATAGATAGTTTTGAGAAGAAAGTCAAGCAAAAACTTGTCAAGAGAATGTCAATCGCCGCAGCAGCGGGGCTGAGACCAGTTTGCGTATTGCCAATCGCTGATCTGTCCATCCTTGCATAGCGAGTCGGTCCAGTTGTTCCAGGCTTCGCGCCTGGCTGGCCAGTCGGGTTGTCCATCCTGCTCGTGCTCACGACGAATGAAGGGAAGGATCTCATGCTCGAAAAAGTTGGATGCGTCTGCGTGAAGCATGACGCGGGGAAGGTTAGATGCCACGGGTTTCTCCTTTTGTACCTATAATGTAACACCGCAGGGCTCAAAGCGCAAGCGGAAAGTTGTCAAGAGATTGTCAACGACCAAATTCCTGAATGATTACTTCATCTAACGGGAACCAGCCCAGCCAGCCATCGCCTGCCAATACCTGCGCCTCGTTCTCCACGAGGATCGCGGGCGCGCCATCGAAGAGTTGCGACGACGGATCGTGACGCTTGATCATCCAGCCGTGTTGGCCATGCTCTCGCAACCGGTTGCGGGTGCGCTGGGAAATCTTGCGATTCTGCACGGGCGCCAGGTTCACGACTTGGTTTAGGGTAATTTCCATAAAGTTCCTCGTTTTCTACCCATAATGTAACATGGGAGGGGGTTGGTGTCAAGTTGAAAAGTTGTAAAGAGTGTGTGAAGAGGAAAAAGGGTGTCAGGGGGTGGGACTGTCCTCGCCGTCGCCTCGCCATTCATACTTCAACTCCCAATACTATATAGTATTGGATTCTGTGCGTCACGACTTTCGCCGCTTCTCTTTTAGACTCATTTTGTCAATCGCACATCGGGGTTCGTATATGACATTGAACCCCTAACTTTATTTTTATATTTCCCCTGACACCCGAAAAGGTCAGCCGCTTTATTTAAGTAAATGCTTCCTTCATACTTTATCTCCCTTATTTGACTCGCGCCTTTTTCAAGTAACGCTCCTCGATCATAATAGTTCCGACGCCACCCACCGGCAGCACTTCGTAAATCTTGTTTCCTCGGCACGCGCTCTTGGGTTCGTCGGCGTTCGTCTTGATCACGACGCCCACACCCTTCGTGAGTACCTTCCGGTGTGCGAACTTCGCAGACGTGCGAAGCGAAACCATCGAACCAGCGGCATACACGGGATCACTGCGCCATCCGTCGAGGATCTTGCGGGCGAACTTGTTTTCAGTGATCCGGGTGTAGTCCCGTAGGCTGGGGACTGCATCTTGATCAAGTTGCCAGGATAGCACCAAGTTGCGATAGTAGCCCGTAGAGGCATAGTAGCGCATCAGGACAGCCCATTCCACCTTTTGAGTCTCCCCCCAAGCAGAAGCCCACTCAGACGCCTTAGATAACTCCTCGTCGGTGTACTTGCTCTCGATCTTTTCGAGGATCTCGATCTGCTTTTCTGAAAGAGAGCGCCCCGATGCAACCTGAGTCCGCAGGCTGTGGGTGAAGTTCTTTTCCCACCTTGTGCCATTCTCACCCATTCGAGTCACCAGACCACGGATCCGAATATCCATAGCGTCGTCAGTCTCGGGGCGCTCTGCATAGTGCTCCTCCAATTGAAGGAAGCACCGACGACGACCGGGGGTTAGCGCCCTCTTGCGCTGGTAGTATTGGAAAAGCGATTCCGTGAACTTGCGATCTCGGTCGCTAAGGTAATCCTTGGCGAGCAGGGTGGCGAAGCGGTCGGCGTAAGTGATTCGGGGCATGAATTTCTCCTTTCTACACACTAAATATAACCCAGGCAGCCCTGGAAGTCAAGAAAAAAGTTGTCAAGAGAATGTTAACGATCAACGAGCATCCCGCAAACCGACTTTACAAGGGACATATCAGCGCTCGTCTCGGGTTCCCCCAACCACTCCAAACCTGGCTCGGTGATCTTCCACAGGGCTTCCCACTGGCCATCGGGATCCTTGTACCGCTCGATCACGCCTTCGAGGACGAGCCAATCCAGCGCTTCTCTCGTGCCCGGTTGCTGTACCTCGGAGAGACACCACTCGTGATCCAGGTCATCGAGCATACAGGTGAGAATGTGAAGTTGGATGGGGGAAACATCAATCCCGTTGATATCAAAAAATACGTCGGTTTGGTGATCGTGAATACTCATATTTAAACTGCCGTGCAAGTGTAATAGTGGTAGGCATAAAAGGCGAGCGCACACCAGCAGAAAATATCTGCTGCGATTGCCGCCGTTTGAAGTTTGGACATTATTTCGTCTCCTTGTTGTGTAATGAAATTGATGATCACGCCTTTCTCTTTGAGAAGTGGGTTTCCATATGGCAGCATTGACCATCGAACCAGTCGGCGGGTGGTGCCATTGAAGCGGTGGGGGCGGTGGCGAGGCACTGAATGTGTAGTGTATCCTTTTGCAGCGACCACCACGCCCCGAAAGTGATAGAGTTCTCGGTGTCGCCATCTCGCAAGATCTCCATTTGCGGGAGTGGAATACACTTTGTTGCGCCAGTCGCCGATAGTTCTTTGGCGCGCAGGATATTATGGCTACCTTTGCTCCAAAAACTAATCTCTCCCCAATTGATGCCGTGAACGAGATTGGTGGTATACTTTGCGTCTTCTCCCCACCCACTTTTACGAACCCGCACCAGCATCCCAGGACCGATACCCTCCGCCTTCATTCGAGCAAGAACCTTGCGGCGATAGCGACCATTCACGACCCTATCTTTCGCAATATCGGCTTGAAGTTCCTTGCAGGTGCGGCGGGTGTGTCCCAGCCCTTCCTCGCACCAGGAACCATGCACGTACTTGCAGTAGGAGCACCGACGTTGCTCGGTGCCCGTCTTCTTGTGCTTCGCGCCAGTTAGAGGGTTGACACCGGTTCGCTCGCCTACCTGCTCGGCGTAATAGTTCAGAGTGGGATCCTCCTTCGGATCCTCTCCTCTCGCCTGGCGGTCTCGAAGGCGCTCGTCGAAGTTCCGCTGGGCTCTCTCGGTGATTCTTGGGCAAGTTCGGGTGTTGTGGCCACGCTCGTAGCATGACTGGCATCGGTAAGCCATCTATTTTCTTCCTTTGCTGAAAATGTACCTATAATATAACACGGCTGGGAGCCGCTGTCAATCGAAAAGTTGTCAAGAGGTTGTCAAGACCACTCGTGAGAGTTCATCCCAGCGGGCATCAACGAACTTCTTGGTGAAGCGAAGACTTTTAATCTCGTCCGAGATCGGGGCGTCGTCCTCTTCCTCCATGTGGGTGATAGCCTCAATAGCAAACGCGCGCACAAGTTTGATAAGTTGGATCTTGCCGAAACTGGCTTGCCGCGAATAGAAAGGATCCCTTTTGCCGTGCTTGTTGAGAAGCATCGTGGCGATCTTCTGGGCGTCTTTCAGCCCATCCACATCGTCGGTATCGAGTACAATTGTCATTTTCATTTTAGTAAGTAATCTCTCGGTTTACGCTAATGTCCCAATAGGCATCACCGCGAATTGTAACATCATCAAAATCTTCGCCAATCTCAACGAAGCGATAAAGCTCCGAGCCAAGCTCATCCACGGGCTCTGCCGATCCATCACAGCGGGTAGTTGGAAATTCTTGATCATCTGCCCAATCCATAAAATCAATAAGAGCACGGACACATGGATAGCTGTCATACCACTTAATGCCGTACCACGCCATCAGGCGCGAGCCTTCGTCGCCACCGTAGTCATTGATCGTCTCATCTGCGTCTGCGAAACAAAGTTCGCGGGCTGGCTGGCTCTTTGCGAGCACAGCCATAAAATGTGGCATCAGTTCTGGTGCCACGGCTAAAACTACTTGTGAACGATAACCCATTGGGGCTCTCTCCTTTTTTTTCTACCCATATTATACATCCGATTGGAGCCGAAGTCAAGCTGAAAGTTGTAAAGAGAATGTCAAGTCAGCCCCAAGAGCCGATTGACGATGGCCAAGATTTCAAAGCGAAACTCCCACGCGACAATCGCGAGGATCGCGGTAGTGATGGTACTTTTATTTATCATTGTCTGCCTCTGGTGCCATCAGCATCACGACGCCTTCGGGCACCTCTCCGCTAACGGCTCCTCCGTGTTTCACGATCACATCTCGCACGACTCCGACAGGCACCCACCCATAAACAGTATCGGTGGGTCTGCTTTCGTCTTCTGCCCAACGCATTATCATTATTTCGGGATCGCTGGGGTAACCGATCTCTACCTCCGTGTATGGTCCGTCATTGTTGCGTGGTAAGCAGTACGAACCCTCGTTCGCTTGAACTGACATGCCAAAGCCGTCAGCACACTTTACACGTTCATTATGTTGTATCATTCTATTAACTCCAATGCGGTAATGTTATACTGACGAACAATGTTTGTCCCGACTTCCATTCCGCGAAACCAGCCGCGCTGGCGACCTGGACCCAAAATTAAAACAACGCGGCTCAAGTATTTTACGAGATCACCCCGCTTCACTGATCACCTCCAACTCGTCGTCTTCCCACTCTTCGATCTCTCCGTTGGTTCGCAACACTTCCACGTCCAGCGTATACATACGAACGCGCTCGTTATTCTCGTAAACGCCACCCCAAGTGCGGAGAACGATACCAACCTCGTTCGTATCTTGAATACGCACTAAATCACCTGGCTTCACTTATCACCTCGCATTTGTATGCTGGGAAACCCGTTCTAATCCTGCCCGACTTCAACCACTTCACATCAATAAACAGCCCGAAGTCGCGGTATCGATACGTATCGATCACAATCGCTATATTCCCTTTCTGGGTTTTCACCAGATCGCCCCTATGTACTAAATCACCTGGCTTCACTTATCACCTCGGCTTCGTCGCGGAGTCTACGCAAAGTAAAAGTTGTAGCATTATCACTACAATAATCCCGATTTCTTTGGGCAAACAATTTCCCATGAACGAGCACCGTCACGACCGTATCCCAGGAGGTTGCCCCGTAGCGAATATGCGTCACTGTGCCGGCATGCCCAGTCTTCTTGAATCTGATAATGTCACCGACGTTCATCAGGTCTTCTCCAATCTACCCCTACATTATACATCGAGCAGCCCCAAATAGCAAGCACTAAGTTGTCAAGAGGTTGTCAAGTCCGAAACTTCTTCGACTTTCGCCAAGTGGTGAGCAAAATACCAGTTAGCAACATTACGGGCGCCGCCCCAATTGGGCGCGAATGTATAAAACCACGCTGCCTGATATTCGAGATCATATTTGATATCAGTTAATGGGGATCGGCTGTGCCGTTGCGTTTTTCTTACGCCCAAGATAATGCCCAACTTTGGCGAGTTGGGATCGTGGAAGGATCGCATAACTACCAAATCACCGATTTTCATTTAGAACCTCTGGTTTCATCCGCTCATAGACCCACGCGGATCGCTTGCCACAAACAGATTCGACAAGTGCGCCGCCCGCATGATTGACACTTGTAACAATGCCAATAAAAGAAGCGACATAGGAGTGTTGCGGTACTCGCACCAGATCACCGACTTTCATTTAGAACCTCCAACAACTCAAAACTAACCCATCTGGGGTTGGCGTGGGCGTCAGCAACGGTATAGAACACTTTGGCATACCTGTTCAGGTGCGAATCAACATCCACAACCACACCCAGGCGCAACCCCACGGATCGGACCAAATCACCGACTTTCATTTATCACCACCAAATCATAGTCCCAAACATTTTTGCCCAAACTTCCGTTACACCATACAACATTAAATCTAACGCCAGCAGCAGAAGCAAGAGGATTAAACACACTCTCAACAATAATGCCGATCATATTTTCGCGTTTATGAGCGAAAGCGAGTCGAACCAAGTCACCGACTTTCATGCTACCACCCCGAAAGCATCCCGACGATACCACTTCTGTATCGCGCCGTGCAAAACAAACACTTCAAGTTCACGCATGGCCATGACAAGCCCCACGATACCATCACCGTAACGATCTCTTACCAAATCACCGACTTTCACTGATCACCTCATATTGACGAGTGGGAACCCAACCCTGTTTTCCTACCAAACGAATAACGAGGCATTGGTGATCTGCCACAACCCACGCACGGGTTTCCGGGGGAAGGCCAGGGAGATCCACGAGTTTCACCAGATCACCTTTTTGAATCCTGGGGTTACGCAACTTCACTTATCACCTCCAATAGATGCGGGTTGATTGTATCCAGCACTCCGTTTGCCCACTGGACAATCCAGTATGCCGGTGTGCCGGGGAGTTCCTTGACCAGCAAGCCGACCTGATTGTAACACTTTACCAGATCACCGACTTTCATTTATCACCCCAAACTCGCGAGCCTCTTCCCAGCCGCCGGAACCGCCCACAATGCCAGACGCCATCTCAACATCGGGATCATCTTCGGTCAACATAATCCAAGCGCCATCATCGTCTTCCATAATGGCGGATACCTCGTAAATTAAATGAGCCTCTTCTGGAATCGCTCTAACGTATCTAACCAAGTCGCCCACTTTCATCTAATCATCTCCAATCTACCCCTACATTATACATCCGATTCGAGTCGAAGTCAAGCACTAAGTTGTCAAGGGAATGTCAGGTGTCAGGTTTGCTAAGAATTTCAAACCTTTCCAGGCGGAAGTCTGAGTAGTTCACGTTGCGTGGTGCCCCGTTGGGATGGGGGATCTTATGGAACCAGCGCACCCTAACGTGTTCGTATCCGTCGCTTCCCTTGGGGTTATACGAAAGCACATACCCTACCTTGTCTTGAAACTCTGGATAGGCTGTGCCGTGCGTCTCTCTGTTTTTAAATTTTACGATTGAGCCAATCATTTTCCTCCCTCCGATTCTATCATATCTAATGTTTCTTCATGTACGGGAATTATCTCCTCTGTCTCAATAATATATACCAGCCACCCAGGCGCAGCGCCCCCCCAATCATCTGCGGGCATCGTTACTTCTTCGAGAAGAACCACGGGCGTTTGATCGAGCCAGTTAAAAATCTGTCCCGCTCTCATATTGTCGTAGGAATACATTTTTCAATGCCCGCCCCGTTCGTCAAACAAGTCATCAACGCTTCCCGTGTAGTGATGGGGTGCCATCTCACGCAAGTTTTGTTGTGTTCGTTTGGAAGCAATACGAACGGCTGACCGCTCTCCACACTCCAAACATGTTCTGTAACCGAGTTGCTTTCGCTTAATCGGGTACTCTTCTTCACACTCTACACATATAGCAAATTTCACACTTTCTCCTTTTGAATGAATTTTGAAATGGTACTCCCTCAAGGAATTGAACCTTGCTTTAAGACGCATATAAGACGCCTCCCAACTACCAGCCGGCCAGGGAGCATTAAATAATGGCACATCCGGTAGGATTTGAACCTACGACCCTCGGTTTAGAAGACCGATGCTCTATCCCCTGAGCTACGGATGCTTATAAACTTATTACGTTGGGTCAATAAGCCACAATGGGCAAACAACCTTTTTTCCCTCGCGATAGTCGCGCTTCTTGGGAACATCAACAAATCCCTCTGGTGTTTCGACTACGCAAATCTCACCTTCGCATCTGTCAATAACGCATTTTGGCTCTTTGGGAATATCAAAAGCCATCAATAGTAGTAAAATCATTCTTCGTTCTCCGTGGGGGTTTCGAGCCACTCTTGGTGTGCTTTTACACAAGCACGAGCAAACAATGTAATATCGTCTGCCTCTGTCTCGATCCCTGTATCAATAATGCAAATCTTGCCAGGTAAATAGTGCGCTTTTCCTTTTACAATGTGATCGTGCGCTACAACTGTCTCCTTGATTGTATCAATCTCATATTTGGCTGCAACTGCTATGGACACAAACGCCATAGCCGCAACAATAATGATTATGTTAACAACGTGTTTCACTTCTGCTCTCCTCAAATAAAATGGTGGGTCGTGTGGGGATCGAACCCACGACGCGCGGATTAAAAGTCCGGTGCTCTACCAACTGAGCTAACGACCCGTGCGGGTAGGAGAGAAGGGACTTGAACCCTTACGCCAGTGCTGGCAGCAGATTTT
>Ga0208790_1001390_pt1 | contig 10616 bp, 5 predicted proteins | sample 10_taG_FD_184083 | JGI IMG/M metagenome (GOLD analysis project Ga0208790, IMG submission 184083) | Marine viral communities from the Subarctic Pacific Ocean - 10_ETSP_OMZ_AT15264 metaG (SPAdes) (version 2) | ecosystem: Environmental > Aquatic > Marine > Oceanic | place: Pacific Ocean | collected... | reverse complement strand
CAAAGGACACAAAAAAGGATTTTCAGTGAATAGGTGGACATTAGGTAAATCTACAAGTCAGATGAATCAAAATATTACGGACCTAGAAAGTCTTGTTAGTATCCTCGAAAATCCCACTTATGGTGGACCATATTGATAGTGGCACATTCCCACTTGACCTGGACCACCAGGTCAGGTATAGTAGTAGAGTAACATAGGAGTCTCATGAGCCAACCCACTAACGACGTTGAAAATGGTTATCTTAATCGTGTCGTAGTTGATACATGTCTTTGTAAGTTTTATTTGTATTCTGACATAGGTGAGACCAAAGAAGTAGAGTGTGAGAGTACTCAACAATTCATGGATGTTCTTGAAGTGGTCAGGGCATTGGTACCAGAGGATTGTGTGGTTTATGCCGAACCCCTGACCAAAAGCAGCACTTAAATTCCATAAAGCCGGGAAAAAACCCCCAGGTATTTTTGGGGACTATTACTTTTTTATATGAGACCAGAAACCAGAGAATCAATGGAAATGTTGTTTTCGGCAAAATGGAATTTACCGAAAGCAGCAGTACATTGCAATTTAAGTCTAAAAGAGATGAAAATTATTTTTAACGAATATTGTAATTTTCATCCACCCACCTATAATAGAGATGGTTAAATACTTAATAGATGGTAGGAGATATGATACGATGCTACTACGAATGTGGTATTCTAATGATATGGAAGAATGGAGGTGGACACTCACCTCAGATGAAGATGCAACTTTACAAGAAAGTGGAACTAGTGAGGAATTAAGAGTTGCAATGAATGATGTTGCAACTACAGTAGAGTATTTACTTGATAATAATATGATTAAATAACGTATAGAGCACTCTGTAATTATGGGGGCCCCCTTAAAGGGTCCCTTTTTTATGTAATAAATATCTAATAATAGATATAGCGCGAGACAGATGCCTCTATCAAGATTAGATAATTTTCTTAAGAATGTAAAAGGAAATATTCTTTATGTTGATCCCAACAACCTAGACGCAACCGATGGTATTGAAAACCAAGGTAACTCGGCGGCACGGCCATTTTCTACTCTACAAAGAGCACTGATAGAGGCCTCTAGATTTTCATATCAGAAGGGTGTAGATAACGATAGATTTGAGAAGACCACTATTTGTCTTGCTCCTGGTGATCACCATATTGACAATAGACCTGGTTGGATTCCTACAGGCATCTCTGGTTCAGAGTATTTGTTGAGAAGTGGTATAAACTCTAATGATTTTGCTCCATTTAATACTACATCAAATTTTGACATCTTTGACACCAACAACATTCTTTACAAATTAAACAGTATCCATGGTGGTGTTGTCATTCCCCGTGGTACATCAATTGTTGGACAGGATTTAAGAAAGACTGTAATCCGCCCATTATATGTTCCTAATCCAGAAAATGAACTGATTGAAAGATCTGCAATTTTCAGAGTTACTGGTGGATGTTACCTCAATAGTTTCACTACTAAGGATGCCGATCCAAATAAGCCAGCTTATAAAGACTATACTAATACTAATTTTGATCCAACATTCTCACACCACAGACTGACTGTATTTGAATATGCTGATGGAACAAATTCTGTAAACATTCAAGATGATTTTGTTAGTTACGCAACAGATCGTACTGATTTGGACATGTATTATGAGAAGGTTGGTATTGCTTACGGTCCTGCAAGTGGTAGGGAAGTAGAACCTGATTATCCAAGTCCTAAAGTAGACATTCAACCTAGAATTGATGAGTTTAGAATTGTTGGTCCTGATCAAGGATCTGCAGGTATCAATAGTATTAAAGCTGGTGACGGTACCACACCAACCAATGTAATTGATGTGCAATTGACCACACCGATATTTGGTCTTAACATTGATACCAACGTTATCATTAATAATGTATCTGACACCAGATATAATGGTACTTACCTGGTTACTGACGTAACTCAATCAATTGTCAATGCTGGTGTAACCGGATTCAAATATGTTGTTCCAGTTACTCCAGGAGATCCACTCCCCAATCCAGTTGGAACCAATGTAGAGTTGTCTACTGATACGGTTACATCTGCATCTCCATACATCTTTAACTGTTCTATCAGATCCATCTATGGTATCTGTGGCATGCACGCTGATGGTGCAAAGGCCGATGGATTCAAGTCTATGGTTGTGGCACAATTCACGGGAGTTAGTCTTCAGGTTGATGATAATTCATTTGTGGTCTATAACTCGCAGAGTGGTTCATTTGATGATTCTACCGTAGTTCCCAATCTCCACACCAATATCAACGCTGTCTATAAACCCAAGTACACCAATTACCACATTAAAGCGTCTAACAATAGTGTTATTCAGTTGGTGTCCACTTTTGCTATCGGTTATGCCAACCAATTTGTAACTGAAAGTGGTGGTGACTTTTCTGTTACTAACTCTAACTCAAACTTTGGTCAGATTGCACTGGTAGCAAAAGGATTCCGTTCTGAAGCATTTGATCAAGATGATGTAGGTTATCTCACTCAAATTATTCCACCAAAGACACTCAATCCTGCATCATCAACAATTGAGTTCTCATCACTAGATATTGCCAAAACAACATCTGTAGGAGATACTGCTAGATTATATCTGTATAATGAGATTAGTCAGAATGACCCACCAAATACAACCATTCAAGGTTATAGATTTGGTGCCAGCAATGATGAGCTCATCAATACTATTATTCCTGTAGGTGGTATTCCTACAAACTTCCGGGCAAGAGTTGTCATGGAAGACACAGAATATGCTACTAAGAAGGTATCGGGTAGAAAGGTATCAAGAGTTGGTAGAAATGTATCAACTGGTAATAGTATTACCGGTAATACTATCATGTTCACTGAGCCTCACCAGTTATTGCAAGGTGAGTCTATAAGGGTTATCTCTAATGATGGTAGATTGCCTGATGGTTTTGATACAAATACATTATACTTCTCTATTGTAGATGGTCTTCCTGGCAATCAGATCCAGGTTGCACAGTCATTTAACGACTCACTGTCTGGAAATAAAATCACAATTAACAATTTAGGAGATACTCTGTTTGTAGAAAGTAGAGTAAGTGATAAAGATCCTGGTGATATAGGTCACCCAGTTCAGTATGACACTCCACAGAGTCAGTGGTATGTAAATGTATCTTCTGCTTCTACTGAAAACAATCTATATGCAAAACTTGTTTCTGGTGGTTTAGGTGATGCGTCACCAAGAACATTCATCACCAGAACTCAGGATTCAAGAATGTCAGAGGACAGAATCCATAAGATGAGGTTCGTCATTCCTAAGACTGTAGGGACTGAAGCTGCTAGACCACCTATTGATGGTTACGTTCTTCAGGAGTCATCTCACGTCACTGGTAGTAATAATACTGAAGTTCAACTTGAGTTTAACCCTGGTTCAGTCACCATGAGCAATGATGCTCAGATGAGAAACTTTAGTTTCATTGCTGATGTTGATTATAAGTCCGGTATTGCATTCTACACTACTGAATTACCTCATGGACTGTCTATAGGTTCTAGTGTTACTGTCAAAAATGTAACCAGTACAGTCAATACTACATATACCGCAACTACGGGTACCACATATAATCCAAATACAGGTATTCTACAAGTTGTAACTACATCATCACATAATCTGGCAAATGGGGATCAAGTTAAGATTTTAGACAGCACAATCAGATTCTCATGTGCTAGTGATGGTTATGCAACACAGCATGATTATCCAAGATCAACCGATCCAGTATCTAATCTGTTCTTAGTAGTCTCTGTAGTTAATTTGACCACATTCAATGTCAATGTTGGCACATCACCTGACAAATCACTACACGCATTTATTAGTGCGGTAGCAAACAGTATTGTTGGCGGCCAAAACTCAGGATATAACGGTACTTTTGAAGTTACTGGTATCTCAAGTTCTAAGACATTCTCTGTCAATCAGATTTACTCCAATCCTGGCACATTTACCAACAACACTTCTCAAAGAACCACAGCTCTTCCAACTTTCCAAAGAACGCGTTTTGTAAAAGATTACTATGCTTATAATGTAGAGACCATTAATGAATATAAGAATGGTGAGCAAGATGGTATCTACTATATGTCTCTGTTGAATTCAGATGTTGCACCAACTATAGCACCATTTAATACTGATGAATATCAGTTCTCACAACCTGTTCAGTTCCTCTATCCTCAGTTAGATAGAGATAATCCTGTATCTACAGCTCCTTCTGCTGATTGTTACGCAACACCTGATAATATTGGTAGAACTGTAATCAATGATCCTGTCAATAGTTTGACTGGTGAGACATTGGAGGAAATCTATACCGACACGGGTATTGGTGTTGGTTTGACTGACATTATAAGTAATTCAGTCGGTACAGCATATACTGTCTTTACTGCATACGATCACGGACTGAATAGAGTTACCAAGGCTGTTATTGATAATGTTGGTGGTGGTTATGGTGATGGTTCTAATACCATCCAATACTATTATAATGCAAAACTAGAGAACTTAGGATCTGGTTCTATTGGTAGAAATGCTACTGCACTGGTAACTGTTGACGGCACATCATCTGGTGAAATTATTGACATTGCTATTATGGATGGTGGTACTGCATGGGCACCCGGTGATACATTCTCCGTCGTCGGTATCGCTACAACAACAGGTAGTACTCAAGCTACTGGCACAATCAATAAGATCTTCGATAACAGAGGGGACATCATCAATATCTCTGGTATCAACCAGTTTGATGGTAGAAAGATGAATTCTGAGTATAGAGTTACAGGTATCTCTGGTATTACAGAGGTAGAGGTTGTTCCTTTAACAGCGGAGAATACGTCATCAAGACCCGGTATTGCAACTCAAGGTATAGGTATTGCAGCTGCATCTCCTGGGGGTTTCTCTGTTATCGGTCCATCGTACACAACATCCAATTTTGTGTATGATAAAAATAGTGGTATTGCCACGGTTACTACTGACTATCCTAATATTTTCCGAGTAAACAATTCGGTCAGAATTGTTGGTACCGCAGCTACATTCTATAACGGGAGTTTTGCTTGTGTAGATAAGATTGGACTATCGACAGTTGTTCTTAATGTAGGTATCAATACTATCACCCCTCCTCTTACCGGAACTATTAGAATTTATAGTGGTGGTATTCAAAACAATTCAGGTGAGTCTGTTGTAGGAAGTGGTAGACTTCATGGTAGAGAACAACCCATTTATGCGGGTATTACAACTACATTGTCCACTGCTGTCACAAGTAAGACCACTGATAGTATCAACATCAATAATATGACTGATTATAATTTCCTTATTGGAGATCATATACAAGTCAATGATGAAATCATGAGAATTAAGACGACTGTAAGTCGTGTTGCTGGAACAACTCAAGTCAAAGTATTCAGAGGTGTGTATGGTACTATTGCAAATACTCATGTAGATGGTAGTGTTGTTACTAGAATTACTCTCTATCCCATGGAGTTCAGAAGAAACTCCATTATTAGAGCTTCTGGTCATACATTTGAATATATTGGTTATGGTCCTGGTAACTATTCTACAGCCCTACCTCTCAAACAGACAAAACAGTTGACACTGGAGGAACAAATCAACGTCCAGGCTCAAAGAATGTCTGGTGGTGTGGTTAATTACACCGGTATGAATGATAGAGGCGACTTTTACATTGGTAACAAGAGAATTGCATCAACCACTGGTAAAGAACAAGTCTTTGATACTCCAGTTCAAACTGTTCAAGGAGAAGACCCATACACCGAAGGTACAAGTGATGACAGTACTGACTTCAACTATGTTGATTCCTCAATCGTTCAGGTTAATAGGAACTTGGTGGTTGATGGTGGTGGTAACGGTGACATTCTCTCTGAGTTTAATGGTCCCGTTCAATTCACTCAAAAGGTCGTAAGTACTTCTGAGGAAGGGATGGAAGCCAATAGTCTCTTCTTACAAGGTGACGCACAGGTATCCCGCAAGATTACTGTTGGTATTTCTATTCCTACAGAAGCAGGAACACCTGGTGATATTGTATATAATGCCAACCCCACTAATGGTGGATCTGTTGGTTGGGTTTATACCACTAGCAATGTCTGGAAGGAATTTGGGACAATTGCCAGTTGATAAATAAAAATAACATAAACCGACCTGGTAGATAAATGGCAATTGATAAGGATTTTGTCATCAAGAATGGCTTACAAGTAAGTGAAAACTTAATTTATGCGGATCCAGATACTGATAGAGTTGGTCTTGGGACTACTAATGCAGACAAGAGACTTGTAGTTATTGGTGATCAAGAGACAAGTCAAAGTCTTTCAGTAGGAACTACTGTTACTGCTCAAAGACTTGTTACATCTGGAGTTACCACAGCTGTAGGTGGTATTGATGTAGGTGTTGCAGGAACTATTTTCCACACACAATATAATGCAACAGATATTAATGGCCCTGGCGTTGGTATTAATTCAACCGATCCTAGATATACACTAGAAGTTATTGGACCAGTATCTATCGGTGATACAGCTGGGTTCATTTATGGTGACCTGACAGTAACTGGTGATATCAGAGGTACATCACTTTCTGGCCAGATTGCTGCTGGTGGTACCGTTGGATTTACCAATGTCACAGTAGAGAATAAATTAGACGCAAATAATGCAGAAATTTATTCATTATTCAGAATTCAAGAATTTGGTGGAGATAGATTTAAGTTCCTGAGCGCAGGAGACCCTCCAGGTATTGGTTTCACCCAGAACCAAGATGACCCTGAAATTTATGTTATAAGAGGACAAACATATCGATTTGATGTTGATAGTGGTGGTTTCCCATTTTATATTAAGAGACAACCCACTGCAGATTTAAACAACATCTATAACGATGGGGTTGTTAATAATGGTGTCCAGGTGGGTATCGTTACGTTTAAGGTTCCGTTCAATGCACCTAACATCCTGTATTATCAAGCATCAAACACTGCAGGGATGGGTGGTACGATTTATGTTGATAATGATAATAAAACCTATACTGTTGGTGTTCTGACAGTCTCTCAATTCTTCGACAGTGATACTCAAGCGGACTTTGAACAGATTTATGTTTCAGGTATTGGAACAATCAACAACCTGAAGGGACCAAACTTCAGTGTCAGTGCTGGTATTCTCACTGTAAGGCAAGATCAAACCGCATTGATTGGTGTATCTACAGGTACAGACTTTGTAAGTATTCAAGAGAAGAGTGATAACGTAAATTATCAGGTACCATTTACTCCTACTCTGGGTATTGGTTCTAACTATCAAAACATCTTCGTTGATAGTGAAGATGGTCAGATGATGTATAATCCATCTACCAACTATCTGACTGTCAATAGGGTATTTGGTAACCTGTCTGGTATTGCAACTGGTGCAGACAACATCAATATTGATAGTAAGACAGACAGTACAAACTATCAAATTACCTTCAGTGACCCTGGTTTATATGGTTATGAGAGACAGTATATTGATAGTCAGAGTGATAGATTTGTTTATAACCCATCTACCAATACTCTTGAGGTAACTAATATTACTGCCACAACTGTAACAGCTGGTCTGGCTGGTACTGCAACAAATGCTAACAATATTAATGTAGATGAGAAGAACGACAATACGGATTATCAAGTATTGTTCTCTGACAATCAAGGTGCAGGATATCAAAGACCATATATTGATTCCAATAGTGGACAATTTAAGTATAATCCATCGACACAAACACTAACAGCAGGTAATATTGCTGGTGCAGGTGACAATATTACTAATCTTGACGCGTCAAATCTGTCACAAGGAACTGTCAATAATGATAGACTAATAAAATCATCTACTACAGTCCAAGGTATTGTTCAATTAGATAATCTATATCCTCCTACCAGTACTTCAACAACTCAAACTGCAACAACTAATATTAGTAGGCAACTATATAACGAACTGACGGGTATTATTCCTAGTGGAACAGTAATGTTGTTCTATCAGAATAATGCTCCCACTGGTTGGACCCGAATTACAAACCAGAATAACAAAGCAATTAGAGTTGTAGGTTCTGGTGGCGGTGGAACAGGTGGTTCTAATACATTTACAGCTGCATTTGCTTCTGCTAGAACGGTTCCACTTCTTCAACATGTTCACCCGTCATCATTAAGTAGTAATAACCAGACACATGGCCATACTGGTAGTAGTGAAGATGAAACTACTGGGCATGTACACAGTGGGAGCTCAAGCACTCACAAAGGCCATGAGCACGGAATCGATGATCCCAAACACTCGCATTCTTATTACAAACCTGGTACCGAACAGGAACGTGGTGATAGAAGTCGTAACGCTTCAGCTAAGCGGTCAAGCGGCAATACCGAAACGACCAGATCAGCGACCGGTATAACCGGTACGGAGAGGGCTGGTAAGCACTCACACTCTGTTAATGTCAATAGCAATAACCAGAATCATTCACACGGTGTCAATATCTCCGCGTCGACCACTGGCCATGAGCACGGATTAACCGTTCAATCAGCTGGAGTTACCGGGGCTTCTATGGATTTTGAGGTTCAATATATTGATGTAATTATCGCATCTAAAAATGCGTACTAGGAGGTAATGCATCAATAGGTGGATGGGGGGTAACCTGAGCGTTTATCACCCCTGACTCCAATCCAGCAGCATACAATTGTTGGTTTCTATAATTTGCTTCTACAACTTCGTTTCTAAAACTCTCTACAGCAGCTCCAGTTTGACTTGACTTTTGTGCAATCTCTACTGCCATCATTGGCATCCATGACATTGCACATTTCCATTCATCTAATTCTTGTCCAGTGTTAGGATTTACACCTCTAACTTGTGTAAACCAAGCACATTTATGACCAACACATTTTTTGTTGATAAGGGGACAAAATTCACCGTCCTTCATCGTGTTAAATATTCAGGTATCTGAAATATTTATCCACGCCACATTATAAATACAACTAACGGAAGGAACATTATAGGTAATGTCATTACTTAGGGCCGACAAGATTGCCAATAGGTTTAATAACACGGGCCCTATTATTGTAGGACCGTCAACTGTATCTGGCAATTTTACAGTAACTGGAATTCTAACAGCACTTGGAATAGGTGTTACCAACGATGTATTTGTTGGTGGCGGATTAACAACAAAAGCACTGACAGCAACCAACAGTGCTCACCTATTTGATACTACCCTCACTGGTTTTACCACTGCTGGTATCGTCACTGGGGCAACTTATTATGGGGATGGCGTAAATCTAGCTGGTGTCGTCACATCAGTCTTCCCCGGACCTGGTATTCAACTCAATCCTACCTCTGGTCAAGGTAGAGTTCAAATTTCTGCAAATGGTGTTGCAGTTGCCGGTTATTCGACAAACGCCGGTCTTACGACTGATGTTAAAGGTGGTGGTGCTGGTCAGGTACTCTATCAGATTGGTAATAACGACACAGGATTTACTGCCACTGGTAATGCAGGAGAAATTCTACAATCAAATGGTACAACAGTTCCCACTTGGGTAAGTCTGGCCGCTATCAATGTATCTTATGCTGATAGTGCTGGCATTTCTACTAACCTGAGGGGTGGTTCTGCTGGTAGAATACCCTATCAAACTGGTATTGATCAGACCGCGTTTTTCGGACCTGTTACTAGTGGTTTTGTTATCCTTGGTAATGGGTCTGGAGCTCCTGATTTTGTTGATCCAAAAGCCTCACTTAATGTTGCTTATGCAAATAGATCTGGTGTAACCACCAGTTTAGAGAATGGATATATTTCTAATGCCTCCTCTATGGAGGTTATCGGTGTTACTACACTCGGCATCACCACTGCTAAACTCCTGAATGTCACTGGTATTACCACCACTAACATTCTGAATGTTGGTACTGCTGCCACTATTCCTAACCTGACCCTATCAACTGGTCCTGGTGTTGGTGTTACCGCCATCCTTGATGAGGATGACATGGTGTCAAACAGAGTTGACGCTCTGGTTACACAACAATCAATCAAGAAGTATGTTGATGACCAAGTAACAGTACAAGACCTTGATGGTCATGCTGACAATGGAATCTTTACTGTTGATTTAGACAGCGAGATATTCGGAGTTGTAGGCACAACAAACGAGATTTATACTATTGGTTCTGGTCAGACTGTAACCGTTGGGTTGGATACTAATGTAACTGTACCGAATAATCTTACAGTAACTGACAGTCTGTATGTTTCTGGTATTGCATCTGTTGGTGCAGCCATTACAATGTATGGTAACACCGGAATTATAAGTGCAACTCAATTCCATGGTGATGGTTCTAATCTAACCAATGTTGTTAGTATTCTATCAATCACCAACCAACTTTACGTCACACCTGATGGTAATGACGAGAATGATGGTTACTCATATAGTAATGCGAAGAGAACTGTTGGTTCTGCTCTTACTGTTGCAAAAGCATCTACCGTTGTTAATATTACCGCAGGTAGTTATGTTGAAAATAATCCAATTATTCTTCCAGAACAAGTTACTTTACTTGGTGATAGTTTAAGGGAAGTTTCAATTGTTCCCAAAAACAGAAACAATGACTTAATTTATGTA
>Ga0208790_1001389_pt1 | contig 10619 bp, 10 predicted proteins | sample 10_taG_FD_184083 | JGI IMG/M metagenome (GOLD analysis project Ga0208790, IMG submission 184083) | Marine viral communities from the Subarctic Pacific Ocean - 10_ETSP_OMZ_AT15264 metaG (SPAdes) (version 2) | ecosystem: Environmental > Aquatic > Marine > Oceanic | place: Pacific Ocean | collected... | reverse complement strand
TATCCCCGTATATAACATTCCAATTAGAAGCCCCCCCATCAACTGTAGTTTTTGTACTATTCCAACCAGCAAAACCAGTAGCAGAAGGACCACCAATAGCAACAACATTAGCGGAGGTTGTTAAAATGTTAGCTCTATCAGCATAGATAGCATTCCAGTTAGAATAACCTAAAGCAGAAGGACCTCCTATAGCAACAACATTAGCGGAGGTTGTTACAATATTGGCTCTATCAGCATAGATATCATCCCAATTAGAAGATCCAGTATCCACTGTAGTTTTTGTACTATCCCAACCAGCAAAACCAGCAGCAGAAGGACCACCAATATCACCAACACTAGTTTCAACAGAACCAGAAAAACTCTCAAGGATAGATGATGCTTCTCTTAGATCTGCTGAAGTATCTCTAGTAACAACATAAGTTTGCTGCCAAAGACCAGACACAGCATCAGAAACAGTAGCTTCTCCTCCATCGTTCCAACTATTAGAAGTATCCCTTACATCTATAAAAACTGAGGTCCAAAATCCTGAATTATCTCTAGAACCAACATAAGTTTGCTGCCAAAGACCAGACACAGCATCAGAAACAGTAGCTTCTCCTCCATCGTTCCATAAACCCGAAGTAGTTTCAACCGCTGCAACAACATCTCTGACACCAGAAGGAAGAAGACTACTAACAATAGTATCTCCTGCCTTAAATTCTCCTATACCAGAAGGAGCCCCATCACCATCAAATTCTATCTTAAGAGGATTATTATCTGCCATGATACTTTATTATAGGTTCTGATTTTGCGCTAATGTATTATCTGCTCTGTTATTTCTATCTACAGGGTTTCCATAAGTTAGATATACCTCTTTCACATCAGTATCATTAAATCTAACACTTATAGAACTTAAAGAGAACGGAGCAGGTACTAGGATTGTATAAGGAGTTTGTCCTACTGTTCCCACTACTGCCGAAAGATTAGAGGCACCGTGCCAATCATTTGTAAGATTTGTATAAGGATGTGCATCATTTACCCACCCATCCAAATATACCATACAATCCAAGTCCTTTAAACCACCATTGGTACCTCCTGCATATATTTGTATATACGAAGCTTGAAATGCATTATCATCTGTTCCAGAAAGAATCATCTCCATTTTTACCCCTGTAGGCGATGCCCCAGGGGGGTAGTCTGCACTTACACTTAAAGGGAAGTAAGTGGGAGACTTCCAATACGTATCCTTTATCATTTTTACAGGTTCTGATTTCCAGCAGTAGTATTAGCTGCTCTCTGGTTAACATCTCTAACACACCCGTAAGTAATATACCATTCAGGTACAGTGGCACCTATATCTTCTAACTTTATTGAACTTACACTAAAATTTGAAGGAATCCTTAGCTCTAAAGGACAAAGCCCCATAACTCCTACCCTAGCCTTCCCCACAGTGCCTAAATTATTATAAGGGTGGAATCCGTTTGTCCAACCTACTAACTCAACTAAAGTTTCTGATTTAGCTAAAGTTACATCTGCATCTATTCTAATATAGTTTGCATAACTCTCTAGATTATTAGTTCCAGAAAGAATAACAGTAACAGTATTATCTCCTCCCTTAACAGCACTAACACATAAGGGAAAGAAAGCTTGATCACTCATTAGTATTCTTCCTCATCATTTTCAATTTCAGTTCCGTTTACAATGTCGGAGATGCTTTTAACAGCTTTCATAACTTCCGCATCGCTCATTTGTTCAGGGGGATCTACTTCTTCCTCTTGAACCTCTCCAGACTCCCCTTCGTCAGCTTCAGAATCCTTTTCTTCTTTTTCTTTTTCTTCTTTTTCTTCTCTTTCGTCATCAGTAGGAGAGTCCTCACCCTCTTGAGGCACAGGAGCCTCTTCGTCACCTTCATCATCCTCTTTAATAATATTCTCTACTAACACTTTAGATTTTTCAAACGCTGCCTTCACCTCATCAAAGGAAAAGAGTTCCATTAGTGGAAGATTTTCTTGCGAGTATTCTGCGTGTTGGAATATTTGCTGTATAACATTATTAACATCCAAACTCTGTACTCCAGTCTTATCCTTCATGTGAGTAGATAACTCAGAGAGGACTTGCTTGAGAACACTATTCTTTGGAGTTATTCTAGAAATAGCTTCAAACAGTACACGCTGAGTATTAATTAAACTCTTGAAAGAGTATGATTCCTTTAAGTACTGAAGATTAACACCATACTTCTCACCAAGGAGAGTTGTAAGCTGTTCTTTAGCTGGTTTCTTCATCTCGAAAAGAAGACTACAGTGAGCCTTTAATTCCTTTTCGGAGATATGTTCAGTGGAATGACCTAAATTCCTGCTTAAGGTCTCAAACAGCTTTTTCTTAGATAAGAGCGCAATATAAGGAAGTTCCTTTAAAGCCTCAGTTAAAGCAACTCCAACCTCTTCCTGGGGAGCATACACTTTATTAGCCAAACTATCTATAACTGGCTCATGAGCCCAAACTAGATCAAATGAGTTTTTAGCTTCTAAAAGCTCTTTCTTGATAAGTTCTTGCTGACAAATCATTTCATAGATAGATTTTTTAAAGTTGTCCTTAAATTCAAATCTACCTAATTTTTCTAATTCGTCAGTAGTAGTCTTTGGAACACTAAAAGCTTGAGAAACAGCTTCTGATAACTTTAATGAGTTAGTTATTTCTGGAACTTGAGACTTTATACTATCTTGATTCTCGGCTAAGAAGGTTACTAACTCAGGTATAATCTCAACAAACCTACTAAATTCCTCTGCTTCAAGGATGTTGTGGGATTCATTAAAGATTTGAGTCTTCTTCTTCAGCTTAGATGCTGTATTATCATAAGAGCTTCTAGAAACTATTATATCAATCACATCTGTAAATTTATCTTCAGCGGAGGTATACTCATCTTGGTACAGCCCCTCTAAAAACAAAGAGATTTGATCTTTTACTTTAGAATCAAATCTCTCGGTGTCCGTGAATATGGAAGAATCTTCAATATTTATGTTTTCAAGAACATAGTTATTATCTTTGACGGAATAATTTCCCGAAATAACTTTATCACTCTCGGTAATATAAGTAACTCTCTTCTCAGTATCTTCAATCGAGAAAAGTTGAAGGTTTTCTCTTAATGAGTACCCCAAATAGTCTCCTAGTTTAACTAAGTTAGTGATATTCTTATTTCTAGACTCAAATATTTTTAGCATGTATATAGACCCCAACCATTAATAGGCTTCTTTATTATATAGGATTGTTTTTTTAATAATATTTATAAATTTTCCAATTTTAAAGCATTTATAGACTCCACAAGAGACATTTGTTTGCTTTTTTTGCCATATTTGTTAGATATATAGGATTTTACCCTCTCAATATCTTCAGCGGTGGCTTTTGTTGCGTTAGGCTCTTCTGGTGGAAGGGGTGCCTGCCCAGCGGGGCCAACATTTTGGTTACCTGCTGCTGGCCCAGGCCCACCAGGATTTGTGGCAGCCTGCTCTACAGCCTGTTGGTCCTGAATCTTCTGAGACTCCTCCTGTTGTTCCGCTTCCAGCTTCTCTTTTACGACCTCAATCTCCTGATCAGTCATGTCATAAAACTCTTTGTAAACCATCTCGGTAGGGAATAATTTAGTTCCTAAAACAGCCTGTACAATTCTAGCTTTTGCCTCATCTAATTCTAATTTTCTCTTAGTAAAAATATCAGACGGGTCTGGTAATTCTATAAAAACTTCATTAATTAAAGTTTGTGGGAACTCTTTTAATTTTAAATGTCTTTTAGCTATGGAGGTTAGCCCTCTACACACACATTCCTGCACCCTAACTATGGTTCTAGCAAATTTCACATCTAGTTGTGCTAAGTTAGCCTTTCTCTCAGGAGACTTATCAAACTCTACCACATAATCCTTAGGTATTTTCATGGTTGCAAGAAGTTTATCTCTAAAGTACTTAACATCATCTACTTCCCCTAAGTTTTCGGCACCCTTAAGAGTATCTATCTTAGTGCCTTCCCCACCTCTAACTGGAACGAAATAGTCCTCATCTGCTGCAAGAGGGTTATATCTGGCATCAATTTTACCATTAGCGAAAAACTTCTCTTTTTTATATCTTTGTTTAACATCTTCCATAAAAGATTCCGCTCTTGAAGTAGGTAAATTACCCACATCAATATAGAAGATGCGTCTTTCTGGGGCTCTTGCTAATCTATACACCAACATAGCATCTTCCATTAATTTTAATGATCTGAAAATACTTACTGCCCCCGCTGCTATAGATTTACCGTAAGGGTAGTACTTAGGATCAGAAGTATGTAACCTAAAATGAATTATCTGATTTCTATCAAGTTCTATATACTTCTCATTTCTTTGAAATGGCTCAGGTGCGCTCTCAAAAGAATTACTCTCTGGTATTTCTTGTAGAAATCTTTCTAAATACCCATATGCATTTTCTACTCTAATTATATGATTAGGATTTAATATCTTCAGTCTACGCAACCCTGACTTAGGTTTATTAACATCAGCTATTATCTCCATAAAGCAGTCCCCGTACTTTACAGTATTCCTTACTATATCCCAATATATACTTTTTAATTTTACTTTATTAAATAATTTATTTACTTCTTCAACAACTAGCGTACTATCGGAAAGTACTTTCCATCTTCTATTCTTTGTATCCTTCTGAGTAGACTCATCTGAATATATATCAAATGCAGCAGTTATCTCTGGGTAATCATCCATTCTCTCATATTCAGAATATCTCCTCTTCCTATTAATTTCTATCTCAGGTAAAAATGGTAACCGTTGATGATAACCACTAAACATTTTAGGGGGTCTAATGGGTTTTTCTGGATTAATAAGGGTATCACCAGCTAAAGTCTCCGCATCTTTTAAATATGGCAGCGCAGGAGTAGCAAAGAACTTAGCGAAAAACTGACCTATCTTACCTCTTGGGTAAGCATAGGTCATTCCCTGACCAGGACCACCAAAAGTAGTATATCCAGGACCAGCATCCTCATTAAGTTTATTTTCATTTATTTCAGAAGCCATGAGATATCCTCTTCTACAGTACCACCATAACTTTTAAGATTTTTAAGCCTTACAGGGGCTAAAAGCTTCTCTGTTGGTGTTTTTCCGTGCCTGTCAATAAAACTAACAGGTATTGTCTCTAAATATGTAGTCATCCCAAAGGCGCAAAGAGCTAAACTAGTTACCAAATCATCATGTTTAGACTTTTCTGCCTGGGCTTTCCCTGCTAAGGATACTATGAAAGTGTTCAGTTCTCCTACAGTTCGTTTAGAGTTAATTTTAATCTTATTTAGTCGTAAGCACTCTTCCATCATAGCCAATATTTCTTCTCTATTCTTAGTAGTTACCTGAATTCCAACATTTCTTTTATCATCAAAGTACAGGTTCTCGTATTGTAATCTTTCAAATAAATGATCTATTAAGTTATGCCCAATAGTATTACGCTCTAAGAATATAACAGCTAGATTATATCTCTGACCAACCACATTTAAAACTTCTGCCAACTCATTAATGGGAGTTGTATTTGAGTAGTATTCAGCTACCTGCTCCCCACTATACGCATCTAATACATGAAACGCCGAAAAATCCCGCTCCCTACCTAGAGATACATCCACTCCTATGATATACTGCCTTGACGGTTGCGGGTCTTCCCAAACATACATCCTGTTATTATAAGTTCTATATAAAGGCTTCTTCACTCTGCTATCCATATTGGTAAGAATAGTCCCTTCTATATAAGTCTCACCAGTACCTAAGAACTCACACTCATACTCCTGTAGCCACTTCTTGTGACTCATATTAGACCTAGTAGTTTCTTCCCACTTATCAATATTGATAGGAGGTTCTCTTTGCTCCATAGCTTCATATAAATGATCGTACCCTTCAATTCTAGTATACTCAGGATGATCTTGCCAATTAATCTGTATAGGATTAAATGAGTTTGCTCCTTCTATGGATCTATACCAAGTATCATAATACCAGTTACCTACACCGTTTACGGTGGATAGTACAAACGCTCTACCACCAGTAGAGATGATAGGATAAACAGCAGCCCAAATACTTTCAATATGTTCAATGAATGCAGCCTCGTCAATAAACAAAAATGAGCCAGCAAGAGATCTACCAGACTGCTTGCCTGATGGACGAGACTTAATAACAGATCCTGTACTAAGTTTTAAGTTGTGCATGTTCTCCTGTAATATAGTAGGCTGTAGAAATGCAGGAAGTTCATCAAACATGATCTTAATTCTATCCAAAATCTCAGTAGACTCCGTATCTCCCACAGAAAGGAACACAATGGTTTTATGCTCTTGAAATATAGCCATCCACAATGCATAAGAAGCTGAGATAGTCGTACATCCAGCCTGACGGAACTTACGAAGAATATTAAATCTGTTATTTTCAAGACAATCAACAATCATCTTTTGAAAAGGATACAGTTTAAATGGCACTAATCCCCTTACTGGGTGTACAACTTTGATATAATTAGATATAAAGTATATCGGATCAGACTTACACCGTTTGTATTCTTCTTTTATTTTAGCTAGTTGAGATTTATCCATGAAGATATTTGCATTTATATGTACCCGTAAAGAGCCTTTACCTAATTATACACAAAAATTAGTCTCCTATTTATCTAGGTGCAAAATAGAAGTAAAACTTCTAATTGGTAAGAAAAGTATATTTGAAGCTTATTCGGAAGCTGTAGGAAACGAACTAATAAAGGATGAAGATATTGTAATATTCTGTCATGATGATATTGAAATTATCATGGACCCACAACAATTCATAGATGTTTTAATTAAAGCCTCCAGGAAACCTAACGCTGGATTCTTCGGTCCTGCTGGAACAACTAAATTATCTCAAGACGCAGTATGGTGGAATCAGAATATATGGAGGGAAGGAGGACATAGAGGTTTAGTCATACACGGAACCAATATTACAGAAGGACAATACACTTTCTATGGTGCGCCAGGAAGAGTAGCATGTCTAGATGGATTATTTTTAGCTATAAAGGGAAAAGCACTTAAACAACTAGATTTAACTAAACCAGAGTACTTCGAAGGAGAGTGGGATTTCTACGATATTCATTATACTATACAAGCACATCAAAAAGGACTCTATAATACAGTTGAGCCTATCTTTTTACTGCATAGATCTATAGGGGAACTAGCTGGTAGAGATTCATGGCATAAGAACAGAATAGCATTTATCAATGCTACACAATTACCAATAACCGTATAATGGAATCATTAAGCGAGAAGTACCTAAAACTATTATCTGAATACGAAGAACTACTAAAGAAGTTTAAAAATCTTCCTCCTCCTCAGGAAGCTTCTTCCCAAGATACAAATTGTGAACAATGTGAACAAAGAGTTCAAAACTGTTCTAATGCATATTCTACCCTTTATGATGCCAATAGACAATTAGTACAAGAAATTACCAAATTGTATAAGATGGGGGTACCCCCTAGAATAAGTTCTTTCTTTTCTACAATCATACCTTGGATTAAGAATGGCTTTAAAGTATCTACCTCAGCAGAAGATAGGATTTCTATGTGTAAAAAATGTGATCTATTTATTAATGATACTACATGCCAAGCTTGTGGATGTTATATGATAGCAAAAACTAAAATACCACAAGCATACTGCCCAGTAGGAAAATGGAAAGCTGAAAAACCTAAAGAAGATTAGGAAAGTAATTTCGCCATCTTAGGATAGATAGTGTGTGCAGCCAGTCGTCTCTTACTAGAAGAAGATCGACTACTTCTTTTAGTTGAAGAACTAGAAGATCTTCTACCAACAGGACCAGGACCACCCTCTAAATCACTCGGATGTGGGAACCTAGTTTTCTTTCTTCTAGTAAATCCAGATCCCCCAGCACCAGATTGACCACCACCATCACCACCACCCAGAGCAGCCAAAAATGGAATAATAGGCCACTTTCTGGGTTTTTTGGGTTTTGTCTCCTTTCTTCTCCGTTCCCTTGAAATTCTTCTTGTTTGTGGGGAGCGTCTAGGCCCTGTAGAGGGTTCTGTAGAGGGTTCTGTAGAGGGTTCTGACGCAGTTTTAGCTGATGCTTGAGTACTAGGAGCAACTCTAGGCTGTCTAGCTGGCTCAGGAACCTCAGTTGGGTGAGGTATCTGTCTTGGGTCTGTACTTGGGCCTGGAGCAATCCTAGGCTCTTTAGCTGGCTGTATAGCTGGCTCTTTAGCTGGCTCTTTAGCTGGCTCTTTAGCTGGCTCTTTAGCTGGCTGTATAGCTGGCTCTCTAGCTGGCTCAGGAACCTCAGTTGGATGGGGTATCTGTCTTGGGTTTGTACTTGGCCCAGGGGCAATCCTAGGCTCTTTAGCTGGCTTTTTAGCTGGCTTTTTAGCTGGCTTTTTAGCTGGATCAGGGAATTCTAGGGGAGTACCCATATCACCTCCAGGAGCTTGAACAGGTCTATTCATTTGGTACTCTTTACTTGCTGGTTTTAATTGAAGTTTTGGGTTATCAGCAGCAGAAGTAACTTTTCCTGGAGTCGTTGAAGTCATGGTATGACCTTTTCCTCCAGTATGACCAAGTTGTGGTGCATCAGCAACAGAAGTAACATGAGGTCTTTGAGACATACGCATAGGACTAGCTGGAGCAGGATCGGCAGAAGGCTTAGTAGCCCCTATATCACTTGGTTTATCACTTGGAGCATCCACCTTAGCACTTCTTGTAGGTGCATCAGCAACAGAAGTAACCTTAGGTCTTTGCGTCATACTCATAGTATGAGTACTTTTGCCTGGGATGTAGGGTGGCTTCACTTGGACTGCGGGTTTATCACTTGGAGCATCCACCTCAGCACTTCCTGTACTTGCCCCAGTTTGCAATTGCCTACTTGCTCCAGGAGGTCTACCTTGTAACGCATCATTAGCTAATCCAGCACCTGTAGCAGTAGCTAAAGTAGCTGCCCCAACTTTAGTTCCTGTACTAATAGGTGGTTTAGGAAGAAGATCTACTTTAGGAAGATTTTTCCCTCCGCTAATATGGTCCCATGGTTGTCGTATAGGAGCCTTAGGCGCAATAGGAGTATCTTTTACTATTTTTAACTTGCTAGGGTTTTTAATAGGCGACAACGGATTAAGCATCGAGCCCCTATTCCCTCTCCCCGCCATACTAATAACATTTGTCCCCCTGCGCCCAAGTTGCGTTCCATAACGAACACCCGTGCTAACAGCTTGAGAAGCCGCAGGGATACTACCTCTCAACCCTTGAGCAGCTAAAGCTCCACGCACACCTCTCACAGCAGCACCAACAGCACCAGCACCAACACTTGTTGCTGCCATCTCAGCACCTAATCTTATAATCCTACCTTGCTGCCTGGATGCTTCTATTTCGTGATCGTATACAGGAGCATTAGGGTTCGCACTGCCCCAGGGTGCAGCTCCTACGGTCTGCTGTTTCCATTTAGGTTCAGGTTTAGGTTCCTTATACTGAGGAGTAAATTCTTTCTTAAAACCAAAATCAGGAACCGTTCTAGCAGGAGGAGGAGCAGCACCAGCCCGTGATTTACTAAGATTTTGTTTTACATCTGGCTTCACCTTACCCTTAGAAGTTAAACTAATACCTTTTTTAGCCACACTACCTAAAGTAGGAGTAGAGGTAACAGGATCTTGGGCCTTAAATTCTAATAAACCAAATGTTCTATTATAAATATCATTCATAACTTACTCCGTAGTTTCCAAACCTTCTAAATCTACAATCCAGCTAATCCCTTTTGCAATCCCAATTCCAGCACCAGCAACAAGTCCAAGCAAAACTACAAGCTCTGCTAAACTCATCTTATACACTGAAAAAGGTGTTCTAAATCTGTCCTTGAAAAATATTCCCCATATTGGATTCATTTCTTACTCCCTAAAAGTTCCTCTTCTTTCCCTTGTCCATTTTCCACGATTCCCTTTAAAATCGTACTCAGATTCGTCACTACCAATGTGATTAAGCCCGCAACCACCGCTATGCTTTCTGATGGAATGAATTTAATACTACCTATGAACGCAAGTACGAGAATTAATAAGTATAGCCCCGCAAATTTTGCGAGATGCTTAGAAGCAGTTTCCTTGGCACTTTCTTTAATTAATAATTCTCTGAACTTAGCATCAGATTCCGCATGCATCTTATCTACTTCAACTCTACCCTCAGCTTCTTTCAGCCTTAAAGCAGAATTAACATCAATATAACCTTTTCCATCAACCATAGGGGATTGTGCCATAATTACACCTCTAATGTATTTAGATCACATCTCAGTATCTTTTCGTATTTTTTTATTCTTATTAAGTTTTGGATAAAATAGGTATCATGCGAAAAGGGGACATGGTATAGCATCAAGGCATCGTTGATAGTTGTCATAAAGTCCTGATCTCCCGGCACCCAAAGGTATATCACCCAATGTATAATCATAGTTCTTCGTTTCACACTCTTGTATAGATGCCATTAAACTCTGCATCCTAAATTGGGCTATAGGAGTCCACCCATCCTTCAGTATATCACAAATACATGCACCGAGCTTACCAACCACCTTTAAACCTAATGAGTTATTAGTACCTCCCAGAGAACCATCCATGAAATGACATGGGAATTCCATT
>Ga0208790_1001386_pt1 | contig 10639 bp, 18 predicted proteins | sample 10_taG_FD_184083 | JGI IMG/M metagenome (GOLD analysis project Ga0208790, IMG submission 184083) | Marine viral communities from the Subarctic Pacific Ocean - 10_ETSP_OMZ_AT15264 metaG (SPAdes) (version 2) | ecosystem: Environmental > Aquatic > Marine > Oceanic | place: Pacific Ocean | collected... | reverse complement strand
TGATGGAAGAATATAATGAAGGTACTATATCATATGAAGAAGTTATAACAGAAGTTCAAGAGATGGTACAAGAGATACAAGATATAGGTATGGAAGTTGAAGTATCAATGCCTACATTAGAAGAAGTTAAAGAGGTTGCTGTAGAAGAACCAGTAGAAGTAGAAACAATAGAAGCTGAACCTGTTATAGAAACTGTTGAAGTTATAGAGGAAGTTACTGAAGAGCCTGTTGAAATTGTAGAAGAAACTAATGAAGAACCTACAAAGGAGGTCGCTGATGTTTCTGAAGACAATAATATGGAAGAGATTAAAGAAGAAGTTAAAGAAGAGACTGAACCACAAGAGAAGGAAGTTGCGAATAAGGATATGGAATCAGAAGAGGTGGATCAGAAAGAGCCAAAGAAATTAGAAGTTACTAAACAACAACAAAAGAAACAAGATAAAGCTAATCAAGTACTGTCTACAATACAATCACAGTATGATCCTGTAGCTCAACTAACAACCATAGCATTAGTGACAGCTCTTGGTCCTAATATAAAACAATATCAACAACAAGATATAATACAACAAATGCAATGGTATGAAGCAGAAGAAATATATAGTGATGTAATAATGTCTGATCCTCTAGGAGATTATATCTCTGTTAGATCTAACTTACAAATGGAAAGGATGATTCAGCAACAATATGAGTGAAGTAGAATATCAAGGTATTAAAGTAAAAGGTGGTAAATTATTTTTAATTTTCCCATTACTTGCAACTATAGGAGGTGCTATTTGGGCAGGCTTTGAAGGTTATGCAAGATGGGTAGCTATGGAGGAAAAGATAAATGAGTATGTGGCTCCTGATCTTTCTGGTTTTAATATAAAACTAGATGTATTAGAAGAAAGAATTATTTCTTTAGAAGATAATATGGGTACAGAATTACGTACTATAAAAGAATTGGTAGGTGCAGCACAAGATGATGCACGTACTATAAGAATAGATTTAAGAAAAGATATTAATGAAGTGCAAGATCAAGTTGCAGCATCTGATAGACGTTCTCGTAACATGGATCAAGAAGTTAGAGCTTCTCTTAGACAAACTGAAACAGATTTAAGAACTATGATTGATCATGCAAGTGATAGATTTGATTCTAAACGTACAGCAATCGAGTCTGATGCACAAAGACGAATAGAATTAATAGATAGTAAGCTATCAGCATTAGAAACAAAACTAAGAGAGATGTTGCAGCGAGCTTTAGATAACCCTTTAGCTGGTCAATAATCACAATATCCTTTCTATAGCGTTTTAAAGCCCATACAGAGCAAGTAAGGTGTTTGGGGTATCATCCCACCCAAAGTACCTGAAATCGCATTGTATGGGCTTTTATGTGGGAAAATTTCCCTAGAATTCACATTTTTTTATAAGATCTTCCATTTTCTTTTTACCAAGTACTTTAAATGAGGAGATTAAATTTTGTTCTAGTTTTTCTGGAGTTACATTTAATTCTTTATCACTCTTTGCACCTCGTACTCTTGATAAAAGTTCTAAAGCTTTGATTGCTGAGTTTGTATGTCCGTTAGCTTTAGCATAAGTATATTGATTTTCGATTTCAGTAACCACATCAACATCTGTTTCTAATTCTTTTTCAAGATCTTCTATCCTTTGCTGTATCTCTGGCATCTGTAAAAGTCTATACCCTTGATGAGTAGCAGAATTTTTTGCATAGCCTGCAGTTCTTGCAGCTTCAGATGCATTTCTATGTAGTATATAAGATTGAGCAAAGCGTTCTTGCTTTTCATTTAATGCCATGATGTTAAACTTATTAATAAAAAAATAATAACTATTATAAAAGAATAATAAATAACATAACTAAGAACACTAGATTTCTTTTCCTTTTTCTTGTTGCCATTTAAGATCATTCTGATCTGGGCTATGAAGTTCTGGATCAACATTAGGTGTTATCCTCCAATCATTATCATCTTCAGGGTTTCTATTAGTTGTATCACACCCTGCATATTTAATCTTTATATCTTCAGGATTATCTTTTTCAAAGTCAATGATCTTATCATAGTAAGGTCCTACTTGAGTTTGAAAAGTATACATTAACATTCTTTGACATTGATCTGCACTTATATTTCTTGAATAAGGTGCACTCTCAAACGTAGTACACTCGCCATGAAAACACACAACGAGCATAGCTACATAAAATATCTCAGGCATTATTCTGCTTGAGTAGTTATTGGTGCTGGTTCTGGTAATACAACTTCTTCAGTTGTATGTTCTTGGTATAGATGCCACCCACCAAAAGCAAGTGCTCCTATAATTAATATTGCTATTATATATTTTATCATTTACATGTTCCTTTATCTGTACAAGCTTTAGTAGATTTTATAACAGTATTGTTTTGTATGACTGTATTATCTACCTGACTTGATTCAAGAGCACATGCTGAAAAAAAACATGCACTAATTAATATTAATAAAAATCTCATTAAAATTTAAACTCCTGTTCAACAAAGACAACACCATCATCATCAGGATTCATTTCAAATTGATTTAAATCTTTACCAACTTGTCTATCCCAACCAATTTTAAATGTGTCGCCACTTTTTTGTTTATATTTTCCAAATAATCTTAACTTACTTTTTTCATTCTCATCCATATCATACCAGTATCTATAACCAGCAGACCAACCAGGAAGTGTACTTCTTATTTCCTCATTAGCTTCTGCTTCACTAGAAGGTTTTGTTATAATAGAACCTAAAATAATTATACCTAAAAGAACTAATGCAATAATAAGAGCAAGTTTTTTTTCGTCTTTTTTTAGTGGAATTTTTTTAGCCATTTATTTGTCCTCTCGTTTAATGTTATAGGGTAGTGAAACCCACTTCCCATAATTTTTATCTTCTTTATCCTCAACCATAACATCCATTGTTCCATAGACATTTAAATGAGGATATTTTTTATGTAGTTTATCTAGTTTTTTTTTCCAGTACTCAGGTGTTTGAACATTAACATGAACATTTTTTCCATTGTCAAATGTTTTTAAAGCTTGGTAACAAGCTATAGTTACGTAGATAAATTTTCTACCATAAGAAAAAATTTCATCTAATATCCAATCACAATCATTCTCATCTATATGTTCAATAACATCTGTACATATAACACCATCATATTTTCCTTTAGGTAACTTACTATATTCTTTATATCCTGGATCATATAAATCATAGTAATCTAATTGCCAAAGATTAGGTAGAGAATCTTTTAATCGTCTTCCTTTTTTATCTAAATTAAGTGTATTATATTCAGTTGATGAATAAAGTTTACCTTTACCACAACCATAATCTAATATACTTTTTGCTTTCTCTTTATTTAAAACTACTTCCATTAGATCTGGTATATAATATATTAAACTAATTCCATTAAACATTTTATCAGCAGGTATTGTTTCATTACCATTCTCATGTAAATTAATATACTCACCAACTAACTCTTTATATTCTTCAGAAGGATTTTCTCTGTTATACATTAAAGAATTCCTTATAGTTATGCAGTTTTTCTTTCTTCTGTGCAAGTTCCCAGAGATCTGAAACTAAAGTATCCTTTCCATGAAATTCAAAATTAATTCCCATTGAAACATCAGAAAAAGTTCTTTCACAGTCTTGAGCCATTGCCAGTAATTCTCCAGTTGTCCAAAAAGGATTTTCTTTTACAGACACTTGAAAATATTTTGGTCTTGGTTCTTCATCTTCAGCACCTGTAGTTTCTTTTCTCATTTCTTTAGTAGGTTCATCTTTTAAAGAACAATCAAAACCAAATAAATGAATATGTCTAAATCCCATAGTATGAAGAATGCCTATTGATCTCATGGCAGCACATGTACCACCTGTAATTAATGTTGTACCCTGTGCCATACCTAAGTCTTCTCTAATTTTAACTTGATTATTTTTCATACCAAGTTTTCTATCTGCTTCATCCCTTAATGATTCTGTAAAGGCATGCCATCCCCATATATTATCAGTATGTTCTTTTAAATATTTAGTAACAGATGGATCAGTCATAGAAGCAACTAAGAATTTAGTTGAAGGATCAATAGTTTTAAATAAATCTTTTCTTTTAATACCATGTGTACTTACACCATCAATAGAACGAGGATCTAAAACAACACAACCCCAAGGTTTAATACCATTTTGTAATAGGTTTTGATAACTATGTTTAACACATAAAACAACAGCATCAGGTTTTTCTTTTAGTATTTCTTTTATTTTATTATAATCTACTTTAGGTCCACCTGATACAATAATTCCAGTTTCAAGATGTAAATTATATTTACTTAACCATCTATTACTATCTATTAATTTCATGTTATCTTTTATATTAGTTCTGATATAATCTTTTGGTACACAATCTCTAGGATTAACAACAATAGGAACTCGTTGTAATCTTTCTGGTATATTTGGTAATTTTTTATTAGTTAGAATAGCTACTAAATGTGTAAAGCCACCATTCTTTACTTTATCTCCTGATGGTAAAACATGTTTTCGTATCCCACTTTTTTTCTTAATACTTTTATGAACAGTATTAACACCTTGATATGATTCATTTGGAATTAAATCATCATCATCTGCTCTAAAATAATGATCCATAATAACAACATCAGATTGTTTAACACAATCAAAATCATGTTGAACAGTAGGAATACTATTACCACCACCTACTAAAGCCATATCAAAATTACCTTCTTGATCTGTCAAAGTTTCTCTTGTATTACCTTTTATTAATTTAAAGGTAAAGGTTTTATTTTTATTTTCTTTAACATGTTCAGCAAAATCTTTAAGTCTTTGTTGAACAGCAGACATTTTATTATGAGCTTTACCATTAAATTCTTCATGGTCTGTTTCAACAGTAGCATCTTCAAATAAATCATAACCAACATAATTAACTGTATCAGAATATTCAAAGACTGTCAAAGCCATTTCAATAGCACGACCACCATTCCATGTACCTGTTTCAATAATACTTTTAGGTTTATAATGTTTTATTAAATCTACAATCTGAGAATATCTATTAGGTTTTATATCAGGTGCAGTAGTATCGGACAATGGAAATAATCTATTGCCTTTACTATCTCTTGCAGGATTTTTAGTTTGATCATAAAGTCCTTTGAAGTGATACATATAATTATTTATCTGTGAAGTTGTATGCACTTTCATACCATGAGAAGAATAAATATTTATTAATCGTTCTATAATAAACATATCATGCCATTCTCTATATTGAATTAGTTCTCCAGAAACATAAGCTTTTCTTAAATCTCCTAACAAGTCTAGTGGTGGTTGTTTATTTAAATTAAATGCCATGAAGTATGGATCTTCAGGATTATAAACAATGTCTGCACCTTCAGGCAACATAAATAATATATCTTCTTTTGTTATTCTCTTTTTAAAATATGTATCGGAATCTATCCATATTAACCAACCTGCCTTAACATTTTTTTCAGCTAAAGAAAAAGCTTCTTCTGTTAAAGCAAACACTTTATGTGACCAACGTAAAGCATCTAGCTTATCATTGTATGGAATTTGTCCAGCTTCTGTTCCATTATGATCGGCTTTATCTTTTAAAAATTTTTCATAGTCTTTAATCTTATGTAAACTATTAAAAGTAAAAGCATCTGATTCAGCTAGTGAATATGCATCTAATTTACAATCATGGTAATATGCAGAAAGTTTAATGCTTGGTTCAACTTCATCTTTAATAGATTGTAATAAATGTGAGCCTGTTGTTTTTAATATATCTTCATTAAAAGATGTGACGAATCTTACTTCAGTTGTTAATTCCCCTGCCTTAGTTATCGTCATTCATATCTCCAAAATATGTATCTAATGTTGTTAGAGATTCATCTGCACATGCAACTTCATCTACTAATTTAATACAATCATCTACTATTTGTGGATGATCACCAACAGCTACAGGTTTTTCAAAAGCTAAACTTAATTGAAACAAAGCTTTATCTTTTTTAGCTTGATAATTATTATGTAATGCTTTAAATAAATTTGTTTTTAATGTACTCATTTTATCATGTAATCCTTTTCTCTATCTATTAATCCATTCATTTGTAACCATCTCGCTTCATTACACCATTCAACAGCATAATCTCCATCAGCTCTATGGCTAACTCTAGGTTGCCAATTCTTAAACCAAGGTCCACCTGTTGTAAAGTGAACAATCTTAGCAGGAAGTTCAGGATCTGAATGTCCATCTAACCAATTCCATTCTTCAGGAATTCTTCCTATGTCTGCTTCTTTATCTGGCAACCAGCCAAAACCATGCAACCATCTACCTGTTTGTGTATTAACTACTTCAGGTGTAAGTTTTAAATTATCTTGATGTTCACAATTAAACATCATAAGACTTGACCAATTCTTTCTACGATATGGTTCTTGTACCTTACCATCCATCTTAAAAGATTTCTCTGGTTCATACTTATGATGAACACACCATAAAGCATAGTAATCCATATCACATAACTCAAATAATTCATTTATGTCTGATCTAACATACATATCACAATCCATATATAATGCTTTTCCTTGATACATATTTAATGCTGGAACTAAAAATCTACTAAAACTAAATTCTGTTGAGAAAGGTCTACCATCAATATCATCATAGGGCTGACCTTTTAACAAATTAGTTTTTCTTCTGTACATACCCATAGTTTCTAAAAGATCTTTTCTTAAAGCACGAACTATTAATGGTTTAGATGTAGTTCGTTCAAGAGAAAATTTTAAAACTTCATATGCTGTATCTTCTCTAGGATCATATCCAATATAAACTGTATTAATTTCCTGTTGTTTTTTCATTTACCTTGACCTTTATATTTTTTAAACATTCTTTTCTTGTGTTTATTTTTAGGCTTACTTCTAACAGAATCTCCTATTGAAGTTACTTTTTTAAAAAAAGTTATTGCCTTATAGTTAGTATTAAATTTAAATTTTGCCATATATAATAAGGCAGAGAACTAACTTAATAGCCCTCTGCCATGTACCCTATTAGTCAATCGAAATTACCTTTGGTTTTTTTTCATCAGGTATATTCTTTTCTAAATGAACATGAAGTATACCATCTTCAAAGTTTGCACCAGTAACTTCTACAAGTTCAGACAATGAAAATATTTTTTTAAAAGTTCTATGTCCAATACTTTTATATACATAGTTTTCATTATCATTTCGTTTACCTCTATCTCCTTCAATAGTTAATAGATCTTCTTGCCATGTAACTTTAATCTCATCTTTTTTAAATCCTGCTAAAGCCATTTCCACACAGAATTTATTTTCATCTTCCTTGATAATGTTATGAGGTGGATAAGAATCTACCTGTTTATCTTGGAACATATGTAGTTGATCATATAAACTATCAAAACCTATTGAAAACTTAGGTAATGTATTAAATAATATTTCATTTCGCATAATGTTTCTCCTTAATAAGCGAGTTAATAATAATAGAATCCATCATTGGCATCCTATACCTATATTATATACTATTTTATTACAAATGTCAAGAACTTTCTTTCTATTTGTAAGTACTTTGTATAGTATATAAACAATATGCTTCAGCATCTATCTTATATACCTCTTTAATTTCTTGTATAACTCTTACTTTTTCCTGCTCACATTCTTGTTTTATATCATACTCATATATTTCAAATTTAGGATTACCATTAAAAGACACAAGAATGTATAACAACCATACTGTTTTCATAATCTTCCTAATCTATGAAAAATATTCATTAACTTTTCTTTCTCCTCTTTATCAACAGGACTAAATCCATTAAGATAATACATGATTACTTTTCTTAATAAAGAAATATCCTGTATTGCTATAGCAGGTTTACTTTCTTTCATTTTATTACCACCTCTGCTTCTGTTTCAATCCATACTCTAGCTCCACAAGACAAAGGTTTATCAGGTTTATAAATAACTTTACTCTCTCCTAATATATCTACCTCATGTGCATACTTATTATCTTTATAAGTTTTAACAGTAATAACAGGTTTATTTGTTCCATGCTTCTGATTAAATTTTATATTATGTTGATTCACATGGATTCTTTTTTTCATTATATATCTACCAACTCACATACACCTGCAGTACATGCAAGTTGTTGTGATCCTTTAGTATTATCTCCTGTTTCAAAATCTTGAAGCCCACTCCAATCAATATCATCTGGCATTTCTTTTACTAATTTTTTATAAGTCTTCTCATTTATATCTTGATAAGGTGCTTGTTGATATGTATGATCAGAGAAAGGTAAGAAAGATATGCCACTTACATGTTCAAAGTGTTCCCAACACCATGCACCCACAGAAACCCATTCATCTTCTTTAACACTAATAGTTACAGAAGGTTTATGTTCACACCAATGCTGTGCATACTCTTTCCATATTTCTAATTGTTCAAGAGCTGTCATGTCTGTTCTACATATGGAACCCTTGGGAGCCATCATGGGAAAAGCAAACACAGTTGTATGTTCTGGTTTAAGATGATCAGGTTCATTAGGTATACCAGATGCTTTCATGAACTCTGTAAGAGGATCTTTGTTATCACCTCTTACTGTTCTAATGTAATAAGGATTATGTCTTGCATGTATACCACTAGCACTATCTACTAATTGACTTACAGTACCTGAAGGTTTAACACAAGTGATAGCTGTTGATTGTGGTATCTCTAATTTCTTAGCTAAAGATTTATTAGTATCAACTGCATCTTGTTTTAATTTTTTAAGTCGAGGTTCTAAACCTTCTATAATATTTAATTCAGGACAATCCATAATACCTGTAAGAGATACACCAAGTAATCTTTCTTCTTCAGTATTATTCTGCCACCTCTTCCTGAGATAACCAAAGTTTGTAAAGGTAGATTGTATTGTACCTAACATGGTAGCTATCTTTACCTTACGTGTTAAAGTTGTCATGGTATCAGTAGAACGACACACAACTTCAGTTAAGTTACAGAATTGATTAGGTCTTAATATAATTTCACTACAAGGATTAGTACCAAAATTCCATGATGCATCTCTTCTACCATTTTCACTAGCTTTCTTTTGTGCAGATGCTCTATTAAATATTCCTCTCTCTCCTGATTTACTTTCATATAATGATAGCCATTCTTTCATAAAGATTCCTGCATCTGGTTTCTCTGTATAAGCAACAGAGTTATTAGCCAATGCTCTTTGTGGATTATCTTTCCACCACTCTCCTTTTTTAGCTGCTCTTATTCTTTGATCAGAAAGATTAGATAAAGATATTAATGCTGATCTTCTAACACCACCTACTACGACAACCTCACCTGTCTTACATACTATGTCATGACATTCCATAGAGGAAAGCTTTCTACCTTTAGCTTCTTTAAATTTACTAATAGTAAAATCAAATAAATCTACCAGAGGTTGAGGTCCACTTGCTCTACCACCAAAGGTTTTAAGTCTTGCACCTGCAGGTCTTATTTTTGATACACTTATCTTAGGTATTCTTGCAGTATAAAGATAAGATATTAAATCTCTGAATGCTCTAGCCCATCCTTCTTTAGAGTCAGCAACAGAAATAACATCATCTGAATATTCAAACTCTTGATCAGGTACAGTAGGTAACTTATCTGTGTATTGTCTTTCCACAGAGAAGCCTACACCTGTACCATTCATAAGAATATATAACACTTCATCAAATGCTTTTGGACTGTCAATGGGAATGTAAGAACAATTATATCCTGCAATATGTTCTCTATCTAATGCGTCACCTGCAGTCATTAATGCTCTCATGCTTGGCATAACTTCTAAAGATAAGATAGCATCTTCTATCTCTCTCCAATCTTTAGGTTTAATAACCCCTTTATAATTTGTATCTATATGATTTTTAAAATATGATACTAATCGCCCTACAGTTTCACTCCACGTTTCTCTTCTTCCTTCTTCCTCTAACCATCTGGAATACCTAGACATGTGAATGAATGATTGGTATTCAGTTGGTAAATAATTACTTCCCATTAATGATGCCATGTTATATCCTTTACTTATATCTAAATTTTAAATCTGATCTTACTTGCCATAAACGAGTCTCACCCATATGAAAAGGTTCAACCCATACCTTACATTTAACACCTTTCTCTAACCAATAGTTTTTAATTCTCCTTGCTAGATACTCTGATGCTTTACGATCTCCAAGATAATCTTTAATCATTATAATGATACTCCAAAATAAGGTTAGCATAATGAATTACTTTTTTAATATCTTCCTCACCACCTTTTAACTTATGACGAGTTATGTATTTTACCACATTACCTTCCAAGAAGTCAAGATTATTTTTTGTTATATATTCGATTGGCATGATTGCACAATCTTTATAATGAGTACCACCCACCTGTCTCTTACTTGCTCTTACTGATTCTTTAATCATCTTATCATGTTCTCCTGTCATAGTATGTTCCTTTCCACACCAGTTACAAGGTTCACCATCACCAACCTTCATTATTGTTTTTTCTTTTTGGCAGTAGTGTTCCCACATTATCCTATAGTCTCATGTAATATTGCATTAATTCTTTTTCGTACAAATTCTATCTCATTATTTTCATCAAATAATTTTTTAGTAAAAGTTCTTAGAGCT
>Ga0208790_1001385_pt1 | contig 10652 bp, 10 predicted proteins | sample 10_taG_FD_184083 | JGI IMG/M metagenome (GOLD analysis project Ga0208790, IMG submission 184083) | Marine viral communities from the Subarctic Pacific Ocean - 10_ETSP_OMZ_AT15264 metaG (SPAdes) (version 2) | ecosystem: Environmental > Aquatic > Marine > Oceanic | place: Pacific Ocean | collected... | reverse complement strand
AACGGATACATTAAGTAAAATGGCTTTTCACACATCAAAAATTCGGAAACAGAAAGAGATTGAAGAAAAAATTAATGCGCTTTTGTAACGAATGGAAGCCCTAGACGAACACATTATTGCCAGTACTGGGAATCATTCAGGTAAAGCAAAGATAAGTTTAAATTTAGCTATAGCGATGGTCCGTGAACAAGACTTTGAGTCAGTAAAGGCAGCTTGTGGCGCAGCAAGTGGGTATTGGGAGAACTGGAGAATTTGGACTATTAGAGACTATTTATAATATCATGCTCAAGTATTTGGTTCTATTAATAACAATCCCATTACTATATTCCTGCAACAGCCCTGTAATTGCCAATCAAAGTTCCTCAAAAAACCATCTAGCCTATATTGAAACTGCAAAATTTAAACATACGAAACACGTTAGAAAACAACAAAAAGACATTTGTGAAAGGTTAAAAAAAATTCATAAAAAATTAGAAAAGAAAAAAGTAAAGCAAGGTTAACAGGATGATACATGAGCAGTACAACAAACCCTTCACAGATAAAAGATTGGATTACTTTTGCCATGGCAATGGTAGCGGCAGTTGCTAGCATTATTTTTTGGGTTCAAAACGCGGACAAAGACAAGATTCAACATATAGAAGGCGAAGTCGCGGAATTAAAACAAGATATGAAAGCTATTACTAAACAAAATTCTGAAATTTTGCGCCTAATTGGTAGAATTGAAGGATCCATGGGTAAGTAGCCTATCACATTTTCTTTAATTTTTCCCAACACTCAGGACATGTAAGAATTTTTTGTTCTTTGATTACGTTAACCATCCAACTCATAGCATGTTCACGACTCTTTTTATCAAATGGGTTTTGACACAAAGTACAATTATCTGGTAGGCTGATGTTCGAAAAAGCATCAGCCATCCTTTTTTGAGCCTCTTTAAGATCCTCTTTCGCTTTTTTTCTTCTAATCTTTCTAGCCAGTTTGTTGTTTCCCATTTTGTAAGTATAACATATTTTTTGTTTCTGTTTCAACTATTTACTCCATGAAACTAATACTTGAAAACTGGCGGAAATTCATTGTAGAGGAAGAAACCCGAACTGCGGCGGCCAAAAGAGGCATTCGACGGAAAACTCCAGAACAAGAAAAAGAGTTCAGGCGTAAGCAAAAACGACTTTCTATGCCAGCCGAGTTGATGCCGACTTTGTTTAAAGTGTTTATTGGTGATCCGGAGACCTTCTCCTTAATTCATGATAAATACGATTTAGAAAAATTGAAAACGAAAGATTATGATGAAATTAAGTATGATAAAGAGTATGATGAACTCACAGATCAAATGCTTTATGAACCGGTGAAAACCCTTCAGGCAATTGGACATTACGGGGGTATAAAAAAAGAACATTTTGAAGATTTTTTCAATTTCGTTTTAAAGCTACCAGAAGAACAAAGAGTTCATGTCCTTACTGCGCTAGCAATTTATAGTGATAAGTGGACCAAAGCAGATCTTATCGGTCTGCTTGCATATGGAAGAGAGCAAATAAAAATTTATGGATGCCTTTTCCACGAAAGGAACCCGGGTTCTTTCAAAGTCACACCAAGCGATTACCGCTATTGTCGAGGACAAGAAGAGGTGGCTGATGAATGAAGAAATTAGTCTTTGTTCTTTGTTTTGTTGTCACAGCCCTTTTCTCCACAGGTACTTTTGGAAAAACGAAGAAGGCAAGATTTTACGATTTCAGTGACCAGCTAATAAATGGTGAAATAAAAAAGCCGGCGGCCATTTATATGGAGTCAAGGGCAAGAGCCAAATTCGCCAAATTATTAAAACTTAAAAAATCTTTTCGCAGGGCTTTAATTCTTAGTTACCACGATCCGCTTCTTAAATAATTTAATGGGACAAGACACTTACTCTTTCACCAAGGAGTGCTTCCATTTCAGAACACTTTCTGATACCAAGAAACAGAGATGCTAAAAGGTCAATATCATCTGCTTTTCCCGTATTTTTATCTACGTTATCTACAATTTCTTCTACAATCGATGCAGTTGTTTTTAAGGCTATATAATAGTAGCACGCTCTTTCTAAAGTATCTTCATCTAAAAATTCGTTTTCAGAGATAAGAGCGCGGGCTTTCATCTTACAGCCATCGGTTAATTGTAATATTGTTATAAGACTCGATAAATCCATTAAGTATATTTTACTACTTTTTATGAATTTTTTCAAATAAATCGTGAAATATTTGTCGTTTTGTCTTTTCTTTTTCACAACTTGTTTTAATTTGTTTTAATTCATATGTATGTTCAAATTTGTCCATGAACTGTTCTTGAGTTGATTTTTGGTTTGTTGTTACCATTGCCGTTGAATATATTGAAGGTAATATAATTAATATTAAGGCAAAAACTATAAGGGTATTCTTCAAAACTTTAGACTCCTAAGCTATTTATTGTATGAAAAAAGTTATAATTGTCTTTTTATTACTACTAGCTAGCTGCGTAAATAGCTCTTTTCAACAAAAAAACGTCTTTTTTAGAGGAACTTTTTTGAAAATTGAAAAAAAGATTATGTTATCAGCTTGTAATCCGTTGAATCGAAAACAATGTCTTACGAGGACATATGAATCATCAGCGTCCTCTTTCCTAATTAAAAACACAGCATCCAAATCATATCTTTTAACTGCGGGCCATGTCTGTTCTAACAATTTTGGTAAACTAACCTATTTTCCAAGCTTCAAGGCAAATATTCAATTTTATGGTTTAGACGCTAAAATGAAAAGACATGATTATCAAGTTGTACTGATTGATGTGAAAAACGATCTATGTGTTGTTTCAACCAAAAGAATGGATAGCAAGCCCTATAAATTGGCTTGGAAATATCCAGAATTGGGGGAAAAAGTATATAATATAGCGGCGCCGTTGGGCATATATGAAAAAAATATTAAATTACTCTTTACAGGACTTTTTAGCGGAAATGTTTATGATAGGGCTGTGTTTACGATGCCGGCCGCGGGAGGCAGTTCAGGTTCCCCGGTACTGGATGGCACCGGCCGCGTGGTTGGTCTTGTTAGCGCCGTGACAAAGGGGTTTAACAATATTGTTATTTCGCCTACACTAAAAGATATACATCAAATAGTAAACACGATTAAGTAAAATAAAAAACTATTTAAAATGGTAGAGAATATATAAATGAAATTAAAAATAGCAGATAGATTTATAAACTCTTTTTTCCCTCACGACTCCCTAAACCCTTCGATCTATAATGAAGGCGGGAAAATGAAACCAGCAGTACATCAAGCCATAATGTTGGTTATAGAAGAATTTTTAGATACTATAGAATATGATTTAGCAATATCAGATATCGAATCTGTTTTATTAACTGGTAGTTTAGCGAATTATAATTATAACAAATGGAGTGACGCCGATCTCCACTTGCTCGTTGATTATTCTAAATTTGATGAAGACAAAAAATTTGTAAGAGATTATTTAAGATCTAAAGCAATTAATTGGAACGACAGGCACAAAGTTACAATATATGGCCATGAAATAGAGATATATTTTCAAGATGTAAATGAGCCTCATCACTCAACTGGTATTTATAATGTTACAAAAGATCGATGGTCGGTTGAGCCAAAAAAGATAGATAATAAAGATGTTATAGACGAGAATTTGCCGTTAGCTTTTAATAAGGCGGATTATATTTCAATTGAAATAGACAAATTGGCATCCAGACAAGATGATGCTACAATTGAAAAAATTGATATTTTAAAAGATAAAATCAAAAAAATGCGCCGATCTGGTCTAGAAAGAGACGGCGAATATTCCATAGAAAATATAGCATTTAAAATTTTAAGGCGGCGTGGAGATTTGAAGTTATTACACCAAGCTGCTCGTATAATTGCAGATAAAAACTTATCCATTCCAAAAATACTTGATGAAGACCAAGAGTGGTGGAAAAAGCGTAGAAGTCTAGACAATAAAAACTATAGAGAACTTCTTGGATACTCTGGTAAAAAATCAACCTTTAAAAGAAAATATGCTAGTAAAAAAACCGGTTATCCAAAAAGCGCAAATCGTAGAAAAATTGCTAAAAGCGGAAAGCCCTACATGCACAACCCGCGACTAAAATTGGGAATTAGTGCGCCCCCCGGAGTTATGCAAGAAAGAGAGATTGCACCAACAAAAGAGGCAGAAAAGGGTACATTTTCTATTTTAAGAGCATTATCGAATAACACCAAGATAAGAGATCGTGTTATTTCCAACGTAATAAAAAATACAAATCAGAAATTTCTAATGTTGAGAAAAGAGCGAAGATTTGCTACAGAAAAGTGTCTGAAAGGCCATAGCTACGAATTCGTCCGCAGTCCCGGTGGCTGGCGAATGCGTCTCGTAGACGATATTAACAAAATCAAACATCCTGATAACATACTAATCGACCCTAAAGAGTGTTTGTATAATCAAGGCCGGCCGATGGATTTAGATGAAATGGGATTAATAAACATTCTCGATGATGAATTGGAGACTGGGCGTGCAGTTGAGATCAAAACAGACAACGCCCTTTCTTATCATGTTCCCGGGTTTAGTACGGTTGTGGCAATTGCCGATAAGCCGGCGAAAAAGAAAAAAGTTGTAACACCAAAACCAACTCCTGTGGGGCCAAGTCTACTTCATCAAAAACTTAGTGCAGAAAAAAGATATATTGCAATGCAGATATGGCCAAAGAAAGATTTTTGGTTTACAAATTTCTCTGAATTGGTACCCTCAATTCATGAATTGCCCAGTCTCGCGAACCTGCCCGCGTGGGGCGACTTGATAGCAAAGGTGGCTGGAAAACTTAGCATGGTTTCTTATTCGTCGGGGGGGAAATATATTTTCCGCTTCGATGCGGCCAAGAACCTCGCGAAGGTACAACGCGACCATGCCTCTGGAGTAAAAGAGAGGATTTTAGATTCGATTAGAGAAGATGCGAATTTAAACGTGGTTCAGAAAAAATTATATGTTGCCGCGGCCAGGGCGGCAATGGCGTCGGGGTATCCGAAATGGAACACAAAATTTTCAAAAAAAGAATTTTTAACAAAATTTGATTCTGAAACAAATAACAAAATTTGTGAAGAATATATTGATTGTAACAAATCTGTAATTGTGTTTATTGATGAAACGGGCCAGACGGACGAAATATCAATTAATAAATATTTGCAAGGTGTGGACCCCGGAGCATTAAGAAAAATTAAAAGGAAAGAGGAGCCCAAAAAGCCCTTTGTACCCAGACCAAATAAATTAATATTTCTTGATTTACTTAGATCGGAGCACGGGCGCGTACAATATAAAGACGAAAGACAAATTCAGATGAAAACCTTTAAGACGTTCCAGCCGGTCAAAGGGGGACAAATGCAACGACTTGATCCCGGCCTATATAAGGCCATAGAACAGATGGATCCAAAAGTAAGAAAAGGTGTTATCCAATCATGGATTAAAAACGAGGATCAAAAGACTAAAGTTAAAGCGTGGCATAACACAAAGAACATCAAAGATAAAATCTGTAAGGGCAAAGATCTAACTGATAAAGATAGAAAAACGATGCCTGATTTGCCTTATAGTGAGGATGGTTATGGTGTACCGCTTAAATGTCCAAGCGGTCGCATATGGGAAGAGTACCCCTCTAACGTTACAGTAGGAAGCGTCTTTATGAGTGGTAGGGCCTTTAAGGTTGGGGAAGAGGCACAAGCTTGGCTCAAAGCAAATGGCTCTAAATTTGGTGTAGTTCCAGTTCCAGACAAAAAGAATACTTGGTATATGCCAGTAGCACATGCTAAATATTGGCAAGAAAAGTGGGATCCAGACGCGGATTATTCTGAATCACCTACGGAACTTATTGTGCCTCATGATAAGGCCTCAGAATTGTCTCCTGGCTTGTCAACAGAACTGGCAAAGTTAGCTAAGTTAGCTAAGTTAGTTTTTAATGGTCCCGCCAAAATTTATATTAAATCTGGCGTCGCGGACAGAGGGACGAATCATCCCACTGGCGACGCGGCAGATATAAGAATTCTTACAGAGGCTGGAATACAAAGCGCTCAAGATACTTATGCTTTTCTCATAGCGGCTATAAAAAGCGGTAAAGTGAAAGATGGAGGCGTAGGATATTATGCAAATAATGTGGGATACTACAATAAGGCTAAAATGGATGCTAATAGTGAGTATCCACACTATGATTTGACCGGTAAGGGACCTAGAAAATGGTTTTGGTTTAAGTGCAAAAAGGATGAAGTGGCATCTTGTAAAGCCTCTGTTGACCCCCGTGGTAAATATTTTAAGAAAAGAGTTACCAAGATTAAGAGCCCTGAAGAATTTCAAACTAGGGAAGTTCCCATGAGCGCTGTACAGGTCGCATCTGAAGGGAATCCTCTTGGTTTACCGACAGATGTTTATGACAAAATAGCTAAATATAGTGAGGCAATTGCCAAGATTGATAGTGGAACAACTGCATAAATGAATACTATTTATTTTAAAGGAAAAATAGAATGTATAAAATAAAAGATTTAACAAATCAAAATTTAAACAAAGATCTTATTGGCAAATTTGTTGATTTTGTTGTTAAAAAATTACAAATTAATGAGCCTTTTTCTGTTTATTTTGTTGATGACAAAGAAAACGGCGAAAAAGAGCTTGGCAAAACTGCCATGTATAATCCTGAAACAAAGTCAGTCTATATTTATGCAACAAACCGTCACCCCAAAGATATGATGAGATCTTGTGCTCATGAACTAATGCACCATAAACAAAATATTGCCGGTGAATTAGGAGAAATAACTCCCGATGAGGCCGAGAGACAGGCAAATGAGGCTGGATATATTTTAAGGCAGTTCGAAGATGACATGAAAAAGAAGTTCCTCCTAGAAGAGGGTGTTAAAATAGTTCTGAGGGAAGGCCCAGTATCCGCTTCCACGCGAACGGCGAGTCGCGCTGGCCCCGGCGACCAGAGGGTCGCCTACAACGCCGCGCGTCAATATGCCATTCAAGTGCCGGCGCCCCCGGATTGGGTTCTGAACAAGTGCGACAAGATGAAGAGGCCGGGCGATGCAGAAAGATGTCGGTGGAACACAACCAAGGCATGGCCGACATTGCCAGCACATAAGCGGATGAGAGCACTGGGCTTTCCGCTGGGCAACCGGTCGGGGGGAACGCGTGGTTCATATGGCTATTATTCAAAATGTTTGGACCATCAACGTAAAAATAAAAGAGACGGCAGATGTTATCCTAAAGGTTTTGATACAAATAAAAGCTTTCTGACGCCGGTGTCGCAGTGGACATTAATGGATATTGTAAATGCTCGTAAAGATTTGTATAGAAATATAAATGGAAAAATCTATAATGTTTTTGATGTGGAAAATAGAAGAAGCGTTTTTAGGGAAGTTCGTAATAAAGCGATTAGAACACTTATTTTGGATAAAAATTTATTTCCCAAGATTTATACGTCGTTGTTTAGATTTAGACAGGCACAGAAGCCGGCAAAAGATTATATGAAAAAATATAATAAAAAGCTTAATGATCCTGAATCTATTTGTACTATGTATGAATTTAAAAAGTATTTTGGTCAAAAACTTTCGAAAGCGGATAAAGCTTACGCCGAGAGGAATTGTAAGGACGCGTTGGGCGCAAGGACCCCGAGTTCCCGCATCTCGCCGCGCGGCGGTTGGAATCGGGGGTGGCGTCCGACAGCACCGGAGGGTGGATTCAAGTTGAAGGAACAAACTAAAGAACAATACGTGGATCAGGGACCACCGATGCCGCGGGAGACGGTGCCGTCAAAGATGGTGCCCGCGCCATGGATGGTGCCCGGCCCAGACACCCTATATGATAAAAAAGGCCGGCCAGTAACTTTTGTACCAGAAAAGGCCAGCAAATTTCAAATTTATGGACAAGCGGTTTTGGATGCTTCATATATGATTTATAAGCTTAATAAAGATGGTGAGTTAAGAATTGGTGTAAAAAGCGGGGGTCAGCCTTTAACAATTCCGAAGCCTTTAATTAATGACTTTTTAAAATTTGCTATAAATCCGGCGAATCAAGAAACAGTAAAAGATGTTGTTGCAAAAGCCAATGGCATATATGGTGTTGTCCCTCTTACAAGGAAGTCTGATAGAGCAATAGATGATGAAGACAAACGAAGACGAGATAACGTGCACATGACCTTGGCTATCCTTGGGGCCGTACCATTACCGTGGATGTGGACCTTCGATGCCCTGCTCGCGGGGGTGTTCTTTGAAGAATGGTGGAAGAACAATCAGGGTAAGAATGTTTTCGACGCCCGTTATCTTTCCGACCCCGCGTTTCAAAACATGCTTTTAACCGCTGGTTTCGCGATAGGCTTTACAAAGTGGGCAACAGATGCCAAGAAAGCAAATAGGTGGCTTCGTACAATTGTTGATTCTGAAAGGAAAATGTATATGGGGGCTGAACTCATTACCGGTGCGCAGGGATATAATAAAGTCTTGGCAAGGGCGTCAAGCGCGGCGGAGAGGGCGAAGAAGGCGGCCGGGATCGTCGATGGCGTGATCGATGACACGGCCAACTTGGTGGGTTCGAAAGCTCATGATATGGGTTGGTATTATAAAAAATTATTAGGTGACCTTGAAAAGGCTCAGGCTAAAATAGTCGGGAGTGCCAGAGAGAAGAAAGCTATAGTAGACAAATACATACAAATTCGAATAGAGGTTAAGCGCCGTTTAAATCAAAATGTTAAAGTGTCTGAGATAATGACAGACATTAGAAGGGCGGAGGTTCATACGCTGGCCCCACCGGGCTACCGATCATCAACTGGCGCTTGGGTGGCGAGGACAGAACAAGGCGTCGTTGATGCATTAAGAGAAGAGCTTAAGGTTCTTAATCGGAACTTTGTGGAGCAAAATATAGATATTTTACGCAAAGGAGGTGCATATGGAATTAAACACACCGACGATGTGGCTAAGATATCTGAAAAATTAGCCGATGACGTTATCGCGCAACTTAAACAAGACAAAGGACTGTATAGACGAGTAATACGTAGATCAGAGGGGGTAACTACCCATGCAGCCATAGAAGTCGAAGATCGGATCGTGTCAGAACTGGCTGGTGGAAATCCGGAAGTATTAAAGGTTTTGCGCGAGGGGTTGGATCCTAAAAATACAACAAGCGCCAAGGACATCGCCGAGACGATGTTTAAAGTATCCGGATGGTCAGACGAAGCCGTTGCTTTAGAAAAAACAAAAGGGTTCGTTTTTGGAAGAACAAAAGGGTCGCTTCAAAACAAAGCGATGAAAGATTTTGTAGAGGAGCAGGCAAAACATCTAGATGTTTATTTCGGCGACAGAGCGAGGCTGGCAATAAAAGCAGGCGCTGGGCCATCTCGATTACGACGGGTAAAGGCCATATGGGGTCGTGCTGCCAGTGAAGAATTTTTCTTTGGTACGGCGGTGACAAGAAGAGCGGTTGAGATGTATCTTACAGGCAATCGAGGCGCGATGGCGGCGTCGGGTAAAGTTGGACAGGCGGTTGGCACGCTTGTTGCGCGGCTTTTCAAGGGAAAGGACGCACTACCGGGGCCGATGATTGCTGGTTTTACTAAGTGGGTTATTAGGTTTGTAATTTTTAAAGTTCATTGGCCTATCGTGGCATATCTTCGATATTATAGGCCATATTGTGGTTGGACTCTTGAAGAATTTACAGAACACGTCGCGACCGAAGCGCTGACCTTTACCGGTATCTTAAATCCCATAAATATAAACTGGGCTGAGGTGACAGTAGATCCTATATTTAAGGCTTTGGAAAAGACTAAAGAAACAAGATGTAAACGCGGGTCGGAGTTTAAAAATTCTTTGGACTTACAAGGTATGGCTGAGTGGGAAAAAGATCGTCAAAGAACCATTATTGAAATGAATGCTTGGAGAGTAAAGGCACAGAATTGGGTTATAAGTAATCCTGAAGTTATACGACTGCAAAACGAGTTACAAAAGGAGATGGAAGCTGGTGCAAAGAAGCTGTTGGCTTTAAAAAAGCAAGCAGAAATAGCATATGAAAAATGCAAAAAAGATCCAAAAGCAAAAAATTGTGAAAAAGTAAGAAACGATATTTTGAAAGGGCTAACACAAAAGACTAAAGAAATAAAAGAAGCTGCTGAGAAAAAGACAGGTGATCTTGCGGAAAAAATTACGAATAATGTAAGCGATGAGCCCGAACTCAAGCGACAATTTGAGGATGCCAAAAACAAGGGAATCGACGCGCTTGATGCGGGGAGCAAGATCGCCAAAGAGGCCCTGATCAGGGCAGAAAAGTCTGAATTGGGCAAGAAGGCCGCGTCCGAGGTCGAGGAACTAAAAAAGGCTGCGAAAGCCCTAGGACTCCCAGTTGACCCAAATATACCGCCGGGTGGTGGCCCAGAGGTAATATTTAAGTCCCAGGACGAATCAAAAAACCTTTCACTTGGCGACGTATTAAAAGAATACAAAGAAAAAGAATTAAACGATAAGTTTAAAAAGCTTGTCAAAGGAATGACGGAGTAAAAATGGCCGCGGCAAGATTAACAGCATATGGCGCCACAGCAAAAGGCTCTGGGTATGCAAATGCAGATGCGGCGTGCTCGACAAATACTGGTGGCACTCAGCTTTTAGCCACCGACGATAGCGCAGTTTATGCAT
>Ga0208790_1001382_pt1 | contig 10687 bp, 5 predicted proteins | sample 10_taG_FD_184083 | JGI IMG/M metagenome (GOLD analysis project Ga0208790, IMG submission 184083) | Marine viral communities from the Subarctic Pacific Ocean - 10_ETSP_OMZ_AT15264 metaG (SPAdes) (version 2) | ecosystem: Environmental > Aquatic > Marine > Oceanic | place: Pacific Ocean | collected... | reverse complement strand
GCATTTCTCTTGTTCCTGAACCAGGGGTTGTATTAGCACCGTCTGCGAATGTTCCGTTAAATGCGAACCATTCTACTTCTCTTGCTAATTTCTCAAGAGCTAAAGTTAATTGCTCTGAGAACTCATCAACAATTGGGTTACCACCAGCTAATGATAATTTATCAGCTGCTGTAACTGTTCCATCACCATCTGAAGAGTTAATAATATTTGCACTCAAATCAAATGGATTTTGATGTTGATAAGTAGCCATAGCGGTATAAGTCATCTTCACACCTTTATGGAAAATCTGAGTAACACCTGTAAATGCAACTCTGTCTCTACCTAAGTATTCTGAAGGGCCATCGCCTTCTTTAACTTTTGTAGGTTCAGATGAAATTGTTGCACTATCAGCTACCTGAATTTGCCAGAAAGTTGATTGTAATACTTTACCACCATTTAAACCACCGATTGCGGAAAGGAAAGGAGTCCTTTGACCACCAACACGAAATAATTCACCAGCAAAGTTATTAACATTTTGCGAGTAAATTGCGTTACCTGTCAAGCTTATGCTTGCCATTGTATACCTCCGTATTTAGTTGTTTAGCTTGTACTTAATTTATTTTGAAGAGTTCTTTTCGTTTTCCATCAGAGTAAGTTTTGCTGTAATAGCGTCTTTAGTGCTACCTTTTGCAATGATATTCTGTAGTTTGTCTAGAACATCTTCTGGTACTTCACTTTCAGAATTTGCGTCAAGTGCTGCAACTCTAGCTCTAGCATCGTCCTGTACAGGTTGTTCCTCAACAGGGAGTGTGACTTCCTCTTGTGCCACATTGCCTGACTCGTAACCATACTCGGCTTTTGCAAATTCAGAGACTGCTTCTAAATTAGCTTCTCCGTCATACACTTGTTTTAGGGCTTTACCAAAACCTTTTGATGTTTCAAGACCCATCTGTTGGAATATTCCATCCATCTTCTCAGTCTTAAGAGCTTCTAATTCCGCATGTAATTTAGCGTTCTCTTCACTCTTTCTATCAATGGTCTCACGCATTGCCTTTGCTCCAGATTGCTCTGGTGCATCAAATTCGTCCATATCGTACCTCCTCACAGTGTTTACCTATCAGACTAAGCCTGTGGAACCTAGCCGTGGTGTCACCCTTCACACTTGACTTTCGGGCTGGGTAACTAATCCCTAAGTCCTTACTCTACGGTTTTTATACAAGCTTTCTACGTAGGCTCTGAAAGCTGATTGCAGGTCTATTTTAGCGGACCTCGCTACGCATAAATCCATTATACACTAATCTGAGATAAGTCCAGTAACTTCGTCACCTTTTTTTGCAGCTCCAAATGTAGCTCCTCCTTGTGAGGCTAACTCTGCTTGTATCCTTTGTAGTCTCTTGCTTGCTGTATCATCACCTGTAGCTGCTTCTTCTAATGTACTTATGTCTAATGTTCTACCAACAGTTCTAGCTTGTTCAATGATTCCACCAGCTGCTTCGTATAAACCTGAAGCTTGTTCTTGACTCATTCCAAGATTTTTAAGTTCTTGAAATCTAGCAAATGTTGTAGTAAATCCTCTTGATGAAGCTTCAGCTTGTAATTGTAATGTTGATATATCTCCTTGTAATACTTTATCTTGTATTTTATCATTCACTAAAGCACCAAATATTGTAGGAGCATCAACATTAATACCATATTTTTCTCTAAATAATTTTTCTACTTCTGGTATTTGATTTTTAACACCTGACCAAACTACATCTACACGTTGTTGAAATTCTTCTGCTGATACAGGGTCTCCAGTTTCGTGACCACCAACCATTTCTTTAAACTCTTCTTCAAAATCAGTAAAGTCTGCTATACCAACTTCAGCTAATGTTGATTTATAAGTAGCTATTGTACTTTGAGCTGCTAATTCTGACATTACTAAAGTTCCATCTGGCCTTAGTAAGTATGAGAAGTTATCTTTCCAAACTTTTGTTTGTCTAGTAGCACCTATTGCAACATCTGGGTCACCACTCTTAGCCCATTGAGAAGCAAATTCATCTAAAACTTCTCCAGGCATAAAGCTATATAAAGCTTGACCTATTTCTCTACCTTTAGTTTGACTAAATTTAGGCTCATCTTTTTCTCCACCACCAAAATCATTAGCTACTTCTGTATAAGAATATCCTGCATTGTCTACTAAATCTTTTGCTCTATCAGAGTCAACATCATAAAAACCCTCTAAGTCTTTTCTATATACTTTAACCATTATCTTCCAGACTCCGCAAACTGTTGGTCTCTAACCATGCCACTACCAAATGTTGATATCATAGCTTTAGTTAAATCATTCTTTGTTTTTGTATATCCACGTTCTAAACCAGTTTTTCTCAATAGTTCTTGTTCTTTACCATAATCATTTAATGTTATTAAATCCATTAACAATGCGTCATCATCTAGTAACTGGACACCTAACGAATTATAAGCTGTTTCTTTTTTTGCCGCTACTATTGTATTCCAAGCAACATCTGGGTCATACCCATCATAAAATTCAAATCTTATTTTTTTTAATTTTTCTGTAAGTGTATTTTTATAATTATAAATATTACGTAATTTACCGGCTTCTTCAGCAACATTAATAGTTCCATGTAAATGAGCTGGTAAATAAGTTTTAAGTAAATCAATAACATCTTGTTCTTTGTTTGTAGTTTGTTTTATTGTTTCACCTTCTAGAACACCTAGAACACCAGCATCTAACTTAACACCAGAAGCAGGGTCAAATATTCTACCAATTTGTGCCAAAGCATCTGACTGTGTATAAATACCTTTAGCTGTCATTTCAGCTAAATATTCTGTTACATGTGATGGTAATTCTCCTCCCCATGTATTAGCTGCAGAAACATTAAATAAATCTGTATAAGTTTCTTTTAATTTTTTAAATCCTTCAGGGTCTGTAAACTCTTTTCTTTCACCATCAATCTGTGCTTGACTAACACCTAACCTACCGAGTATTGAACCGTAAGCATCTGTTTTAGCTAAGTTAGCTATAGCTACATTCATATCTCCATTACTTGCAATATATTCAGCATTTAATAAACTTACATATTCTTCATCATTCAATAAAGTAGATGTAACTCTATTACGATTTGTATCAACTGCTTCTAGAAAGTTAGAAGCTATTTCATATATGTCACCTTCTAAAGAAAGTATTCCTGCAGGTACGTTAATTAAAGTATCACTATTAAGAAATCCACTATTAAAAGAATCTAGAGATACTACTTGTACTCCTGCTTCTCCAGCTTTTGCTTCTTCAGTTGTTGCTGTTTCAGAAGAAAAGTTAGATATATCTTCTAATGTATAATCATTAGGTAAATCTAAAGCATAAGTATATGTTCCCATATCAATGATAATTTTGTAACCTTCACCTTGTACATATAGTATTTCTGTACCTTTCCAGTTACTTGCTATATTGCCAGTAAAGGATTGTGGCGGTAGACTTTCATAGCCTTCTACTGGTTTACCTTCTATAGTTAAACCGTTAGTCATTATTACCTCCAAGATAACTAGATTGATATTTTGATTGTGGATTTACCATGTTATTTTTAATAGCATTCCATCCCATTGATATAGGTTTTAAAAATACATCTTCTTGTCCTTGCATTCTACCACCTGATGCCATTTCGAAACCTTTATCAATAGTCATAACAAAAGGGTCATACTGCATTTGTTCACCAAATTCTCCTGCTCCTTCCATAAATGATTCCTTTGCAGCTTCTACAAAAGTTTTTTCTGGTATTTCTCCAGATGCTATTGCATCTAAGGCTGCAAGAGTATCTCCACCATATTCTTTTGCAAATGTTCCTGCACCTCTAACTGCTGCTAAAGCTAAATTAGCCGTACTCCATACAGCTAATGCCGTTACAATACCAGAACCTACAGTCCCTGCTGCACCTGCTAACATAGTACCAGCAAATAATTTTGGTATCTGAGTACCTATTGCTTTAATTGCTAAATCATCTGCCCATCCTAGCTTAGATACTATCTTTAAAGCTTTACTACCAGCACCTTTAACTCCAGTAACTTCATCAACATTATTTTCTAATCTTGCAATGTCTTCATCACTAAAATCACCAAACTCTTGGCTTCTATTATATTCTTCTAGTTGTTCAGGACTAGGTTCTCTAGCTGCGATATCAGCTTGTGATTGTTCAAATGCTTCCCAATCAATTAATTTTCCATTTGAATAATTTGTTTCGTAATTATTAATAGCTTCATTTGGTGTATCAAATAATTCACCATCAAATAATTTACCTTTTGTTGTAGTACCTTTTTCATCAAAACTAACATTCCTATAACCTTCTTTTGCAGTACCACTACCTGTAAAAAATCTATATTCTTCTATAATAATTTTATTATCAGGAGTAATTGTATAACCATACTTTCCTGGAAATTGTCTAGGTGCTCCACGAGTATCTTTTATAGGTTTTGTAAAACCTTCAAATTTTGGAGCATTAGAATTTGCTTCTTCTAAAGAATCAAAAAGAGGTGTATTAACATTTTTTAACATAGTAGTTTTACCATTTTCATATTTAAATGTTTTGTAATTACCTTGATGAAATCGTACTTCTACAGGAATAATACCTTCTGAAGTTACTTGCCAAGTATATTTAGAATTTTTTTTAGGTCTGCCTCTTGGTTTAATATCTTCTACCATTATCCTCCAAACATGTATGTCAACATATCTTGTTGCATCTTTCTAACTTGCTCTGCATCTTCTACATCTTCTATCATATCACCATATTGACCTTCAATTTGTCCTGACATAATCTCTTCAGGTGTAGATGTACTAAACATTGATAAATCAACAAAACCTTTACCAGGATATTCTTCTTGTAATTCTGCAACTTCTTGTTCATTTAATCCTGCATATTGTGGTTGAGCAGTCATAAAGTTAAAACTTTCTAATTCTTTATTCTTTGCTCTTTGTTGTGCAAAAGCTATTGAATAACTATTAGCAAATCTAGTTGACCAAGTATCTAATTCTGCAGCTGTTGGTTTTCTATTTAATTTAGCTTGGAACCAAGATTCAACCATATCATCTAATACATCATCAGAAGGTGGAATAAACTCTTCAGCTAATTTTCTAGCTGATTCTGCTTCTGCAGCTTCATCTAAAGCAACTCTATCTTTGGCCATTTCTTTAAGGCCATAGTTAAATAAGTTTCTATAATAACTAAATTCTTCATTATCTTCTTGTAGCTTTGTGAAATAAACAGGAGTATGTTCTGTCTCATTCATTAATTCGGTATATAATTCTGTACCTTCAACTGCAAATCTATTTCTATCTAACCAAGTCATAACCATCTTGATACTTTTTCTTAGTTTTTCACTATATTCTCCATAACTTTCAGCAAAATAATTCTGTGGAACTATATTATTATTTTGTAAAAAGTTCTGATAAGCACGTATTTCTGGACCAGATGCATAACTATCAATAATATTATCTAGTCCAACACCTTGGAAGTGTCCACTAAATGGAGTTAAATAAACCTTATCTCCAAATCTTTGTGGTCTAGTTACTACTCCTTCTGCATGAGCAGTAAGCATCGCTATTTCAGGTGCAGATAAAGTAGCTTCATTAGCTGCGACATAAGCCATTACTTGTTCTGCTGGAACACCTGGCATCATAATTGTTGCATGTTTATCGTATAGTTCAGTATCTATAATTAACTGTTCTTCTGCAGTTTGAGCAATAACTTCTTCTGGTACTTGAGTTGCTTCATCTCCTGAAAAATCTACAGGAGCTGTATCTTCTGTAACTTCAGTAGCTTGTGTTTCTTCTTCAATAGAGACTTCATTTTCATTATAAATAGAATTAGCACCTTCATTAAAATCGTCTTTATATTCTTTAATGCTGTACTCACTCCATATTTTTTCTAAAGCTTCAACTTGTTTTTTCTTACTTGCTTTACTTCTACTACCTAAAGGAGGTGCATCTTCATCAAAATCTAACCAATTATCTTCAAAATTTTCAGCAACCCAATTAAAAAACTCTTGTCTATGTTCTGCAGTTACTTTTTCCCAAGATTCTGCTGCAAGAAGTTCTTGTTGTTCTTGTAGCGTTTTACCTAGTACAAAAGCTGCCCATAACTCACCTAATTTTTTAAACATTAATTATCCTTCTGGTAAATATTCCAAATATTCGTTGTCATCTCTATATAACTTTAACATAACACCTGTCCATACAGGCCAAAACTCTGGATTCTTCTCAATAATTCCATTTGCTTTATTATACATCCATATTCTTAAAGTTTTAGCTCTTGGGTCATCAGATGTTAACCACCATGTATCACTTCCAGTAGGTGAATAACTTATAGATAATTCCTCTGCTTCTTTCCAATATACAAGAGCTTCATTAAATCCTTTAGCAGAATCAAATTCTTTAATAGCTGGATTAATAGTCCAATGTTCTAGCATCTCATCAAAGATATCTTGAGTTGATGGAGGAGCTAATAAACCATACTCATCAGCTTGAAATCCAGGTAATTCTAATTTTAATGCTTCTCTCTTAGTTCTTTTAATTAATGTCTTTTGTAAACTTTCTAATGGAAACTCATCTATCTTTCTAACAAATGTTTTATATCTAAAGAATCCAATAGTATCATTTACATTTCTACGATACTGGTCTGGACTTAATGTATTCTTTTCTCTAACAATATCATGCCAATCTTTCTCTTCATTAGGATTATCTATATTTAAATAATATCCACTTACATCTAAAGTATCGAATATCTCTTTATTATTTGCTTGAAATTCTTGAACTCTAACACTACTTGGTTTTTTACCAACTTCATATTGAGACTTTGGACTCATTAAATATGGATGTTCTATACCATATAGTTCTAAAAATTCGTTATAAGTAGCAATATCATCATCACCATTCTTTTGTTTAATTCTTAGAAATTCTTCATAAAGAACAGCTTGTCCATATAAATGCCCTTGTTCGTCTTCAACAAAGTATTCAGGTTTAAATCCTGCAGGTCCAAACATTTGTGCTATAAATTGAAAAGCAAATAATGTCCCTGACTTTTCTTTAGCATATTCCAAATAAGCATCTTCTATCTGTCCTTGATTTACATTATTAATACTTTGACCTGGATATAACTTACTTAAGTAAGAATCTAACTTACCATCATTATATAATCTTTCTGGTTCTCCAGCACTTACTCCCCATCTCCATAAGTCAATAGTTGTTCTAGCTCTCATCTTTTCAGATTCACTACTAGAGTCAGAGATTATATCAAAGTCATCAGGGTCTTTTAACCATGCTCCTAATTTTGTCCATACAGGAGAAGCTCCAAATACTTCAGATGCAGTTTCTGGAGGAGGAAAATTACCAAATATAAACTTCTCTAAATCATTAGCCCAACCATATTTAGCACCTGCTTTTGTTGAAGCTGTTTCTATTTTAGGTAATAATCTATTTATTCCAAATGCTACAAAAGGGTTAGGTCCAGGAACAAATCCTTGTGCTAGTAAGTTAACTCCTTGTACTTGTACTCTTGGAGATATTTGAACTCCTTGTTCTCCACCAACATTCTCATCATCAAATATTAAGTTAGACATCCATCCACCAAATGGATATACGAATACATCTCTTTGTGGGTCTCTTGGGTCAGGAGCAAAGAAACCTTCATCTGAACTAGGTCCTAATGCATCAGCACCTGTTGCACCTCTTACACCTACATGACCTTTTCTTATAGCATAAGGATTCTGTGCTAATAATTTACCCCAAGTCTGGAATACTTCAAACCATACTTCAGCGAATGGAAAAATATTTACAAGCTTATCTGATATTGCATGCCTTTGTCTTGTATCATAAAGTAATTCTTTTACTCCAGCTAATCCATAAGCTTTACTTTCTGTATTCATTGCTGCATAATCATCTATCTTTCCTGGTTTATATAAAAGAGAAGAGCCTTTTAATTCATCAATTAAACTTTTAGGAACAGCAGCATCTATAGCTTCATCTATAAATTGCTTTCTTAATCTTGGTGTAAAGTCTTCAAATCTATTACCAATATACATCCATCTAAATTGTTTAAATGTTGATGACCTATTTAAATAACCTATTGGTTTAGTAATTAATCTATCAAATGCTCCTTGAAGAAAGTGGTCCCATACTTCTTCTAATTGTGCTAACCCTTTCTTAGAGTCCATTTCTTTCATAGGTCTTGCAACAGTTAATGTACCTGGGTCAATACCATCTGTCTTGTTGTAGTATTGTTTTAATTCATCAATAATTTTTCTTTTAGAAAATTTATTTATTAAGTTAACTTCACTTGAAAAGAACTCTAAAGTTTCGTCACTTGCATATTTCTTTAACTCTCCATTAGCAATCATATTTCTAATATGTTTATTACCAGTATGAACATCTGTTCTTAATTGATATTTATAAGTTCCATCAGATTGTTTAATTAAATCTATACCGTCAGAGACAACACCACCTGAAGTTATTCGTGCTCTTGATTCTAACATTTGTAAATGTTGGTCTAATAAAACAGAGGCGTCATCTAAGATTCCTCTAAATTCACTTCCACCATTTTTAACCATTTGCAATCTAGCTTCTCTACCTGCAGGACTAGCTAACCATTCTGCTAATTCATCAGTTCCATAACCATATTTAGCTACAGCTTTTTGTAAAGGGTCAGTTCTTAAAAGTCTTAATTCTTGATATACAGATTCAGCTATATCATCTATTTCCATTTCTGATGTAGATTTACCAATATATTCTAAATCTCTATTTTTATATCCTCTTTCTCTTGGACCACCCATATCTTGAAATCTTGCAGTTCTCTGTGTAGCTTCAAGAAATTCTTCTTCCATCATGAATTGAACAGCGTCTTTATTGTATTTAGCTCCTTTTTTAATTCCAAGTCTTTCTATTGCTTTACCTAACTTAGAATCTGGATTGTGTGCAGATAACCAAATAATAAATTCATGTGGTTTATTAAATGCACCAGCTAATCCTCTAGTAGCAATACGAGCTGATTCCTCTAAAAATACTCTTGTAAAAAAAGCACCTCGTAACAATACTAAAGGTTTAAATATATTTCTTGTATAGTAAGAAGCCATATTGCTTAAGAAACTTTGTTCAAGTCTTTTAGTACTAATAACACCTTCTGCTAACGGATTGATTCCTGTTTCATCAAAAGGACTAATATATTTTTTAAATTGTTTTATATCTTTTAAATTAAATTGATATTTATCTTTTGTAAATACTCCTTCTGGAGTAAATTTATATGGCCTAAACCATCCACCCATAGCTTTCTCAAGTAATCTATAGTCAACTAATGGAGCTATATTATCTTGCATTTCAGTAAATAAGTTAGCTGTCATTGAAGTAACAAGTTGACCTTTATCATCTACAGCTCTACCAAGTTCATCTAATTGATATCCTTTAAAGTTTGTACCTATACCTGGAAGTACTCTTCTTCCAAAAGCAGTTCCATAGATTTTAGATTTTTGTTGACCAGAAAACATATCTTTAGCAGCAAAAGCTACATACTCCCAGTTACCACCTCTAGCTTTAACTCTTGCTATATCTCTATCTTTTTGACGTTGAGTAAAACTTCTTATTGCACTTTTATCCATAAAGTCTAAGTCTATAAATTCTTCCAATATCTTAGATGATTCTGTTGGGTCGTATTTATTTATTTGTAAATGAGATGCTAATTGTTTATATCCTACTTGTAAGTTATTTAAAGGTATTCCCATATCAGGTACAACACTTAATAGTTTTCTATAGTATGGGTCATAAGTTGAATTAAAGTTAGAACTAAATCCTAAATATCTTTCAAAGTCAGGTAATTCACCCGCATCAATTTTATTTAATACATTTTGTTTATATGTATAATCAAGTCCGTATTTATAAGTAGCTTCTCCAATTTCATCCATCTTATCAACAATCTCTTCTACACCATCTTCAACTCTAACAAGACTCTTAGTTCTTCTGCCTACTAATGTTTGTCTAACTTTTCTAGATTTTTCTCCTGCCCAACTTCCAAATGTTCTATATTGTGCATTTTGATTAATACCTGTTTGTCTAAGAACTTTATTTAAAACTAATGAACCAGTCTTAGGTAATAATCCATCAGGTAATTTATAAGGTACTAACTGACCTGCTTCATCTGTTATCTTTATACCTGTACCTATCATATCTCCAAACATTCTTTGTATCATTACAGGGTCAGATTCTTTAATTATTTGTGCTTGAACTTGTGGAGGAAGTATTCTAGTAACTGGATTGGTTGCTAAAAAGAATATATCATCAGTAGTAGTATCTGCTAATGATTCCCATAGTCTTAAATTCTCAGGTCTACTTAATATATCATCTTGAGTTTCTTGAAAAAATCTAGGTACTCTACCAAATAAAGTATTCTCTCTCTTAATCTTTTTAAGAGATTTCTTTACACTTCGTCTATCAACAGAAATATCATCAGTTTTTTTCCAAAAACCAAATCTATTTGTATGTTTAGAAATATCACTGAAGTCATTAGTTCCATCTATTTCATCAGCAATTTCATCCATTAAATCATCAGCCATCTTTCTAGGGCTAATTTTTATACTCTTACCTGTTTGTTTGATTCTTCCTGTTTGCATTAAGTCAAATGCTTTATTACTACCTCTCATACCTCTAAAGAGATTTCTTGTGCCTTTAACACCTTTACCT
>Ga0208790_1001377_pt1 | contig 10699 bp, 16 predicted proteins | sample 10_taG_FD_184083 | JGI IMG/M metagenome (GOLD analysis project Ga0208790, IMG submission 184083) | Marine viral communities from the Subarctic Pacific Ocean - 10_ETSP_OMZ_AT15264 metaG (SPAdes) (version 2) | ecosystem: Environmental > Aquatic > Marine > Oceanic | place: Pacific Ocean | collected... | reverse complement strand
ATAAATCGCTGTTTGATAATAAAGTTAAATTTGTTGTATGGGATAAGCATAACTGGTCAGGACAACTAAGTAAAGAAGAATCAAAAGAACCTTGTCCTAAAGTATCGTGGCCTGTTTTAAATGTAAGAGCAGGTGGATTAGATGGACATAAAGGTGCCGTTGTACCATGTTGTAATGTATTAGGACAAGATAGTAAAGCCGTGCTAGGACATTTAGATGTAAATACAATATCTAAGATATGGAACGGCAACGCATATAATAAGTTTAGAAAAAAGCACAAGGAAGGTAAAGCACATAAGATTGATGTTTGCAAAAACTGCGATCAACGAAGTGCAAGCAGGGATGCTCTACTTTATAGTAACTATAATGTAAAACAACGAGAGAATCATTCTGTATGGTTAGAGAATTATCGTTTGTCGAAATAAAAGAAATTTGGGCAAAGGATCTTTGGAACGAAAAGCACAAAATAGAAGTGTTCAAAGATGGACAATTTCAATCCCAAGAAATTAAACCAATGAGTTGTATGGTGTTTAATAATTTACAACGTCTTGATGAAAATATATTTAAATTATATACTCCTTTGTTTTTAGGGTACTATAATGACGGTATAAAGGCGGTTAATTCGGGTCATAAAACGTCTGTATTACATTACCGTACTAGAGGAGCATGGTGTGATATGGATTGTAGACGTAAAGGATACAGCCACGAGATAATAGAAGTACTAGAAGAAGATGCTAAAAAACAACATGCAGAAATGATGTGGACATTCTCAAAAACATCCAGCATTCCTTTTTATGAAAGTTGTGGCTTTGAAAAAACAGGCCAAGGTAATGACACCAATTGGTATATGTACAAATATGTTTAATGAATTTGATATTGCTAAAGGTTTTTATTTAGAAACTTCTGGTACTACTGGTAAACCCAAAACTGTATTCCACACGCCTAGTCGGTTGAAGGCTAATAACGAAGCGGGTGTAGACTCTCAAAAATTAACAAACAAGTCTAAAATTTTAACCGTATGTTCCTTAAAACATGCCGGTGGTACGACTGCTCAATCCTTACCAGCCCTAAGTATTGGTGCAGAAGTTGTAGTTAAAAAATTTAATGCCTTTACATTTTATAAAGATATAAATGGATTTACTCATACACATTTAACTCCAGGGTTTTGTAAACTATTAATGCGAAACAAAACCTGGGATAAGTTAGATTTAACAGGTGTGTGGATTACATGCGGATCTGATCCTGTATACCCAAAAGTTATGCAAGCCTTTGTCAATAAAGGTGCTACATTTATGTGTAATTGGGGCATGACGGAAGTAGGCCCGTGTGCTATTAATAGAGTATTTCAACCATATGAAAATATTGAACTACGAAACGAACCGTACTTAGGTAATAGATATTATTGTGATTGGACAATTACATATACTGATGAGTTACATGTTAAAGGTGATATAGTTTATACACCCGGGTGGTTTAAAACAGGCGACATGGCATACATGGATAATGATGGATTATGGTATAACGGTAGACATTCTGAATAGAAAAGAGTATCCTCAATTAAAAGAATTTTGTAAAGTTTGTGCTACAAAAGGATATAGAAATAATACTGATTTTGGAAGATTAAAACTTAAAAAAATGGTGCCTCCTTATGGACAATATTGGGTTGTTAAAAGAGATAATAAAATTATTTGTTTAAGTGGTTGTCATGAGTTTCCTGAAATAGATGATACTTCTTACAGAATATTATTTAGAGCAGTAGGTTTAGAAACACGTACTGGATTAAGTAGATATCATTTTAATAGTTTACCATTTTATTGGCATGTAAGACCACAAGTAGAATGGATTAAAAAACAAGGTGGAGAACGTTTCTTTATAACTACACAAACAGACGAAGGCAGTGATGTATCGGGTAAAATGTTTAGGATGGATAAAGTTATGCATTTACTTGAAAAGCAAGGAATACTAAAATTAGAAACTATTCTAAAAATAGGATACACTAAAGAACACGTCTGGGAATTAAATTATAACGAATATTTGTCTAAAAGATTTAATAAATATGTTTAACGAAATTACTATTGGAGTACTATAATGGCTGTAACACAAACCGTAACAATGACTAAAGATGGTGCTACGTTTACTAGTGCCAGCGAAGCCTCTGAACTTTTTCATGCTGAATGTACAGATGCACAACTCAGTACCAACAAAACATTTAACGAAGGCGCTATTATATCGGGAGATATGGTTGAATCCGTTGCCTTGAAAGCCTCAAATGATGGATTTGTTCTTACTAGAACATGGACAGATGCAAAGTGGGCCGAAGCACAATCAACAAAAGCAGATTTTGTGTTGGGTAGTGGTTGGACAAAAGTTGTATCTTAATCTCTATAAGACATCGGGCGAATTTTTATAAAAATTAGTTTGTCTTCCTTCGTCCACAAATCCCATTAATAATACAATTCTAGTTTTACGGAAAGGATTATCATACGAATGCCAAGTAATATCATCCTGTGGTATGAAGCAACATGTTTTATTTGGTGCCCAATCAACCGTTTTAGAATGTATAGGGGCAAAATAGGATTTGTCTCTTGTATATAGTTTTGTGCCTACACTAACATCGGGATATAGATAGGTAATAGTTCCAAATATTTTAGTAGGAACTTCATAATGACATGGATAGTTTGCGCCTGGTCCAGCAAATGTTATATTGGATTTAAATACCAACTGTTCATGTTTTCTAATTGGCAGACCCGCATCTTTAAATTTAATTAGTCTACGTTCATATTTTTTAGCAATTTTGGGCCATTGTTTATCTTCACCTCTACGAACTATATAAATTCCATGATTTTTTTCAATAGGACTTGGAGAATTAGTTACATCTATTGTATCTAAAATGTCTAATGCTTCTTTTTTTATTATATTGAAATCTTCTTTATCTAAAAAATTATCGATAACCCAATGCGGCCAAGGATAGTTTTCTATTGTGTCACTGTCCATTTTTTATCCAATATCTACACCAAAAGTATAATCCTACATCCTTAATTTCTTCTTCGGTTGGCTTTCTTTTGGGTAGCCCATATGAATATCCTGTTGGAGGATGTTGGCAACATCTTCTTCCTACTGGGCACGGGCTATTCTCTTCTTTCGGAGCCAAAGACTCATCCTTCATCTTCCATTACTCCAAAATTATCATATGAAACATCTGATGCGAATTGACTATTAATTATATCTTGCCGTCGTGTTGCTGGATTTAAATTGGTAATTGCAGTTGGATCTTTATAATCAACTATATGGAATATCATAGCATATCTATCAATAAATCCACCATTAAATGTACTATGGGGTAAGGTTGTATTAGTAATATATGCACAACCATTAGCAGGTAGGAAATAACATTTATCCATAATTATATATCTTTCGCCTAAATTTGTAACTATTGGTATTTGAATTCGTTCCTCAGGATCTACGTGCCAGCATGGTCCTATTGTTTTTGCTGGAGTTTTAATTAACCTAACTCGCCCTATTTTATATGCTGTCGATAATTTTTCATATATTTCGTAAAAATATGTGTCTTTAAGTTCATCGTTGAATTCGGTGAAATCATCTTCGTAAATTTTATCGTCGTGTAGTTTTTCATATAAACTTTTTGGACCATACACACCATGTCCTATTCCTGCTCCGTCAAGCCATTTATCTTTTGCGTTCGGTCTATGAGTAAAATTCGTGCTATGGGGTCCTGGGCCTGATTTGACTTTATCCCAGTCGGGTTTTTCATCTAAAAAGGTTGTTAAGGCACTATTAAGTTTTTCAATATCAAATTTAAAAAGTAATTTTTTTATATAGTCTGCCATAACCGACTTCTACTATTATATTCTGTTTTGTTAATTGCTTCTTTTACTGTTATACCATTATACTCGGTAACACAATGATCACTACCATATACAATCATGTTTGAATTATAATTATTTAGTGTTTCTAAAAATGTTTTTACTGATTGAAAACTCTGTTCAGATGTTTTTAAAATGCTTCCTGGCAATCTTTTGAGTGCCCCGTTCCACCAGAATGTAGATACTTTTTTATTTGGATTGTGTTTATTTAAAATGTTTATTAATGATTTATTATCATTAAGGTTACAAAGATGATAGTAATGATTGCATCGTTTATACTTTTTCCAATGCTCTAGCCACTCAGTATCAAATGTATGTTCCATATGTTCTAAGCATTGATTTGAAATAGACTTAGAAAACATCTTTAATAAAGGAAATTTTTCATGTAAATGCTCGACCCATAAATTAAAATCTTGTCCATCCCAATGCTCTATAGTATATCTTCGAATACGTAGGCTAGGTTTGCTAATATCAATATGATGTATATTTGCATTGTCTTTAAATCCGTTATTGTGAAGAATATAATTAATATAAAATCCACTACTCACAGTCATTGCCCATTCTATTTCCTTGTTAAATGATTTAGGAGTTGGTATTTCGTTATGCATAATGTAACATGTATTGCTATTTTTTAATAATAAATTAATAGCACTTTCGTGGGTTGCTGAGAACGTATCCTCAGAGGATGAATCAATGAACGGCAAGGTCCAGTTTAGTGTTAGTTCCTCTCTACCTTTTCCTCCGGGTTTTACTATAGTAACAGTTGGAGTATCTTTAAAGTTAATATACTCTGCATTACTTTTTTTGATCGGTTCATGCATCCATTCTTCATAAAAAGTGTATGGTATAATAGTTCCACTATCAACAATTATTACATATTCATATCTATAGATATTAACTAAATTTGCATCATTTGTTATTATGAATTCAAAGTCAGGTTTATTAATTCGATTGGCCATGCAATAGTCAAAATTCAACTGAGTATAATTTAAAGCGATGTTAGAAATCCAATCACTTTTTTTAGTAATAATTACAAATGCTCTCATTTATTTTTTAAGTAATTGCTTAAGGCAACATCATATGGTATATCATATATACTGTTTTTTATAAAAATTCTTTCTTCAGTAATCATAGGTACACCGTGTCTTTTTGTGACATTTAATAAAGCACAACGATAAGGTTCTAAGACACCTATCTCTTCAAATTCTACAGGGGCAACTTTTGTAGTTAATTGTATATTAACGGCACATAAATTATATCTGTCAGTAACTTTTCTTAAATCTGTATGTAATGGTAACGGGGAGCCGGCTAGTTGTCTAACTAATTTTGGAACAACATCTTTACTTTCAGTAAGCTCTTTAATTTGATCTACTATGTTTTGTACTTCGGGCCCGATATTTTCTATTCGGCCATGCAACCAATTTTTAGTATTTTTAAACCAAGAATCTATATATGGATTTTCTGGAAAATATGGTGTGGTGGGTGTATCTTTTACTTCCTCAAATACTTTCGCAAGATCATATGATAGATCTATATTGTATATATAATCCGATATTGATGAGTCGATTTTTCTAGGCATAATACTCATTTAAAAATTATAATATCCTAATAATACATCATATTTTATTTTTGCATAAGGGTCAGGGTTGGTTTCAAACCATCCTTCAATTTGTCTTATATTTCTTATTACGCCACCCTTAAAAGGAACTTTCCAATGATTAACATAATGACTTTTACAGGCAACGTGTATATCTAAATCATTATCAAACATCCATTTTGAACCTAGATATGCTTCTTCATAAATTAATGGTTTTGCAGTTTCATTATCTTTATAATATTCATTATAATTAGGATGAGTTATATCAACACCTCCTGCCGTTATCCAACCATTCCACGATGCTTCTGGTTTCCTCCAGACAACTACTATTTTACTTTCAGGAAAAGTATCACGTATCCAATCTAAGTGATATACAAATTGATGGCATCTAACGATTTTAAATTTATCATTTTCATCAAACGCCTTACTTATTTCTTCTTTTATTTCGTCTTTGGTTAGTGTATTAATTTTATGAAAATTATGTCCAAATTCATTGCCGGGACCAAAATAAGATCCAACATGTCTAATACCTGGCCACCGCTCATCATCAACAACATAACATCTATGTTCTGCTTGATCGCTAGTATCTATATTAATCTTTTTTGTTTTCGAAAGACACCATGCTGTAGCCGACCACTTTGACCCAGGTGCTCCAGTCCAAAAAATTAATTTATTATCGTTCATCTTAAAATTATTGTTGAATTGTTTTTAATTACTGATTTGCCCCAACCCTGTTTGTTTCTATAGAATAACATTGAATACCATTCATCTAATTTCTTTTCTTTATGTATATTTCGTAAGTATTTAACATTAGGCAAATTTAAATCATATGTTGTCTTTTCTTGTTTTAACCCTTCATCTTGTGTTATATATTCTGCTATGTTATAGTCAAGTGTAAGTTGCATAGGATATTCTCTGTAAGGGGTAGTATTGAAATAGTTTTGCAATTTGATTACATCATTCTGTAATTTTTTATCGTCAATAACAAATGAATCTTCTAGAAATGATTTAAGTTTATCTGCTTCCATGAATAAAAATTTTGTACTATCATATAGTATAGAATGTGCCGGTACCCAAAAGTCAAATTTGTTACGATTTATTTTGCCCTCTGTGAGATATGTTTTAACTATATTATGTACTCTTTTATATTCTCTTCCTGCAATGCCAGAATCACTTTTTATGATCTCTAGTAATTTCAAATAAAACTCTTTAAAACTCTCATTATTATATTTTCGTTTAAACCTACTGTATATTTGTGTCCATCCATTTATATGAAAATTAATTATTAACCATGAGAACATATAACTATCTATTAAGTCGTTAAAGTTCATATATTTTGTACTATAAACTATTGAATATTCCTCGTCTATTTCGTCTAGCCTACCTACTGCACCAATATAATCGTTTAATTGAATAGTTTTAATTTCATGTTTAGCAATACTTTCTTGGCTTCCTAATTCACTATTTGGTAGTATCTGACAAAACCATGCTTCAAGATGACTATGTTGCCCTGCTTCAAGTACTTTAGCAAAACCATCTATCCACGTGTCTTTTGTTTCATAGGGAAGACCCAAGATCATCTCTGAAAAGGAACGAATTCCTAATTTATTTGCTTTAGTTAATATATTGTTAATTTCTGGGATAGTTAAATTTTGTCGTTTAATTTCTTTTAATGTTTTAGGATTCATAGATTGCATACTAATAGTGTATGATTTATTATTTCCTATTTCCTGTGTCTTCTTTGCTAATTGCATTATACGTTCAGATGAATTTTTATACCATGCGGCATCGGCGGCAGAAGGATACCCTGTTTCTTTTTGATATTTTACTAATTCCATTAACCATTCTTCATCTCTTTTCGCAAACACACCTACGTTAGCATCGGCTATGTTTAATGTTTTTATTTTATTGTCTGAAAACCATTTGATTTCCCCCTTAATCTTTTCGATAGGAAATTTCAATAATTTCCTATATGCTACTGAACCCCAATCACAAAATGTACAGGGAAAGGGACAACCTCTGTTTGTTTCTAATGTTGCTCTCATTCCCATATCTTCAATTTCCATTATATCATCAAATAATCCTGTTGTATAAGGACTAGGAATATCATCAAGAGATTTCATAGGAACAGTAATATTTTTAGGGTTTTTTATTCCATTTAATTTATTTTTTAATAGATTCATTAGTGCTTGTTCGCCCATTCCATGAATGAATGTGTCTACTTGAGTTATATCTTTACGTAAATTTTCATCATTAGGTACACCAGGACCACCAAATATAATTGTACTGTCAGGGTATGTATTTTTTAATTTATTAGCAAGTGTTTTGTTGTAAATCCAATTCCATATATAATTACTAAACAGATATATACCATTTGAATCTGCTCTTTCTACTATACTATCAATATTTTCTCTAACGTATATGATTTCTTTTAATTTAAAATTATCTGCAATTTGCTTGTCGGTTATAGCATAAGACCAACACGTTCCTACACTATAAGGTAACCACGGAGTTTGATTTTTCTTGTATCCCGTTTTATAATTTGGCTGAATTAAATATACATTCATATATTTCTTTATATGTGTTTAAACACCGTTATTCCTATTCGTTCAGTTTCTATATTTTCTATTGAATGTTCTATACTAATATCTAATTTGTGCCACTTTTTTTCTGGTATGCATGTTCTATAAATTTCTTTATCATTTTTCCACCATACAGTTTCAACATTATCTCCACCTAATTGTAGTAAATAATTATAACACGATGATCTATTATAATCTATATGTCTAGGTATATTAGGTTGTAACACTTGATATCTAAAACAAGTACATTCTGGAAATAATGGTTTTAGAAAATTTGTTAATTCGTCTTCACAATAATAAATTCCGTATTTTTCTTTATTTCTGTGCCAAAGATTTTCTTTTAATTTTATTGATTCGATATCTAAGAAACACGGCGGATCTGGTAAATCTAAAAACTCAATCATTATCTCTTATCTCTACTAGATGCGTTATAGTGTCATATACATGTTTTTTATATTGTTCGTCTGTGCCATTAAACAAATCTCGCATAGTTGCATCTTTGTTATCTTCTAATTTTTTAGCATACGGAGTAAGATAATTAGGACGAAAATCTGCTAGTTTTAAGTATGCTGGAAACTTTGTTACTGTATTTAAATAATGCTCTACCACCTTTTCTATATTATATGGTATAATTTCTTCTATTCTAGCATTAGGAAATTTTGCTTGTATTTTTGATTTTGTTGCATGTACTGGATACATTACATACTTGCCACTTTCCATTATTTCTAACCCACCACGTTCTATAAACAGTTTTTCAAATAGCGGATAATATTCTTCTATATCATTATAGTAAGGTTCAATAACATTAAACAACGGCGGTAGCATTTTGCCATTGACTATTCTATCAAAATGATTTGGAGCAATTCGACGACGTGATATTGAATATTCATTAACTTCCGTATCCATTGGCGTTAATCCGTTTTCTTTGCAAGAATACCAATATACACTACTATCTGTAGATGCTAAGTGTCTACCCCACCAATGCCCTCTAGCACCTTGTTCAAATGCTATAAATAAAAATTTATCATGTTCTAGCAAAGATTTCTTCTGCATCTTTTACAATCTTTTTTTGTATGTTAAATGCTGAATAAGGAAACAGCCAGGGAATAAATGTATGTATTAATGCTAGGAAAAATGCTAACAACGTTAACAAAGTAAACTTTCCGGCATACATAAAATGCTCAATATATGTTGAATTAACTTCTTCTAAATGGTCTTTATCTATCATGAGTTTCCAACATTCAAAATGCTTAATGAGTCATAAACTTCTTCGTAACTTTTATCAAAAATGCTATACTTTAAAATAATTCTTTCCTTAGGATGTGCTTTAACTCCATGTCTTGGTTGTGTATTAATAAGAGCACATTTATAATATATTTCATCAACGCCTTCAAAAATAATTGGCCCATATTCTTCTGATAATACTATGTTAATAGCACACAAAGTACCTTTATCTTGATGGAATAGTAATTCTTTATTTGCTAATTGCCTATAAAATCTAGGGCGAATATCATTACTTTTTGTTAAAGTTTTTAATTGGATATATAATCTTTTGATCTCTGGTGTGTTATCCATTTCTTGAAGTCGCATCTCTGAAGGTGTGAGAGGGTTAGTAATAAGTCCTCGCAGGAAGTCATCTCCAAACTCCCTAGTGTCAAAAGTTATTGTCTCCATTTCTTTCAAAATCAGTTCTTTATTAAAAGATAATTCTAAGTGTGTTACAAATTTATTCATCATAAGTTTTTATAATTAAATGCAAGCCTATATAACATTCTATCACCTTTAACTTCATTTCGCATATGATAACTATAGAATTGATCACTAAAAACTAAATCGCCTTTTTGCCAATGATGGTGATACATATACTTTTCTTGGTATAAATGTTCTTCTAACTTATTAAGTAATGCCTTCATACTTTCCATAGAAAATTCTTCTTTTGTATCTTTATTGCGGAATTTTCGCATGAACCGATTACCAATATAAATTGCTTCTTCCTGCTTCCACCAATTAGGAACTGTTCTATGTGGATGAGTAACAATTACAGGCTTCCAACTAGGTTTCATGGGACTGACATTTCTTTTGTTACCGCCAACATTACCTTTAAACACTTCTATTAATTCTTCGTCGCCATCAGTAAATTCGTATATCGAATCATCAGGATCAAATTTTACCCAATATTCATATTTTTTAGATTCTATTTTTAATTCTTCTGGTAAATCTTTATATGCTTGTTTACTATCTAAAAAACTTGTAACAGAATCAATGCCGGGCTCAATGCAATACAAGGCAACGATTGCTTCATTAACATGACGCCAATGTCGTAAGTATCCATTATTATGCCATAGTAATTCTGCCTCAGGAAACAAACCAATCTTTTTGCCATTTTCTTTCCTATTTGTTACTCTAAATATTTCAGGATAATCTGGATGCATAAAATAGACGTCAGCAAGGCCTGGAGCATATATCTTACCAATTGTTTTACAACCATCAATAAGTTCTCTTTCAGTTAGTTGTTGATTTTTTAAAATTCCAACAATTTCGTTACCTAATTCTTTACCTATTGTTTTCCAATCTAAAGTTGTATATTCTTTCATATTAAAATCTTCTGTTTTAAATCATCGGACATTTCATCTATA
>Ga0208790_1001372_pt1 | contig 10711 bp, 11 predicted proteins | sample 10_taG_FD_184083 | JGI IMG/M metagenome (GOLD analysis project Ga0208790, IMG submission 184083) | Marine viral communities from the Subarctic Pacific Ocean - 10_ETSP_OMZ_AT15264 metaG (SPAdes) (version 2) | ecosystem: Environmental > Aquatic > Marine > Oceanic | place: Pacific Ocean | collected... | reverse complement strand
AGCTCATGCGCCTTGTCCTTGGCGTCCTGTTTTTGATCCATCCATTTGTTGAACATACCGGGGCCAACTGAGGTCACCAGCCCAATGAGTGACCCGATCAATGAAAACATCTTACTTCTCCTTTATTCCGTTTGTTTCCATCAACGTCTTTTCAACGTCATCAATCGTAGCACCAAGAGCAGCATCATAAGCCGTTAAAATCGCATACATTTTACCGTTTTGTGATGTGTGAACTACTGATTGGACATTATCCTCAATCGCCCTAACCAAAATGTTCACTACCCGCGTGTGCCACTTGTTGAAGTTGGAAATGAACGCACTTGGTATCCCCTCTCGCCTTGCGTCTGCAAGATAGTCTGTAACCGTTTCATTGAGGTTGTGAGACAATAAGGCGTGCATTTCAGAGTCCGACAATTCATTAAAGCCTGTGGACTTGACCAAATCTTTCAGGCTGTCTTGAAACGCAGCGAACTTAATCGTTAGGAATTTCTTAGCCGTTGCTGTTACATCCAATTGTGGAATAACGAGTTGCAGCCAGGTATCTGCATGGGTAAAAAGCGAATGATTTAATAGTACAGTTTTGTTGATTTCGCCTGATGCTAATTCTTGTCGTTCAAGATGGTCTTGTACCAGCATGACGCCCATTGGGCTGAAACCTGTAATGGCCGCCACTACAATCATTGCAATATTCTTTGTCAACATCATTTGTACCTGATCTGGTTTATCAAGATAACAATCAGCACAATCAGAATTACCCCTTCACCCCAGGAAAACGTCATCATCGATGCCTCTTTACCTCTGTTAAAATCTCTTTAATGTCCTGTCGGTTGTCATCAAGTGTTCGCTGCATAATTTCAATAGTGTTTTGAATAACCGCTGTCTGCGTTCTAAGCTCATTAATCTGCTTACGATCATTTTGATTTGCTTCAGCTTGTTGTATCTGGTCAGCAGCTTGTGCTATTTTATGATCTTGCAAGTCCTCGACATCATTCGCTACTGTTTGTTCCAGCGTATTGAATGCAATTATCCCCGCACTGATCACTCCAATCACTGCTAGAACATGACCGATAGTAAAATTTTTATTTAAATGCCATGATGTTTCGGTCATTGGTCTATACACCCCGATGGCGGCGTCACATAGGGGTGAGAGCCATTATGTGCAGTCATAAGAGTATCGCAGTCACGCCTGATTGAACTAACCTTATGCTGCAAAGATTCTAGCTCTCTTGCTCTTTCTTCCCGCTGCTCTGGCGACAACATACTGGCGATCACCCGAATCTGATGTTTCTGGACACTATCTGAACTCTCCATCTGATCAAGCCGAGTATATAGGGTAGCAATCAAGTCATTGGCCTTTGCTAAGTCTTCCAGCAGCCGCGCAATCTGGCCTCTTACCAATCCCCAAGTCGCAGCCAACCCGGATAGAACAGTAGCAATGGTCATCAATTCTCGTGCGCCTAGTTCCATTTTTACGGTTTCGGATTATCAGCTTTGACGTTTGCAATATGGTCTTTCCAGGTTGTGCTATCATTAGCGAGATCGTGATACATCATATCAAGTTGATCCCCAACATCGCCGTAGGCATCTCGCCGGTCATCTTTCCACTTGTGGTTAGCTTCGTAATCAGCTTGTTCCGCAGCTACAGCAGCCTCTTCCTTATCTCTAGCTTCCTCTTCTGCTTTTGTGAAGTAGACGGAAACGCCGTTGATGGAGCCAGTGCGCCTAGCAGGATCACGGTCAGCTACATCATCAGGCGCAATCTCTTTGCCAAGTGCTAGTTGTTGTTCAATTACTTCTTCTCTTGTATGCATAATCTGCTCCTATAAGCACATAATATTCATAGCGCCACCATCGAAGGTGCCGCTGTCGGGAACAAGGCTAAGTTGTGTAAGCTCGGCTGATAGCGATTTAAGTCCAGCTCCTACCAACATGACTCTTGCTGTTCCCATATGTATTGAATGAGAACATGCCCATGTAAAGCTTGCAGCATCCTCTAAAGTGAGGATCGCCTGCCCACTAAGAGCCATAGCAGCATCATTACATGAAATGCTGTATCCTGTAGTTTCAATAGCTGAAGTTGAAGGACTTACGCCGTTTGCTATATTAGTTGCCGAGGATGAATACGCACTTGTCTCAATACCTCCTGCATCACCAATCTGTAACTTCATATTATCAGCCGCAGTAATAGATACTCCAGCAAGGTTGACGATGATCATCTGTACTCCAGCAGGAATACCACTAAATGTTACTGACGATCCACTTGCAGTTGATTGCTCTGTGCCTTGAGTAAAGCCTGCGCTTATACCCGTCAACGCTGCACCAGACATGGCCGGTAACGCCACCGCACTATCTAAAAGTCGAGGGTCTAATTTTGTCTGGCTCATCCGTTGGCCCTCCGAAACATTCTGAATAATCCAGTCGCAAAGTTACCACTCTGAGGATAAAATTTTATAGCGGTATCGGCTTGGGCAACTTCTAGCATTCCTGTTGCAAATACTGCGCCTTCTACACCAGAATTATCATCACCTTGAGATGTGCCATAAATCGTTGTGTAGGTGCTAGAATTGCCGGGATCAAGTAAGGTAAAGACGCCATGAAATAATTCACCGGCACTTGCGCCACCATACATAGTGGAAAGAGATATATGGGTTTGCCCAGCTCCATCATTACCGGCACCGGAAAGAGTTGTTTGTACCGCCCTAATTACTTGATCTTGATAATTTGCGGCAGTATATGTTGGTGTCCCACCAGTACCAAATTGGCATTCAAAGTTGGCATCGGCTGATTGATCGACGTTATGGATAGTGAATTGGTAATCATATCCAGCAGCTAAACTCTCAAATTTTATGTCGCTTGAAGTCGATGCGTTTTGTTCGCTGAAAAAAGTCCAACCGCCACCAGCAACAGTCACCCACTCAGGAGCCGTTGCGCCAGCGTTCATCGCCAGTTGTTGATTAGCAGCACCCTTCGCCAACAATGTCCAAGCATCAGCGCCCGTACCGTAAATCATAGAGCCTTCTGCAAGGGTTAGGTCCGTTTTAGCTGCCGTGACTGAATTATCCACCGGAACATTCACCGTACCAAGCGCATATAGCTGACAGGTAAGAACGCCTATACCGGCGGTGATAGCAGAGGTCATGCTCAAAGATGTACCAGAAATGCTGTAATCAACTCCCGGCTCTTGGATACTGCCGCCGACGTATACCAGGGTGCCGACAGCCGTTCCTGATCCGTCTAAGGTGTAGCTAGTGCCACCACCAGTGCCGTGGTCTTTCCAAACCGGAGCGTAGTTGGTATTGCCTACGAGAAAGTTACTCATGTGCTTGCCCTCTTGTAAAATGATGTTTGGAGCAAACCACTTGTTCCTGTCGGATCAATTAACTCCGGTCCGGGTTTAGTTGCGGTCATGGCTTAGTACCTCTCAGCGTTTTCTTTGCTGCTATCTTATCTCTTGTCACTTGAGCAACAGCCACCTTTTGGGTGTCAGTCATGGCATCGTAGATGTCTTCAAGTGCGCGAGGAATAACATCATCACTCTCAACCATTGCAGCTTCCCAATCTCTTGTGGGTTGGAGAGCGTTATACTCAGCAGTCCAAGCGTCTTGTTCCGCTTGTGAAGGGATGCCGCCAGGGAACTCAGTGATAACACCATCTCTCGTAACCATTCCGGGCTGGTGATTAAACTTCCAACCGATAACAGTGCCTATATGACTGCTCATACTGAATACTCCCGCACTCTGATGGCACTGACAGCCACACCGCCAAACAGCCTCGCTCCTGCATCGCCATTAATATACATAGTGTCTGCTGATCGAGGTCCAGCCCGTAACTTAAACGTAGTTGAAGATGCCGTACCGGCTACCATCCTGTGTGTGAAGTGGATATGAGCATCATTCTGTCCTGTACCCGACGGTTCCATTGCTGTAGCAGCTAACGCCCCCGCCGTAGCATCTTGAAAGATAGCAAAACTAACATTCACACTGGTTGCTGTTGCATATAAAGCGTCAATAGTTATCTCAAGGATGTTTGATGCGTTAGTAGGAGTGATTGCTACTGTTAAAAACTCCGTCCCTTCTGAGCTTTGTGGGATAGAATTATCGTCAGGTAAAAGAGTTGTACCAGAGGCCAAAGCACCTGATTGCGAAGATACCTCTTGCACAAGAATGCCGCCACCAGCAGCTTGGAATGTAGGCGCAGCACCAGCACCATTTGATGTCAGCACATGTGTCGCAGTGCCGACCGGGACTGCGCTTGGATCACCGCTTGCATCCCAAGTAATCAACTCACCGTCTGTGCCAGAGGTGATCTTTGCTAGTGTCACTGCATCATCAGCAAGGTTAGCCGTCTGGACAGTTGTCAGGGTTGTCCGGCCTGAGAGATAATTGCTCATACTACGTCTGCTTTAAATACGAGATGGTCGCTTCCAAACTCGAAGCGTTCTCAGCAGCCATCTTGATATAATCGCCTGTCTCAAGCACCAGCTTTCCTTGGATTGGATTGAGGCTGTCATTAACCGGAATGTTCACTTCTTTACAGATGATCGCGTTCGTGCCGCCACCGCTCTGATAGACGGTCGCCGTCAGCCAACAAGCGGTGGATGCATGCATATTGGCAACCTGACAGCCAATGACTGTTAGTGTTTCTCCACCTCCAGCCGTTAAAACTGTAGGATCTGATGTGGTCACATCTGCATTGACCATGTGTAGTGTGTCTGCCATGTTGTTCTCCTAACTCAATGCTATTGTTAATCCGACGCCAACGCCACCGAGATTGCTCAAAGAGGTGGCGGCATCGGCTACATCACTCAAATTGTTTGCCGCAGTTAAATCCCCGCTGCCGTCCGCACCGGATGGGATGAACGTCAGTCCAATGCTATCGCCATCCGAGATGGTGCCGACTGTCAGAACGTGTGTCGCCGCTACCTTGGAATAGGTAGATGCACTGGTGACGGCGCCCGTAACTTTGTAAACAAGAATGGCGTTGGTCGTTCCGTAAGAAGCTATATAAATGTAGCCCTTGGCAACGGCGTTGCTTACGTCATCGAACGTATCAACCCAGGCGTTGACAGAAACGCCACCCGCCTCGACATCATCGATATAGACGATCGTGGCACTCGACGGCGTTCCATGGTTCAGCCAAACCTTACCAGCGCCCTGATCCGTATCGGTCGTAGTACTCTCAAATGCAAACTTAACGCCATTCTCGGGTGCGTTATTATCTACGTAGGCGCGGATCGATTGTTGGGTGCAAAGTGCAGCCGCACTGTCCGAACCCATCGCATCTTCATCAAGGATGCCATCGGTGATCGTGGCCCCTGCATTTAGACCAAAGGATGTAATTCCAGCTAGGGTTCCGCTTGTTGCCGTGATTGCAGAGCATTTCAATGGTGCAAATGCATAGGTAATGTTGCCGGTGCTTGAGCCGGTGGCAGTCGTTGTGCCGACTGCAAAATAATCGCCGCTTTCGTCCCAACCCATGAATCCGTTGTCGCCGGTTGATCCGCGCTCAAAGATCATGCCCAAGTCGTTGGCATTAGACGCCGCACCAGAGTTAAGTTCTATCAGAGGGTCTTTGATTTCGGTGTTCGTCGCATCGTTAGTGACGGTAGTCCCGTTGACCGTGAGGTTGCCGGTGACAGTTAAATCGCCCGCGACATCGGTATTGGCTGTCGTTTGGATTGAGTCCACCCAGAGCTTGAGCCATCGGACCCCCGTCGATCCCAGGCTATCGGTGCTATCTGTATCAGACAGGACATCACCGCCAGAGGTGATCGAAGAGAACGCCCCGGCGGCGGGTGTCGTTGCACCAATCGCGGTGGAATTGATTCCAGTAGATGTGATGTCAACAACCTTGGAGCCGCCAACCGCGACAGCAACATTGTCTGCGCCGACTCGATAAAACCCAGAATTAGGATCTGCACTGAAGCTATAAAATGGTAGAGATGCCGTGCCATCGCTGCCCAGGTATTGCGTAGCAGCGGTAGTCGAGGTGGTGAGCGCATCCCCCGCGGCATTAAACAGGAGATAAGCACTTGCAACTGGTTCTGGAAGTGCGGCGCTGGCTCCACCGGTGTATGTGGTTGGATATTTCGCCGAGTTATCTATTTCAGTTTGCTGCTCCTGAGATACCATCGCCAGCCGGTCAAGCGCTGTCTCGTGGGTTTCAGCACCGAAGGGATCATTGGCTACATAGTCCGTGGTTTGGGTCTGGGTAGTTCCGCGGTGGATGTGCCATTCGACAGTTGAAGCCGGTGCCGATACCGCGACGACTGTTCCGGTTGATCCTGATCCGCCAGTAACAGTGTAATGAGTCGTATACGATTTTGTGACCTCTACGCCTGTGGCGATAGTACGTTCGATAACTTCCAGTTCAGCCGATGACCCGGTACCCTGGAATGCAAAAGTCGTCGCAAAGCTGGTGGTACCGCCATCGCCTGTATAGCTGACAATGTTTGTGGTTGCGCTAACTGTCATCGCACTTGCCTTCCTTGTTCACTCAAAATTCGATCCCTGATTGCTACTCTGGCCTGGAGATCTGCAAACTCTGTGTTTGCCGGGTCCAGCATGATTTCCTTGGCAGATTGCCGTGACAACTCCAGGATATTTCTGACTTCTTTTTGCTTTTCAGAATACGGCATCTCTGCGTAGTCCTTACTGTCAAAAAATTCTTGGTATTTTTTATACAACGACGTTGCTTTTTCTCCACGCGCCGGCGGGAGAAAGTTGGTCAACCTATTCCAGTGGTCTTGCTCAAACGGATCAAGACGCACACCCTTCATAACATTTGGCGTCATTTCCATAGGCAGCGCCAGCCTGACGATTTCCATCTTGACAGGATCTGCTTTCGGGTGCTCAACGCCGAATAGCCCGGACAAACCTGGCGGCAATACCTGATCGATAACCCGAGCTCGTTTTTGGTAAATTGGCTCATGGAACACGTTTTTCAAAGTAGGATAGGTATTGGCCTTAGTGAAATCCAGGGGAATCCTCTCATCCATTTTTAACAGGCCGGCGTAGAGATCACGCAGACCCCTTGTGCCTTTTGGATCGATGCCAATATTCCGCAACTTCGGGTCCATAACCTTTTCAATATTGGCTACCAACGTAGAATAAGGGACTTGTGTCGCTACCAGATTCTGCAAGAAATTAAATTCCCCAGATTTAATTGTTGAGTGACTCGAGAACGCCTTGGCAATTTGAGAAAAGCCCTGCAGAAAAGTTTGGTCTTTCATATATTCATATAGTACATCCGCCGCTTGGACAGCCACCACCTCGGCTTCCTCCTCCGAGGTGTTTGGGTACGCAAGCCTCGTTTGGATATCCGCGGTCACCGACAGGATCATAGAGATTGGTTCAAAGCGAGCATAGGATGTATAGGTCACATCGTCCGGGTGCAGAAAAGAAATCTGGCCGACTTGAATTGTCCGCGGATTTTCAACCCCAGGCTTTTTCCACACCAAAGAATATTGCCGCCAGCCGAGTTCTTCCATCTGCCGGCGAAGTTTGTAGTCAGCAGGGCCGGTGCCGGTGACCCTTCCTTCCGATGCCCACATTGCTGTGGCACCCATGATTGATGTTCCAACCACAGCCTTGGCATATGCTGTATCCCGAGCCACCGCTGACCCAGTGTTCAATTTTTTCAACAATCCAAAGTCCTCACCGAGCGGCTTGATAGCACCGAGTGGCGTCATCTCTGCCGCCCGGGCTGTAATATTATATACCACTCGGAAGAACGGCATGGCATAGCGGCCAAGCGGCACCGCTCGAATAGCGCGTCTGATAGCATCGGGATGCTTGCCAAGAGCATTGGTAAAGGTATTAATCCTTGCAAGGTTCTCCGCGTTGCCGTGTATCTCATCGCTGGGGTCACGCCAGCTTGCCTGTTCCTGGTTGGCGAGGCGCGTCTCCAACTCCTCGGGGGTTTCCATGCGAACCTTGCCGTCAGCGCCGAGAATCTCCTGGGGACCGTCCAGCCGGCCCTGATACCGTTCCCGGCGAATCTGAGAACCAAGCTCAACGCGATAGTTGAAGGCTTTAAAAAAGTCATCCGATGCCTGGAGTAGGCGCCCCGGTATTCTGATATTAAGCCCAAAATAGTCAATGAACGCGCCAAGTGCTCCGTACCGATCAAGGTTCATATTCTTGGCGGTGATCGCAGCATGGTTCGCGCTTTCGACTTTCGCCAGTGTGTCAAATTGAGCCTTGCCGGTTTTCATACTTTCATAGCCGATACGGCCTGAATCCAATACAGCGGAGTACCAATCGGCAATCATGCCAACGCCTTCGGCTGCAAAGACCGTTTCCTCGTCTGTCCCCAGAAATCGGCGGGTTGCTCCGAATCCGCCAGCCACCATTCTAATAGGTGCCTGGATTACGGCATAAACCGCATTGGACAAAAAGTTCACACCATGCGTCTGAAGCCCACTCAGCAAACCGTTAACAAACATCTCAAACCACATATCTTTGAATTTGGCCGCGAACCCCTTATCCGCGAATTTGTTTTTCGCCGCCTGGGTAGGCAGTTTCAAATAAGCCTGCGCCATCTCCTGGATATTGCCTTGACCGCCCAAGCCTTCGACCAGCATACCGAGCTCAATCGTGTCGGGTGTCCGTGGTATGTTGAAGATGCCAAGTGCGCGAGCAACCTCGGTCTGTAGACCCTTCATGTTGGATTGCAGGGCAGAGTGAAAAGACATATGATGTTTAAACTTTATCAGATCAAGCGGCCCAGCGTTGATATCCGCGGCAACTTCCGCCAGCCGGTTCAGTTGCAAGGCCGATGACGTAATTGCCTGTAGCCCTTTGTAAATTTCTTCCGGTGACATATCGATAGTGCCGGCCTTGCGAGTAAGTAATTTGGTAACGATTTCCTCCATGCCAAGCTCGGTCGCCATCGCCTTGATTTGATCGTGACCGATTGTTCCACGGCCGGCATCTCGGCCCTGGTTTTTCCAAACCTCTGATACCTTATCGATGGCTGCTTTCAGATCGTCAGGACCGTCGATGTTCTCCAGGTTCATCTCGACAACCGGAATGCCCCGGTCCTTTTGCGCCTGAGTGGGCGAGGGGACGCCGCTTGTCTTACCAACAATTGTATTGAACTCTTCTATATCCGCCTCGGTAGCCTGACGAATGATGACATTGCCGCCGACTTCCGCCGTCCCTTCTGTGGTCGCTCGTTCCAGTGGGCCTTTGACATTAACACCGTGCTTTTTGTCGAAGCCGGTTCCCAGTTTTTTGGCGCCAGCCTTGAGAATGTTTGTTACCATACCAGCCGTCTGCACCGGCTCCATCTCGTTCTGAGGCGGTGGCGCCAGGGGGTTCACCGGCAGGGGCTGAGATTCCGGTACCGGGTCGAGGGGCACGGGCGGGCCCTCAGTTGCGGGCACGTTCCCATCAAAAAACCCCGGCGAGTTAGCGTCCGGGGTTTGTTGGGGTAGCAATGATGTTTGGCCAAGTGGCGTTGCCATCATCTATACCTCTGGTTCGGCGAGTTCCGGGTATGCCGCTGCCGCACTACCCAGTAAAAGCGCTATGATATTCAGTGGTGCTTCTTTGATGACACCGAACCCGCATTTGGTGCCGGGATCAGCCGAGCATTTGCCATTGGTGCAACAGACCCTATTTTTATATGTCTCTCTAGCATGTTTGTGTGCTGCACCTTTGGGCGTCATGTTTTTCCAAGTGTCGAGATATGCCTTCAATCCATCTTCGCCGCCGAACTGATCGAGAATCTGTTGACGACCTTCCGGGGGTGTGAACTCAGGATCGTTCAGCTTGGCGAGAACGACCTTGGATAGTTTGTCAGTGCGCTCACCTTTCGGCGTGAAATTAGTCTTGCCGTGATAGAGCGTGATGACATCGATCAGCGGTGAGCCATCCGGCATGGTCATCTTGCCGAACTCATCGATCTCTTTTTCATTGAGCGCGACAGAGCGAATGCGGAGATTTGGATACCGCTGCTTGGCAGCGATAGCCTTCTCTGCCGTCCATGCATTTGAAACATCTGTTGGCACTTTATCCATAGAAACATTTAATCTGAGAGCAGGATGATCACCGAACTGTTCAACAAATTCTTCCGACTTGGTGATGGCTTTAATATTGATACCCCTCTCAAGAGCAGCGTCGAGGGTTGCCTTCACGTTGGCATTATCAATGCCGTCCCGATAGTCGCCGAAACTGAACATCCGCAATCCACCGTCTTGATTGAAGGCATCGATGACTGATTTCGGCATCTTGTTAAAAATCTCAGGATCAAAATTATGTTCCAGCTTGTCGGTTTTAGGATTCGTTACGTTTTTAACAGTGGGATCATTCATCTTCTCAACGACCCGACCTTCATCGACATAACAATAAAGACATGAGCCGGTATTGCAGGACCGCTTGCCACAAGTGGTCGAGAAATCAACCGATGCAGCCGTCTTCTGGTTCTGATGTAGGAATTTACCCTTGCGGTGATTCTTCACCCACTTCATATAATTGACGCCAGTTTCATCGAGCCGGTCTTCAAACTTGGCGGCAACGCCGGGGGCAATATTTGGATCGCCTTTGGCGGCAGTCTGATCAGGTAGCTTGGTTAATGCCCTCGATGCTTTGTGAGTGTCAGCAAGCTGGGCCTCATCGGTCATCACTCGGATGACATCGGTGAAGTCACCCTCCTCGATGGCTTTCACCATCGCAGGGGAGCGCTCTGCCGGGGATGCAATAGGTGC
>Ga0208790_1001371_pt1 | contig 10713 bp, 15 predicted proteins | sample 10_taG_FD_184083 | JGI IMG/M metagenome (GOLD analysis project Ga0208790, IMG submission 184083) | Marine viral communities from the Subarctic Pacific Ocean - 10_ETSP_OMZ_AT15264 metaG (SPAdes) (version 2) | ecosystem: Environmental > Aquatic > Marine > Oceanic | place: Pacific Ocean | collected... | reverse complement strand
CTGGTGCAGTTCCAGGAGCAGCATTAATAGGTGCAAGTCAATTAGCTAAGTTAGCTGCTAAAATGGCTAGAAAAGCTAGAGTACCTTATAAACAAAATTATCCTGATGAAAAATTAATCTATCATCCACACGAAAAAGGAGCTGCCTATTTTGGAAGACAATATACTATTCCTAATACTGATAATAAAGTTGGTATAGCTGCAATAGAACAAACGCAAGGAAAGAATAGATGGAGATATTTGATAGGTATGCCTGATCCTAATACTGGTAAACCAATGCAAATAGGAGAAATGATATTAGTACATGATGGCATTCCTTCAGATCCTGCTGGTAAAATAGAAAAATTAATTAGTATAGATATTCTACCTGAATTTAGAAAAACAGGAATAGGAACACAAATTGTACAAGGTTTAAAATATTATGCATCAAATAAAAAAGGATTAGAAATTAGAGATATAAAACGACCTGCTTTAAAATGGTGGAGAAACCAAGGATTGGTTGATGAAAAAATTAATAAACATAGACCTATAAAAAGACCAGATGGTTTTATACGTAATCCAGATAATCCACCTATTGAAACTAAAAACCAAGGGGGAATGATCATGCGTGATCCATATAAGAGAGAAGAGAGGTTTATATAATGGCAACAGAAAGAAATCCATTTGAGCAGATGCCAGAAGATACTCCAAGTGTAGTACCTATGGAGCCTGTTCAAGAAACAGAAAGTACTGAAACGACTTTTGAATTATCAGATGATGGGGGAGTCATTGTTAATTTTGATCAAGAAACAGAAATAGAAGAAGAAGTATCTGCAGAAGAATGGTATAGTAATATTGCAGATAAATTAGATGATCAAGCTTTAACAAATATTGGACATGATGTATTAGATAATTTTCAAGCTGATAAAGATTCCAGAGGCGATTGGGAATCTATGTTTGAAAGAGGTTTTGATTTATTAGGATTAAAACTAGAAGATGCTAGTGAGCCTTTTGAAGGTGCATGTACAGCAGTTCATCCACTATTAATAGAATCTGCAGTAAAGTTCCAAGCAAAAGCTTCACAAGAATTATTTCCATCTGGTGGTCCTGTAAAGGCACAGATACTTGGTAAACAATCTGTTCAAAAACAAGCACAAGCTAATCGTGTTCAAAACTTTATGAACTATCAATTAACAGAACAGATGCCAGAATACTTTGATGAATTTGAAAGAATGCTTTTTCATTTACCATTAATAGGTTCTGCCTTTAAAAAAGTTTATTATGATGGAAACTTAGAAAGACCTGTAGCAGAATTTATTCCTATAGATCAATTTTATGTTTCCTATTATGCATCAGACTTACGTAAAGCTGATAGATATACTCATATAATATATAAAAATCCAATAGATATGCAAAGAGATTTAGATTCTGGTATTTATTCAGACGTTGAATTACCAGAAGCAAGTAATCCAACACCAACATCTTTTGCTTCTAAAATGGATACAATACTTGGTATATCTCCTACAGGTAATTCTGATCCTCAATATGTTTTATTAGAACAACATGTTCACTTAGATATACCTGATCCTGAAACAGAAGAAGGAGAATATGCTCCGTATATCGTAACAGTTGAACAACAATCAAGACAAATATTAAGTATTCGTAGAAATTATAAATCTAACGATCCAAGAAAAGAAAAGAGAATACACTTTGTACACTATAGATTCGTTCCTGGATTTGGGTTTTATGGTCTTGGTCTTATACACTTCTTAGGTAATTTAACTATGACAGCTACAGCAGCAATGCGTAATCTCGTAGATGCTGGGCAGTTCTCAAATTTACCAGGAGGTTTTAAGGCTAAAGGAGTAAGGATGGTTGGTGACAATGATCCGATTGCTCCAGGTGAGTTCAAGGAGGTTGAAGCAACTGGTATAGATCTCTCAAAGGCTATTATACCTCTCCCTTATAAAGAGCCTTCCTCAACGCTATACAACATGCTACAATTTGTAACTACTGCTGGGCAGAAGTTTGCAGACAGTACAGAACAAATAGTTTCTGATGCTGCCTCCTATGGACCTGTAGGAACTACTATGGCTTTAATAGAAGCTTCTAGTAAGTTCTTTTCAGGAATTCACAAAAGACTACACAAATCTCAACGTAATGAATTTAAAATTATTGCAGAAATAGATCATGATTATTTACCTGTAGAATATCCTTATGATGTTCCAAATGAAAGTCGAAGTATTTTCAAAAAAGATTTTGATGGTGCTGTAGATGTTATACCAGTAAGTGATCCAAATATTCCAAGTAATGCTCATAGAATGATGTTAGCAAACATGGCATTACAGATGGCACAACAATCTCCCCCAGGAATGTTTAATCTTGAAGCATTAAATAGAACAATATTAAATGCTGCTAATATGCCTAATATGGAAGAGATACTACCACCAGAACCACAACCACAACCAATGGACCCTGTATCAGATATTACAGCAGCAACAAAAGGTATACCGATTGGAGCATTTCCAGGACAAAACCATGATGCTCATATACAAGTAAAGATGGCATATCTTCAAGATCCTATGAATGGTGCTAATCCAGTAATGCAAAGATTACGTCCAGTTCTTGAAGCAAATGTACAAGAACATTCGGTAATGAAATATCAAGAACAAATGAATGGAGTAACTGGGGTAATGGCTGAACAACTACCACCAGAACAACGTACTCCATCAGGTATAGAAGCTGTTATGGCTGCTGCAGCTAAAGATGTTCTTAATGCAAATATGGCAATGGGTCAAGCTCAATCACCTGAACAGCAAATGGTTGCATTAGAACAAGCAAGAGTTGAATTAGAAAAAGAAAAATTAAAACTTGATGCTGTAAAAGAAAATGCTGAGTTATCTTTAGATATGCAAGAACTTGAATTTAAACGTCAACAACAAATTATTGATGCTCAACAAGCTGGAGTAACCTTAGCAACTAGATCGAAAAAAGCTGATGCCGATAGATCAAGTAGAGAAGCTTTAAAACAATTAGATGTTATGGCTAAGATGGCTATTGAAGAAGAAAAGATTCAATTAGAACAACAAAAGCTTTTAAATCAAACTGCAGGAAAACAAGCAGATATTGAATTAAAAGGACAGCAAGCAAATTTAAAAGCTTTAGAAAATTCAAAAAAATTAGATCAACAAGAAGAAAAAGATAATGCACAATTATCATTACAATTAATGCAACAAATGGATAACATAACTGAGAAGGGAAAAAAAGATGCCTAAATATGGAGGAGTACATTATCCAAATGATGGAGCAGGATCACCTAGATTACAAAAAGGTTCTGTAGAAGTTAAGGATAATAATTCTAAGAATAAATTTGGTATAAATACCCATGTTCCTAATGGTCGAGATACTTTTGGAGATTTTGTAAAAAAATCTGATAGTGCTGGTGCTACTGGAATGGGTAGAAGAGGTAGGGTTTTAAGAGAAGATCCTGAATCTTTCACTAATTATTCTAAATAGTTTTTACTAGGGATTTATATATAGCTTATCGACTGCCCTAGCAGACAAGCCAAGACGATAAGTTTAATTTTTTCTAAGGAGGAAAAACATGGCAAACACAACTTTTAACGGAGCAGTACGTTCCGAAAATGGATTTAAACAAATTAGTATAAATTCATCTACAAATGTTGCTACAGATAATTTTACTGTTGATTCAAGTGGTAATGTATCTGGTACTGGTACTATGAAAATGACAGGTGCTACTAATATTGTAGGTGTTTATGAATCATTAACTGATGCAACTAAAAGTGTTACATCAGCAGATTCTGGAACTACTTATGTATTCAATAGAGCAGCAGGAGTTGTAGTAACTTTACCAACTGCAGCTGCAGGATTATGGTATAGATTTATTGTTGGTACAACTATTACTTCTAATGCAGGTACTATTAAAGGTGCTTCTGCCAATGATATCTTTACTGCTTATTCAGCAGCTACTTTATTTGATTTTAATAATAATGTAGCACAAGCTAAAACATTCTATGCAGATGGTTCTGATGATGATGTATTTTCTATGGATGGTACAACTACTGGTGGTAAACTAGGTAGTGTTATTGATGTTTTCGGTATTGCTACTGGTGGACAAGGAAGTGCAACTGCAGTATGGCATTTAGTATCTGAGCATTTACTTGCTGATGGTACATTAGCTACACCTTTTGCTTAATATTAATAACTTATATTGGGTGGTATGTATTTACTGCCCAATATTTTTAGAAAGGATTTACTATGTGGACTAAACCAATGCTAAAAGAAGTTTCTGTTGGATTAGAAATTAACTGCTACGCTTGTGCAGAAATCTAATTAAATGGATATATGGGATGAAGTAGTAAAAGCTTATAGTGACGAAATTCAGAATTTAAAAAATCAATTAGGTTCAGGAAGTATAGAAGATTATACACACTATAAGCAAATTGTTGGGTCGATTTATGGTATTGAATGGGCTAGACAAAATTTAAATAATATAATAAAAAAACGAACTTATAGTGAAGGGGATGATGAATAATGCAACAAGTAGCATTAGGAAAAGGTATGAAGAATGATATGTGGATTACAGATGATGATAAACAAGATCCTGAAGTTTTACCAGAACTTCCAGGTTATCATATTCTTGTAAGACCAATCAGTATTAAATCTACTACAAAAGGTGGTATTCTTTTACCTGATTCTACAAAAGAAGATATATCATATTTAACAACTGTTGGAAGAGTATTAAGACTTGGTAAGTTAGCTTATAAAGATCAAGATAAATTTCCAGAAGGTCCTTGGTGTCAAGAAACAGATTATATTGCCTATGGTAAACATGTTGGACAAAAGTTATTTTATAAAGGAGTTAGACTTTTATTATTATTTGATGATCAAGTAATTATGAAAGTTGAAGATCCTACAGACTTAGATCCTACATTTAATTTAACAAAAGGTTCATTTTAAACTTGCATTATAGAAAAAAGTATGGTATAATATAAGTAATAACAATAATACGTAATGCGTTTGTGTCGTATACAACGGAGGTAAACATGGCAGAAGAAAAAGAAGAATGGAGTGAAGTAGATACTAAAGCTCCAATTAAAGAAGAAAAAGTAGAATATGAAGTAGAAGGTGAAGAGAATGAAAAAGTTGAAACTCCTTCGCCTGTTAAAGAAACGAAAAAAGAATCAAAAGTTGAAAAAGAAGAAGTAATTAAAGAAGAACAAACTCCTGAAGAATTAGAGGGAATTGAGACAAAGGGTGCTCAGAAAAGAATAAAACAACTTATTCGTCAAAGAAAAGAACGAGATGAGCAGATACAAAAACTAATTCAACAGAACGAAACTTTAAAACATTCAACAACTCAACAACAACAACAGTTTAATAAAGTTAGTAAATTAAATTTAGATGCAACTGAAAAACAATTAAATGATAAAGTTGATTTAGCTAGAGGTTCATATTTAGAAGCATTTGAAAGTCAGGATAAAGAAAAACTTTTAAAGGCTCAAGAATCTTTAAATGAAGCTCAAGTAGATTTAAAGAATTTACATATAACAAAAGAAAGATTTCCAGACGAACAACCACAACCAGTACAACCACAAGTTGCACCACAACAACAGATGCAACCTGCTCCAGATCCAAGAGCACAAGATTGGGCTGAACAAAATGAATGGTTTGGAAAAGATAATATTATGACAGCATCTGCACTTGCTATTGATGCTGAATTAAAAAATGAAGGATATACACCAGAAGATCCTGATTTTTATAAAGAGATTGATAAAAGAGTTCATGCAGCATTTCCTCATAAATTTGAAACAAAAGAAGAATCTGTTGCTGAAAAAGAAATTCGTAAAGATGGTACGTCAACACCATCTCAAGTTGTAGCAGGGAGTTCACGTTCCTCTCCTAATTCCAAAAAAGTGAAATTATCTCAAGCTGATATAAGACTAGCTGATAAATGGAATATACCACTTGATAAGTATGCAGCCGAAAAGTTGAAAACAGATACAGCCGAAGGTGAATATACAACAATTAATATGAAACGTGGAGGATAAAATGACACGATTAAATACACGTAGTACACAAGACAGAGAAACTAAAACTAGAAAAAATGAAACTAGAGAAGAAACAGATTATACATATGAAGAACCTAATGCAACTGCAATCCCTGAAAAAATAAAACAGAGATTTGAAAGTGAAGGTTTAACACTTGGTTGGTTACGTATTGACATGAAAGGTAAAGATGATTACATGAATGTTGGTAAGAAAATAAATCAAGGTTGGGAATTTGTTACTCCTGAAGAAGTACCTGAAATGAGTGCAACTTCTTTCGTGAAGAAGGATGGTCGCTATGCTGGAGTCATCAGTCGTGGAGATGTGGCGTTAGGTAAAATACCTACGAAAAAGCTAGAGGCTAAAAGAGCTTATTACGCACAAAAGTCATCAGATCAGATTGAAGCCGTTAATCAACAATTAATGAAATCATCTAATTCTCGTATGCCTATTAGTAATAACTCAAAATCAACAGTTGTAAAAGGAAGAAACCCTCAATTTCAGGGATAAACCTTTTACATTTTTTTAATCTTCAAACTAGGAGAAGCTAAAATGGCTACAAGTTATAATCCGTTTGGTTTCCTTCCAGTTCGTAAAAGAGATGGTCAGGCAAACACAGAAGCATTTGGACAGATTGTTCAACCTGTTTCCAATTCTGCAATAGGTATAGTTTCATTACTTCCTCACAACATTTATACAGGTGATATGATTGTTATTAAAACAGCAGGTACAATAAAAACCTCTGCTGGAACATCATTGAAACCTTCAGGTGTCTTTCAAGGATGTACTTATGTAGAAGACGGAGAACCAAAATTCTCTCGTCATTGGACAGGTGCAACATCTGCCTCTGATGTTAAGTTACATGTCATTACTGATCCTGCACAAACATATTACATTCAATCGAATGCAACCTTATCTGATGGGGAAATAGGAATAGTCAAGAATTATACTTGTTCTGTTACTAATACCTCAGTTGGATCAACTACTACTGGACAATCTAGGTATCACTTAGAAGCAGCAGCAGTTGGACAAGCTGTAGAAATAGGTGCTCATGCACGTATTGTTGGACGTAAAATGTATGATGGAGCCTCAATAGGTGGTAATGTAAGTGCCCTTGATCAATATCCAATCGTAGAAGTTTGGCTTAGTGGACACAGAAGTAATTTTGTTAAAGCTCAAGTTTCTACATCTGTCTAAGCTAGAAAGGAATAAACTATGGCTATAAATAGAGCTAGTATTAGTAAAGAACTCCTTCCTGGACTGAATGCAGTTTTTGGACTGGAGTACGGAGACGTAAACAATGAACATGAATCTTTATATGATATAGAGAATTCAGATCGTGCCTTTGAAGAAGAAGTACTCTTCACAGGCTTTGGAACTGCACCTACTAAAAATGAAGGTGCTGCCGTTAGTTATGATGATGCAACAGAATCTTATACTGCACGTTATACTAATGAAACAATCGCATTAGCTTTTGCAATAACAGAAGAAGCAATGGAGGATAACCTCTATGATACTTTTTCTAAGTTACGTGCAAAAGGTCTAGCAAGAGCAATGGCAAATACAAAGCAAGTAAAAGCTGCTGAAGTATTTAACAAAGCTTTTACTGCTGGTAATTATGCAATAGGGGATGGTGTTGCATTTATTTCAACAGCTCACCCAACAGTAGTGAACGGAACACAAAGTAACTACGCAAATGATGGTACAGCAGCAGATCTTGCTCAAAGTACTCTTGAAACATCTTTAACTCAAATTCAAAAGACTAAAGATGACAGAGGTATTTTAGTAGGAGCTAGTGCTCTTTCATTGCATGTTCCTGTTGACTCTTGGAACTTAGCTGATGTTACATTAAACACACCTGGAAAATCTAGTAGTGCTGATAATGACATCAATCCAACTCGTCATATGGGAATGGTTCCTAATGGTTTTTATGTAAACAGACGTTTCACAGATGGTGATGCATGGTTCATAAAAACAGATGTTCCAAATGGTACTAAAATGTTCAATAGAACACCTTTACAAACTAAAATGGAACCAGATTTTGATACTGGAAATCTTCGATTCAAAGCACGTGAAAGATATTCTTTCGGTGTTTCTGATTGGAGAGGCTGGTATGGGAATGCTGGAACTTAAATACTAATAATTCTGGAGAGGTGCGAGTTATTCCATCTCTTCAGTTTTTAAGAAGGAAATAAAATGGCAGGAAATTATAAATCACATTATAAAGCAGCAAGTGGAGTTGTTTATGCTAATCAAGGTAAAAGTCGTGTTATAGCAATCCATGCTCTTTCAACTGTAGCAGGTACATTTGATTTACAAGACTCAAACGGAAGTCAAATTAAATTTCAAGTTCCAGCAAGTGGAGCTGCAGATATTTATATAGGAGAATTAGGTGTACAATTTGATGGTACAATAAGTGCATCAATGCCAGCAGATGGTGCAGGTTTAACTTTGATAGTAGGATAAGAATATGCCAACCTATTCTTATTTAAAAACTGATATTATAAATACATCAGAAAATGATTCAACAGAATTTGCAGATCAAATTACTTATTTTGTTAATAGAGCTGAAGATCGTTTAATAAAAGAATTAGATGATTCAGGTTTAGATTATTATACAACAGTTACATTTACAGCTTCAAATCCAACTGTAAGTTTACCTGATGGTGCATTAGTAGTACGTAATGTAAATTATAAAACAAGTGTATCTTCTAATATTAAAACATTATTACAAAGACCTTATGAATATGCAATAGATTATTGGGGATATGCTAGTACATCTACTGGTACTCCCAGATATTATGCACGAAAAAATAACACATCAATTTATATAGTACCAACTCCTGCATCAACATTAACAGGTGAAATACAATATACAAAAAGACCATTAGCCTTAGCTAGTGCTACAGATACAAGTGCAACAACATCAAATTATTTTAGTGAGTTTTGTTATACTGCTTTATTCAATGCCTGTATGATTGAAGCAAATGTTTATATGAAAAGTTGGAATACTATTCCATTATGGGAATCACAATATAAGAATTCAATAGATGCATTAAGAAATCAAGCAAGAAGAACAAGACAGGATGATATGGAAATAGCAGCAAGTCCTGCAGGTGGTCCTGATACAATTATACAAGGAGCTAACTAATGACAGTTAGCAGAGTAAATATTAAACAACAATTAAAAAATAAAAAAGGAAAGAACAATGGCAAAAGAAAGTAATATTCCAGGACCATATACCTTATTAAGATACCCTGCTAATTTAGAAGAAGTTACAGGTAAACCAACAGGTCAAGGTTTTGGAGCTGCTCGTAAGGGTCCTCAAGTACATGGTGGTCCTATAGAAGCTGTAGTAGATGAAGATTATCCTAAAGGAAATACCTTTGCTACTAATACTAAAGATGTTAAAAATATTGGAGTAAAGTAATGGCTACTATAACAATTAAAAATAAAGATGGTTCAGTTAATAAAAAAGAAACAGCTCGTCTTAAACGTAATGCTAATATGTTAGAAGATATGATAAAAAAAGATTTTATGGGCAATATAAGAAAGAAACGAATAACTGAAATACCTAGAGATGCTGTTTTACAAGGAGCTAGAAAATTAATGTCTATAATGCCTGGATCAGTAGGTGAAGAAGGAAAAAAACAATTAATGTTAAAACGTATAGCTAACCAAGTAATGAAATCAAGACTACAAAATAAAGCAAGTGGAGGAAGAATAGGAAGAGAATTACCTAAACCTAAAGCTCCACCTGGAGGATTTAAAGGTACATTTAAACCTAAACCTAAACCTAAACTAACACCTAAACTTAAAGGAGTTGGTGGTAAAGGACCTAAACCATCTGTAAAAAGTGTTAGTAAATCTAAAGCACCTAAAGTTGGAGTTAAACCTACATCACCTAAAGTACCACCAGCTATACCTAAAAAACCATCACCATCAGTTCAGAAACGTAAGCAATCAAAACCTTTAACAAAAGGTGCTTCTCGAACTATGAAAGATTTTGATTCTCTATTAAATAAAGATAAAGCATGGGTTGGTCCGATAATAAAGAAAAGACCTAAACCTGAAAAGATGTGGAAACCTAAAAATAAAAAAGATATAGATAAATATATACAACCTTTAAAAAAAGGTAGTAAAGTAATGTATGGGTATAAAAAAGGTGGTCAAGTTTAGTAATGCCTTTCGCATCAGAGAAACAAAGAATTTATTTAAAACTTAATAAACCAAAAGTTTATAAACAATTTAAAAAAGACATGAAATCAGGTGGTAAACTGATTGACAATTCTGGACAGAAATTTGTTCGGAAACTTTACAAAGGAGGAAAGATAACATGATAATAGAAAATATAATGAATAGATTTAAAGAACCTTCATCTTATTCTGCAATCGCAGCAGTACTTGCTATGGGTGGTATAATTATGCCTAATCCAATGTGGCAAACAATCTGCTTAATAGGTTGTGGTGTTGCAGGTATTGCAGGATTTTGGATGAGTGAAAATAAAAAATAGGAGTTAAGTATATGTTAGCTGGATTACCAGTAGAGATGTTGACCATGCTTGGATCTAGTTTACTAGGTGGTGTTATGACTATCTGGGGACAAAGATCAAAAGATAAAGCTAATCAACAAAAGATGCTTCTTGCTAGAGGTAAATTTCAAATGG
>Ga0208790_1001370_pt1 | contig 10717 bp, 9 predicted proteins | sample 10_taG_FD_184083 | JGI IMG/M metagenome (GOLD analysis project Ga0208790, IMG submission 184083) | Marine viral communities from the Subarctic Pacific Ocean - 10_ETSP_OMZ_AT15264 metaG (SPAdes) (version 2) | ecosystem: Environmental > Aquatic > Marine > Oceanic | place: Pacific Ocean | collected... | reverse complement strand
GGCGGTGGCGTTGGCGTAGGTGTTGGCGTAGGCGTTGGCGTTGGCGTAGGTGTTGGCGTAGGCGTAGGCGTAGGCGTAGGTGTAGGTGTAGGTGTAGGTGTAGGTGTAGGTGTAGGTGTAGGTGTAGGTGTTCCATTTCTTTCAGGTATAGGTCTACCATTTTTATTTTTCCAACCACCGCCACCTCTAGCCAAAGTAACTCTACCGCCTTGACGATAATCTTGTCTTTCTTTAGTATTTCTTTTTCGTTTCGTTGTTTTTATTGTTGCCATATCTATTTATTACTCTCTTGTTCAAAAAGCCTGTCTATTTTTACTTCTAGTTTCTCTAAAGCTTTTATAACTTTTGCCATATCATATTCAAATGTATCTCTTGACACATAGTCTTTAGCCATCTCTTCTCTTGTTTTGTTTATAAGGATGTCAAGCCTTTTTAATTCTAGTGCATTACTACGTATAGCATACAACACTGGTCCTACTACAAGAGTAAGAACCACATTCCAGACTATATAACTGGATATTTCCACTAGCTTCCTATAGTTTTTGTAACGCTAGTAGGTGTTATTTTTTCTGCAATGCTTGCATCTAAGCTTGCTTTCATAGCTGTAACTTCAGTACTACCTATTGCAGTTTCTACCCAGCTTTGCACATTACTAGTTGTAACACTAGCAAAAGCTTTAAAGCTTGAAAGATCTGAAGTATCTAATGCCTGTGTTCCGTAACTGTCCGAAGTCTGTGGATTACCGCTTGCGTCATTATTAGCATCATCTACGGCTGTGAGTCTCCAGTGTACGTTATAAATAACATCACTTTTACTATCTTTAGTTGGATATGTATCTACTGTTTTTACATCCCACGTATATCCTATTGCCATTTTATTTTTCCTCTTTTTATTTTATTATTTTAAATTAACCTTCTAAAGTTGTTATTCTTGCTTCTAGTTCTTGTATTGTTTTGACCAATAATGGTACGAGTTTGCTGTGATCTATTTGTTGTATTTTAATTTCTGAGCTTGAATAAGAGCCTGTTTCATCTCCTATTTTTTTCCCGCTTGGAATAGTGTCTCCTTCTTTATAATATATAGGTTGCATTGCATCTTTTGTACCTGTAACTGCATTTGGTACTATGCTTTGTACTTCGTGTGCTATGAAGCCATCTTCTAAAGTATTTGTATCGTCTGCAATCCAATTAAATCTTGCAGGTTTAAGTTGCTTCAACCTTGTTGTAGCATCCCAACTATAATCTACATTTTCTTTTAGTCTGTAGTCTGAAGAAGTGTTATATGCAACAGCAGAGCCTGCATTAAGGTTAGACATACCAACAGAGCCTACTTCTGATCCGCCTCCATTATAAAAAACTACAGTAGAACCACTAGAAGCAGAAGTATTCGCTTGAAAACTACAAGCTGGAGTTGTTCCACCAGTTGCGCCTGCACCAACTACTAATTTAGAAGTAGGGCTAAACTGCCCGCCAGTCTGCGCTCTGTTACCCATCACCACTCCACCATCTGCAAGAATTTTCATAGCTATACCAGCAGAACCTCCTCCAGGACCAGTGAAAAACTGTAAATTAGTATTAGAGCTTGTAGATTCAATCTCAGCCATTATTTTAGCTCGTAGATCCGATGAGCCAGGATTATAAGTATCATCATTAGTCCAAAATTCTAAAGCACCTATTTCATCTCCACTAACTAATGCTGCATCAACTTCGTGTCTTTGTATTCTTATGTGTGCTGCTGCATTTGTTTCCATGACATGCAATAAATCACTAGGACTCGTAGTGCCTATACCTAATTTTCCATCATAAGTGAGTCGCATTTTTTCACCCAACGCACCAGCTGTACTAGTAGAAAATCTAAAACCAGAAGATATATCTGAACCAGAATTTACATCTGCCAGATTAGAAATAAGTCCAGTATTTTGATTTACGCCATTATTTCTTTCTGCCTGAAACTGTATAGCACCGCCAAAGTTTGTTGTAGTAGTACCAGTTGATAAGGTCGTTATCATCAGTCCTGTAACTGAGTCATTAGTTTCAGCAGTATTTGTCTGTATGTGAAGTGGTGCAGAAGGATCAGCAAGACCTATACCAACTGCATCAGCACTTGCATCAACAAAAAGCATATTGGCGTTGCCATTGCTCTCAACTCGGAAGTCTACATCTGCACTGCTATCATTAAATACGGTTTCGTTAAAGTTCATATACATTCTAACGCTTTCTGCTCCATCAACCATTGTCGTAATAAAATAACGACCATCTTCTGTGCCATCTGTAATGTCGTATGTTTCAGCATAGGCTTTAGCATAACTTATGGTTTCACCAGCACTATTTTCGCCATTATACCTAATCTGCCCAATCATATCTCCATCAGCAGGACTGGCAGAGTTTCTATATAGTACGAGATTAGGTCCAACATTTCCGTCTGCATCTGTAGAAACAAGCGAGAGTGTATCTAGGTTATCAGCAGTTGTGATTGTTGTAGCTCCTGTTCCAGAAACTTTAAATATGTTTCCGCTTTGATCGGTATTTGCATTATTTATTTCTAATGCGTTTCCACTGCCTGATCCTTGTGAAAGTACTGCGGATGCAACAGTTGCTGAATTTGAATGTACATTTAATTTTCCCCATGTATTAGATGTATTATCAATAGACAACTGCCCTGATGAATTTATTCTCATAACTTCTGCGCCAGCAGTTCCGATGTTTAAATTGTCACCAGAATGATCGTATTGTAAAAATCCACGATAAGATCCGCCTCCATCTTCGGCAGTATCAGCAAAGCCTATTTTTCCTTTACTTGATGTACCAGAAAAAATTGCCATTCCTTCATCACTACTACCATTACCAACGATAAAATTTTCAACAGACGAATGAAAACCTGTTGTGCTGTTTCCAATATGTACTGAATTATTTCCACCATCTACAAATAAAGCGTGAGTTAAGCCGTTACTCTCGACTCTGAAGTCGACATCTGCACTATCTTCGTTGAATACTCCACCGCCATTAAACTTCACAACACCAGCAGCAGTTATTGTTCCTGCTGCACCTGCTGCTACATTTACTCCTAGACCACCTGCCATAATTATGTTATTAGGTCTATTGCCTGAAGCATCTCCTATATCTCCACCTGCATCAGAAGACCACAATAAATCGTTATTGAGCTTCATTGTTCCTGCATCGGACATATCAAGCGTAAGAGCAGTTATTTCAGAATCATTATCAGTTCCTTTAAAGATCATATCTTTATCATTTACATTAGCTTTAAGAACTACATCAGAAGATACATTATGAATCCCTAATATAGTTGTTCCTCCATCAGAGAATGTCCAATCACCACCATCTGCATCAAGAGTTATATCTCCACCACAATCTATTGTAAGATTTCCTGCATCAGTAATACTAGAGCCATTAAAAGTAATATCATCTACAGTTAATGATGTTAAGGCTCCAAGTGAAGTAATATTTGTCTGCGCTGCAGTACTTAATGTTCCTGCTAGTTCTCCTGAAGAACCATAGATAACAGCCTTACTATTTACTACAGTATTGGCTGATGAACCGTCTAATAGATTCAATTCCGCAGGTGTCGAAGTAATTGCAGTTGTTGTAGCTGCTGCCAAGACTGGAATATATCCGCCTTGGTTTATTAAATATTGTGTGTGATCGCTTGTAGGATCTACGATACTGAGTGTAGTTTCGTTTGAGTCTGCTGTAGCACCTTCGAATATAATAGCATTAGAGGCTTCCATCGTAACTGTATCTGCTGTAGTGGTTGTACCTGCTACAGTCAGTTTAGGAACTAATAGTTCTCCTGTGCTTGGATTGTATCGTAATGCGCCTGTATCATCCAACAATGCATTTGATTCGTCATGGAAGACTACAGGGAAATTAGTGTTTGCACTACTGTCTGTGACTGTAGTTGTAGCAGCCAATGTTGCATTTGCTACTGTAGTTCCTGCAATAACACTTGCTAAAGTTGAACCACCAACAGTAATTGCATCTGCTTCTAAAGTACCGTCTATGTCTGCATCACCTGATACATCTAAAGTAGTTAAATCAAGTTCACCCGCAATCGTGACATTTCCATCGGCTAGTGTTATTAAATCAGTATCTGATGTATGTCCTATTGTCGTACCATTAACTATTACATTATCAACAGTAAGTGTTGTAAGCGTTCCAAGACTTGTAATTGCTGATTGTGCTGCAGTCGTTACTGTAGCTGCTGTTCCTGAAGTGTTTCCTGTTACATTACCTGTTATATTACCTGTAAATGTTGAAGTAACACCAGTACTTGTTAGCATTCCTGTACTAGGATTATATGTTAAGCCTGTATCTGTTTCAGCACCTTGAGAGCCTGTAGCTCCATCGACAAATACAGGATATACTGTTTCGTCAGTACTGTTATTAGCAGAAGCTGTGAATAAATCTGCAGTACCTGTAGTATCTTGATTAAGTGTACCGATGACAAAGTCTAGTGTATTATCTCCGTCTTCATAAGTTACAGTAATGTTTGTCTCTGTGTTAGAACCAACCATAGCTCCTACAGTATCAGCTATATATTCATTTAATGCTGTTCCGTCTACTGTATATGCATCTGCTTCGAGTGTGCCGTCAATATCTGCGTTACCACTAATATCAAGTGTTGCAGCATCTAGTTCACCACTAATGGTTATGTTTCTACCACCAGTAATATCTATGTTTGAATCTGTGACAATAGCTTTACTTGCTATTACTGTGCCTGCTGTTATACCATCTATTGTTTCTAGTTCTGCTTCGGATATGTCTGCTGAACCTATTACAAAACTTGTACCTGTAATAGCTGTACCAGTAATTGCGGCTGCACTTGAACCACCAATGATTGCTCCGTCTACAGTTCCGCCATTAATATCAGCAGTATCAGCTACAAGGCTATCTATATTGGCTGTACCATCTATGTATAAATCTTTCCACTCAGAACCTGAAGCACCTATGTCGTATGTATTATCAGCACTTGGCAAAAGATTAGAAGCAACGTCAGCACTAAAAGCTACTGTATCAGAAGCTGCGTCACCAAAAGTAAGATTACCTGATATTGTAGCATTACCAGTAACTGTTAAGTTTCCACCAACTGCTAAGTTACCTGATACGTCTGCGGCACCGTTGATGTCTATTGTGGTTGCATTGATTTCAATCTCTGTATCGGATACTAAGTCTAGTACTCCGTCTGCTGATTGATAAATATAAGTACCTGAATCACCAAACTGAAGTTGGTCAGTACTTGAAAGAAGTAAGCCTGTATCGGCTACGTGAGTTAGAGATACATCTTGATCATCTCCAAAGTTTATAACAGCACCGTCAGCTAAGAATAAATCACTAAATTCTAATGCAGATGTACCTAAAGCTGCACCATCAGCTGCATCTGGAACAAAAGCTGTAGTAGCTGTGATTGTAGTACCTTGTATTGTGCTTGAACCTGTGACAGCACCTGTAACTGCTAATGTACTAGATAGCGTAGTAGCTCCAGTAACTCCAAAAGTTCCTGCTACTGTACCGTTTACATCTACGTCAAGTGTATCAATATGTGCAGTACCGTCTATGAATATGTCTTTAAATTCTAATGAGCTTGTTCCTAAATCTATATCATTATCTGTAACTGGAACTATTGCTCCGTCTTGTATTCTAATTTGTTCTACTGCTGCTGAAGATACCTCTACAAAGACTCCCCAACGATTATTAGTACTATCTGCAACTATCTTATTTAAAAAGTCTAAGTCACCAATAGTGTGTACATTACCACCGTGTCCTGCTGTGCCGTCATGCCTGTGTCCAGTGCTTGAAGCGCTACTAGAACTGTATGTAAATGCGTTGACTAATTGGTTGTATTCATTGTTAAACAATGCAGCAGTAATGGTATCTCCATCACTAAAACTACTTTGTCTTGTATAACTTTGTGCCATCTCTTATATTCTCCCTGAAGGTACGTAATCTATATATATTCCATTTATTGTGTAAGGACCGTTTTGGTCGTTGCTATGTACTTTAAAATAAGCAGTTCTTCCTGATCCTTCTACTGTTTTTCTAATCATTGGATTTTCAGCAGCACCAAAAGTTGCACTATTAAAAACACCAGATCCGAAAATTGCAGCAGGAGGTATCGAATCTAATACATAATCGGCTGGTTGTGCTATGAAATTATCGTCATAATCATAACCAATTCCTAAAGAAGGCTGTACTGATCCTTCTGGTTTTACTGATAACTTTACATATTTTAAAGTTTTTAAAGTTCCTAAGTCTCCAAAATCCATACTAGGTGTTTGGTATTCAGCATCTATATTTGTTGCTGTTCCTGCTGGATTAAATTCGTTTCCTGTATCGTGGTTATAAACATATCCAGCATAATCACCATGATAAAATTTCTCTACACCTGTGTTTGTAAATCCAGAAGTTATCCCGCCACTTGCTTGTATTCCTTGTACTTCAGACCACTCAAAACGTGTTCCGCCTTCTGGAGTAATTCTAAGTGTTCCTATAAGTCCTTCTGAGACACTTGTTGCTGTTCCTGAAGATCCGTAAAATAATCTGTATTGTGATTTCTTTCTAATTACACAACTATTAATAATATAAGAACCAATATTAGATGCTACATCTCCTATAATAGGTTGTATCTTTCTACTCAAAGATCCTAGTTCTACGTCACCAATTCTTGCTGTACCTGCTACTGTTCTTATTCCATCTGGTGCTAAAAATAATAACTGCCCGCCTATTTCTTGGATACTATCTCCATCCATACAGCCTATATTCTTTGTAATGGGCTGTACTGCAATAGTACTAGAGTTATTAATATTTACTAATTTATAAATGCTGTTCTTACAGAAAATTATTAGATCATTACGAAAAGACTTTAAGCCTACTACTTGATCATCTAACTTTATACTTCCAGAACCACTTGATGTAAAATCATCTATATCATCAGTACCGCTATAATATATAGTATTTTCTGCTGTTCCTGCTCCACCTACAACTAAATGTCTATCGTGTATTACACAATATTTAGGATAAGTGCTTCCATCAACTGTAATCTCTTTAGCAAAAAATGTTCTAGTATCTAAGTCTCCAGTACCAGTCATCTTAAAATAAAAAGGCTTGACGGCTGAACCTCTATCAGTTACTATTAACTCTCCGTAATCTGAATCACCTTCATAAATTGCAAAAGATGCTTGACCTTGTGAAGTTCTTGCTGAAGTGCTTCTACCACCAAACGTACTGTAATTATCTCCACTACCTGATACACTTGCTCTATTTAATAATAACCAACTGTCTCCGTCTTCGCTAAAGTATATATTTGTGCCTGAACACGCTATTAAACCGTCTGCATATACTTGTAATCCTTTAATAGCATTTGAACTGTTAGGTCTTGTTCCATCTCCTAGTTGGCTATAACCATTTATACGTCTATAACCGCCTTGCGTAGAGACTTCAAAATTCTTTAATTTTATAGCTTCTCCGGGAACTCTTAATAATTCAAACTGGCTTGATACTTTATTCAAACCACCTTGACAAGCTACTGCAAAAGGTTGTGACTGTGCCATTTTATATTTGATCCGTTGACATAAACTTAGGAGTAGGATTCATAAGATTAGATCTCATTTGTCTTAATCCTTTTTTATAATCATCAAGTGCAAAAGCCGAAGCTTGCGGATTATCTTTAAATTGATGTATATAATACCTAGCTCTTGCTATTAATACAGGTGTATACATATCTGGAAATACTATTGTATCTCCGTATGCGCTCAAAGCTGTAGGTAAATCCCACGCAAAAAACCATACTCTGTATACTTTATCTGGTATTGGGCTTACTCCAAATTTTCTACCATCAGGACTTCTAATAACAACTCTAGGTTCACCATATGTTTGAGTATCAGCATCGTCTACATTTTCTGATGCTCTATAATGATCTTTCCACTCTTCTATTGTTGAAAACGATAAGTTTTTACTTGTATATGGTGTCGAAGCACCACTTACTCCTATAGTTGTTAGATAAAAATCGTTCCAGTCTACAGCACCGTAATCAGTTGTTATAGAACTTGACGCTGCTTTTAATTCGTACCAACGTGTTCCTGCTACAGTCTCTACATATACGTTACCGTAAAAAGGATCAGTAGCTCCACTTTCACCAGTAGCTAGAAAAGACCATTGTGGTTCAGCACTTACAATATCGTTGTATGCTCTATTTACGCAATCTTTAACGTGTGCTTGTACTCCTAAAGCATCTGCAAAATTAGCAGAAGTTAAAGCAATTTCGTTTGATTCTCTCAGTAACTCATTAGTTAATTGTAAGTATGTTGTTGCCATTTATCTATTACTCGTTAGTCATTTCATCAATAGTTTCTACATTTTTACTAGTGTCTGTTGTTTCTTTAACGATAGAACAACCAGATATTGTTAATAAAAAAATAGTCAAAGCTAATATTTTAATTTTCACTATAGTTTCCTCCTTAACCTTTTTGTCTATTATAATTCTTTTGGGATTTTCCAAAGATCTTATCCCAATTCTTATTGTATGTTTCTCGTTGTTCACGAGTCATTCGACTTCCGGGTCGAACTAATTTTCTGTTGCCTTTATTTTTATTCTTTAAAATTACAGGTCTTTGATTTGTTCCAGTGTATGGCATATACTTTTATCCTAAAAATTAAGTATGGGGAAGAAGAACATAAAATTCTCTTCCCGCATACCGTTTTGCTTTACGCTTAACTATTGATTAGTCAACTACATAAAAAGCTTTTACTAAAGCTTCGCTACGAAGAACGTCTGCACCATAAACGTGCAGTCCTCTAACGATGTCACCAAAACTGGAAGGATCACGAATGACCTCCGTTTGTGTGATAGCTTGAGCTGTAGCCGTAGAACTCATATGTCCAGCAATACATTTGCCTGTCGCATTTGACGTTGCAGCAATATTATTGGATTTATACATATTAAAACCACGTAGCTTTCCACTAGATACTAAGCCGTTGCGAAGTGAACCTGAACCTGCGTTATAGTCTACTGACATTAGTTTAGAACTAGATCTTGATAACTCTTCATAGAAATTAGGAAGAGCAACAAACCATCTACCTTCTTCAGGGATGTTTTGATCATCTAGTAAACGTGCCATTCTTGCCATAAGGTCGAGGGCATCTACACCTGTACCATCAGAACCAAGCAAGTCTACAGAAGACGTTGCATGATCCATGTTAGTAACAGTAGTTGAGCTATCCGAAGCGATAACATTATCGGGGGATGAGCTTGATACTCCAGCAAACATTTCAGCAAGTACGCCAGCATCAAATGCATCTTTCAATGCATAAGCAGCAGCACTAGAGGCTGCTTCTTTCCAATTCACGTGAGACATAGATTTCTCAATATCATCAACTTTGAATTTGAAGGCGTTAGCTATATCAACAGTTAGGGTTTCTTCGGCATCAGTCAACTTCGTCTGTGTTACGTCAGCACCACGTTCATACTGATAAACAGTAATCGTTGGTTCTTTGACGATACGTACAGTATCTCCGAAAGCGGAAATGTCACCCGAATAATCAGTGTTAGTGATTGCTTCAGCAACCGAGGCTTTTCTAAAAAAGTTAAGTACCTTCTTGGAATAAACCTTCGGCATGAAGAACGAGTTAGTTTGTCCACTTACGGAGTTCGCAAAGTTGGCATCAGTATCAGTTGACGGCTCAAATAGAGCGTCTGATTGATTGTAAGCCATTTTATTTACCTTTAATTGTTAAAGATTAATATTATAATCGTACTCTACCTTCAGCCATAGCTAGATCTATCTCGGATTCGAGACGATCAAACTCATCCATAGGTAAAGATGCGATCTCCTCTTGAGTCCAAATTTTAGGCTCAGATGAAGCATCTATCGTTGTAGTCTTGGTAGATACCATATCCGCAGCCTTTGAGCTTGAACTCACAGACTTCTTACGAGTCTGTTGCTTCTGTGATGTAGAAGCTAATCCTATATCTTGTTTAAACAAATCAATTGCTCGACTTGCTAAACGAACATTATTAGGATTGTTATAAACCCATGCTTGAATATCTTCTGGTTGAGATTCTGCCCACTGATGAAAATCATCACTTTCTCGAATAGCTGCAAAATCAGGATGCGTACTAAGCAATTCAGATTCTGCTTCTTTTCGTAAAGCTGCTGATTCTCTTTCTTGTAAAGACGAAATCTTAGAATTTAATTCAGAGACTTTGGCTTCACTTTGTAAGTGTGAAACAGTTTCAACCACATCATAAACATCTGGATACTGAGCTTTAAATTGTTCGAGTTCTTCAACAGTTTTAGGAGCTATGTACTCAGGTCTTGAAGCCGTAGCTTCTTGAATGAGTTCTTGCTCTCTGCTTCTAAACTCGTTAAGCTTACTATCGTAATGCTTTTTCAAGTCATCATACCTTTTTTTATAGTTAGGCTTCGAATAAGGTTTTGCTTTCTGTGCTTTTGGTCTTTCTTGTTGGTCGCTCTCTTCCTCTTCTTGTTGAGCAGGTTGAGGTGCAACAAATAAACTTTCAGCAGTTTGCGTAGCCTTTGGCATAACATCTTCCGTATGCCACGATTTTTTCGCATTATACGGATTAGGTACTGGTTCGTTTTGTGCTTCTTCCGCAGAAGCTACATTTTCATTTTCAGTCATTTTACTCTCCTTCCTTTGTGCTTACTATACCGAAGGTGGCTTATTCCAAGAACGTCTTCTAA
>Ga0208790_1001368_pt1 | contig 10728 bp, 6 predicted proteins | sample 10_taG_FD_184083 | JGI IMG/M metagenome (GOLD analysis project Ga0208790, IMG submission 184083) | Marine viral communities from the Subarctic Pacific Ocean - 10_ETSP_OMZ_AT15264 metaG (SPAdes) (version 2) | ecosystem: Environmental > Aquatic > Marine > Oceanic | place: Pacific Ocean | collected... | reverse complement strand
AACTTTAATAATTTATAGAGAATTATACAAAAAAGGCTTGACAGGAGAAGAATTAGGTAGTATAATAACAAGTATGGAGCTAGAAGACCCTTACTCGGTCTCTGGTGTCTTGGATACAGCAGCGTGGGCTAGAACAGGTACTACAGGACCTACTGTTGGAGAAGCACTTGTACGAGCAGGACATAAGCTTAGACCGGCAGATAAGAACAGAGTACAAGGTAAAATCCAGATACATGAGTTTCTAAAGGTTCAAGAGAATGGTAGACCTAAGTTACAGATATTTAATACATGTCCTAACTTAATAAGAGAATTACAGTCTATACCGTTATCAAAGAACAATCCGGAGGATGTGGATACACATGCTTCCGATCACGCATATGATGCACTGCGTTATATGATAATGAGTAGACCACGAATGGTAAGTACATTCGAGAGGTTGAGAGGATTAAAAAGAGATATCCATCAACCTGCTGATTCAACATTTGGATATTAAGTTTTATGGCAGATAACGAGAATACATTTTTAAACGCTGATAACATCTACGAAGACGTAGAAGGTGAAGCTGGTAAAAATCTTAATTTAGAAATAGAACAGAAAAGTAATCTTGTTGGTATTATTAAAGATAGGTTTCAAGTATCAGAAGATTCAAGACGTTCAGATGAATCACGTTGGTTAAAGGCTTACGAAAACTATAGAGGACTTTACAATAAGTCTGTTAAGTTTAGAGACTCTGAAAAATCTAGAGTCTTTGTTAAGATTACCAAAACAAAAGTACTAGCTGCTTTTGGTCAACTTGTTGATGTAATCTTTGGTACAGGTAAATTTCCAATTGGTATTACAGAAACTAAAATACCAGAAGGTGAATTAGCTAACGCACATTTAGATACTCAAACAGGTGCACCCGGATTAGAAAGCACTATGGGTGGTGGTGAGTTACCAGATGATATTGGTAACAGAATGGATAACCCTTACGATGTTGGTTACGAAGGTGATGGTAAGGTTCTTAAACCCGGAGCTACATTTAACAAAGGAATCTTTGAGGACAGTCTTGAAGATAAAGTAGAAGACCAACTGGTTGAAGGCTTTAGTCCTATACCTACAATGTTAGAAATTTCTCCAGCACAGAAAGCTGCGAGGAGAATGGAAAAACTTATCCACGATCAAATAGATGAATCCAAAGGTTCATCAGAAATTAGAAATGCTCTTTTAGAATCTTCTCTACTTGGTACAGGGATTGTAAAAGGACCATTTAACTTTAACAAGAAACTTCACAAATGGGATACTGGTGAAGACGGTGAAAGAAGTTATAACCCATTAGAAGTTAGAGTACCCAGAATTGAGTTTGTTAGTTGTTGGGATTTCTACCCAGACCCCGGAGCTACTAGCATTGAAGAGTGTGAGTATGTTATTCACAGACACAAACTAAACAAATCTCAACTTAGACAACTTCGTAACATGCCTTACTTTGATGAGGATGCTATACGTAATTGTTTACAGATGGGTGCAAACTACGAAGAGAAAAGCTTTGAGTCACATTTAAAAGATGATGCAAGAAGCGATGAAGACTATCAAACAAACTTTGAAGTTCTTGAATACTGGGGAATCATGGATGCAGAGTATGCACGTGAAGTCGGTATAGAACTTGCAGATGATATTGATGATCTAGATGAAGTTCAAGTTAATGCTTGGGTATGTGGTAATAGTTTATTAAGAGCAGTGGTCAATCCATTTACTCCTTATAGATTACCATACCACGCTTTCCCATACGAAAGAAATCCTTATAACTTCTTCGGTATTGGTGTGGCTGAGAACATGGATGATAGCCAACAGATTATGAATGGTCATGCACGTATGGCTGTAGATAACCTAGCAATGGCTGGGTCTTTGGTGTTTGATGTAGATGAGTCTGCTTTAGTTGGTGGGCAATCTATGGAAATATATCCGGGTAAGATATTCAGAAGACAAGCTGGTATGCCCGGACAAGCTATACATGGTTTAAAGTTTCCTAACACAGCACCAGAAAACATGATGATGTTTGACAAGTTTAGACAACTTGCAGACGAACAAACTGGTATACCTAGTTATTCACACGGACAAACAGGTGTACAAAGTATGACAAGGACTGCTTCAGGTATGTCTATGTTATTAGGTGCATCAAGTTTAAATATTAAAACAGTTGTTAAAAACCTTGATGACTTTTTATTAAGACCTCTGGGAGAAGCTTTCTTTCAATGGAACATGCAGTTCTTTGAAGGTGGTCTAGATGTCAAAGGTGATTTAGAAGTTAAAGCTACTGGAACAAACAGCTTGATGCAGAAAGAGGTACGAAGTCAAAGACTAACTACATTCTTACAAACTGTACAAAATCCTGCTGTTGCTCCATTTGTTAAGATTTCTAAACTAATTAGTGAACTTGCTTATAGCTTAGACTTAGACCCAGATGAGGTTTTAAACGACCCTGAAGAAGCAGCTATCATGGCACAAATTATAGGAATGCAAAATGTTGGACAAACAACTGGCGAAGAAGCTCAACCCAATAGTCAACAACCCGGGGGTATGGGAAGTCTTGCAGGAACACCTGCACAACCTCAAGACCTTGGACCTACAGGCACTGGCGGTGGCAACATCGGAATCGGAAATGTTCCGGTTGCAGGGGAAGATCAATTCTCTGGTACGCCTAGAGCAGTTGCCGGAGCAGGTTAAGGAAGCAATTAATAGGAAAGAAGAAACATGAGTTTATTAACAAAAGAAACTATCGAAGGTTTAAACAAAAACCCTAGAACATTAATAATCGGTTTAGAAGTAGCAGCAAAACAAAAAATGCGAGATTATGATGATGCTATTAAAAATAACAATGAACGTGAAGCTGAAAAATTAAATGCTGAAATTAATGAAATTGATGAACGTATTGTTGAAGTTAAAACTGAGTTAGGAGAAGAATCTTACGAAGAAATGAGAAAGGGTAATCATATGGGTGGATACCAAAAACGTAAAGGTTTAGCAAAAGGTTCGTTATTAGAAGATGATATGCCTACTCATACAATGCCCGATGGCACAGAGATGCCCGGTGCTACACACGAAGAATACGAACAAATGATGGATGAACCAGTTTCTCTTCCTGAAGAGCAAGAACAAGATATGCTTCCAGAAACTCCTATGGAGTCAGACGAAACAATGGAAGATGAATATCTAGACTTCATACTTGATGAAGCTCTTGACGAAGAAGAAGAAGATTTTTTAATGAATATATTACAGGGCAACGAAAGACTATCAATTATATTTGATAAAGTTGTAGACGTTGCTCAAGAATTTGCTGGGTCTGGTCCTGTTGAAGGACCGGGTTCAGGAGTCTCTGACAGTATACCCGCAAGGTTATCTGACGGAGAATTTGTCTTTACTGCTAAAGCTGTAGACGAAATCGGAGCTGATAATTTAATGGCGATGATGAAAGATGCAGAAATGAAAGCAGATGATAGACAAGGTTTAGCTGAAGGTGGTCAACCTGAAGAAGAAGAAACTGTTGAAATGGAGGTTGAAAAACCTGCATCTAAACAGGACATTAGAGTAGTGAAAACTACTGTAGATAACGGTGGTAAAGGATTATTAGATGAAGATGAGATATCTAAAAGTATTAAATCTAAAATGATGCTTGACAACCGAACTGGAAGACACGTCCAAAGCTAAACAAACTTAACGGTAGGGCTACCTTATGTCATAAGCACCCTATCATTTTATAAACCGAAAGGCTACCTTTACATACAAGCCCTCTAGTCGACATAGAGCTACCTTGTGAACGAAGCCCCCGTAGGAGAAGAATATGACTACAGAAGTACAAGAGGAAAATGCCAATCCTTACAACATGAACAAATCATGGCATAAAGAAGACGAAATAGGTTTCCAAGATGCAGACGGAGTTTTTTTCGAAAAGCCCAAAGCAAAAAAGGAAGCTGACATAGAAGAACCTGTAGAACAGGTAGCTAAAGAGGAGACTCCAAAGGACGAACCTTACAAGCGACCAGACTATAAGAAACGCTATGATGACTTGAAAAAGCATTATGACTCTAAGTTAAATGAATTTAAGTCTAGAGAACAAGAGTTACTAGAAGAAGCTGCTCAAAACAGACAAAGCTACAAAGCTCCTAAATCTCCAGAAGAACTTGAAAAGTTTAAAACAGAGTATCCTGATGTTTACGAAGTTGTAGAAACTGTTTCTCATTTACAATCGGAAGAGCAATCTAAAGATTTAAAAGAAAAGATTCAAAGACTACAAGAACGTGAGACAGAGTTAGTTCGTAAAGATGCTGAAAAGCGATTGACGGATAAGCATCCTGATTTTGAAGATATTCGCAACAGCGATGATTTTCATGATTGGGCTAAAGAGCAGCCTAAGTCTATCCAAGATTGGGTATACAATAACGCTGACGATGCTGACCTAGCTTCAAGAGCTTTAGATTTGTTTAAGAAAGATATTGGTATGGATGTTGCACCGAAGAAGTCACGTTCTAAACAGACCAAGAAATCTGCTGCTGATATGGTTTCCACTAAAACAACTAGTGTAGAACCACAGCAAGAGAAAGTTTGGTCTGAAAGGGAAATTGCAAAAATGTCTATGGCTGAATTTGATAAGCACGAAGCTGAAATAAGTGATGCTATGCAAAAAGGCAGGATTGCAAAATAATTAACTATTAATTTACAAACTTAGGAGAATATCACATGGCTCAATATTTTGAACCCGGAACTGATACCGATGCTAACTTTGCAAACTCTGTTGCAGGACAGACTAATAGTTTCTTTTTACCTTCGGTTTACTCTAAAAAGGTTCTAAACTTCTTTAGAAAATCGTCTGTTATCGAAGCTATTACTAACACCGACTATGCTGGTGAGATTACTGCTTACGGAGACTCTGTAAAGATTATCAAAGAACCCGTTATCTCTGTGTCAGATTACACAAGAGGTAGCGATACTACTGCCACAAAACTAACAGACCAAGAGACTACTCTTGTTGTTGATAGTGCTAAAGCTTTCAAATTCATCGTAGATGATATTGAGACTAAAATGTCACACGTCAACTTCAAAGAAGTAGCTTCAAGCTCTGCTGCATATGCATTGAAAGATTCATATGATGCTGCTGTTTTAGCTGTTATGTTTGCTGGTTTGTCTGCTTCTTCACCAAACCACGTGTTAGGTGCTGATAGTGCTACTGATTTAGGAGCAGGAGTCTTTGATGGCTCTGGTGCTGCTGACTTAGGAAGTGGTGGTTCTGAAACAGACCCACTAGACCTTATGGCTAGAATGTCAAGACTATTAGATGAACAGAACGTACCTGAAGAAGGTCGTTGGTTTGTTGCAAGTCCTGACTTCTACGAAGTTCTAGGACAATCTAGTTCTAAATTGTTGTCAGTAGACTACAATGGTGGACAAGGCTCAATCAGAAATGGTTTAGTATCAAGTGGAAAACTTCGTGGATTTAGTATGTATAAATCAAACAATATTGCTGCAACATCTAATGCTGCTGGTAAATGTTTGGCTGGACATATTTCATCTACAGCTACTGCTCAATCGATAACATCAACTGAGGTCCTTAGAGACCCTAGTTCTTTCGGTGATATCGTTAGAGGATTGCATGTCTATGGTGCGAAAGTACTTAGAGACGAAGCAATTGTAGGTGCTTTCTACGGCATTGACTAATGTCAACTTGGGGGAGTCTTCGGACTCCTCCTCTTTTTAAGGATTATAAATGGCAACAACATACTTAGATTTAACCAATGAAGTACTTAGAGAACTTAATGAAATACCATTAACTTCTGCAAACTTTTCAAGTGCTGTAGGACTTCAGCAGTTTGTCAAGGATGCCATTAACAAGTCTATATTCGATATAGCAAATGAAGAACCCCAGTTACCATTTTTTGCAGTAGGCGAAAGTGGTGCAACTGACCCCTTCTATGGAAACGTGACCGTAGCAACAGTAGCTGGTACTAGATGGTACGAGTTAAAAGCAAGTAGCTCAAGCGTTCAAGACGATTACGCTTCAATAGACTGGGATGATTTTTATTTAACCACTATTAGTGTTAGTGGTGAATCAGCTCCTTATGTCTCAAAAGGATTAAAGTTTTTAAGCTTAACTGATTGGAAAAGATATTATAGAGACAGCGAAAACGAAGACGATGCAAATGCTCAAACATATGGTGAGCCAAGATTTGTAATTAAATCACCAGATAATAGAAAGTTTGGTTTAAGCCCACTTCCTGATAAAGTGTATAACATACATTTTTATGCATTTGAAAAACCTACAGCTTTATCAGCACATGGAGATACAGTTGTATTTCCAGAACAATATACAAATGTCATAACTGCTAAAACAAGATACTATGTATGGCAGTTTAAAGAATCTCCACAACAAGCAGCGTTTGCAATGGATGATTATAAAAAAGCTATGAGACGTATGAAATCTAATTTGATTAATCCTACTCCTCGTGCTATGACAGACGACAGAAGATACTTTTAATTTATGGCAACATCACAACCTTATACAGTTGCATGTGCCGGTGGTTTAGTCAAAGCTTCTAATCAGATTGACTTACTTAAAACTCCCGGTGTAGCTACAGACCTTAGAAACTTTGAAGTCTCTATCGAGGGTGGTTATAGACGTATTAATGGTTATAGTAAATTAGGGTCTGGTAGTGCTGCATTAGTAAGCGGTAGTGCTGATACTATTCATGGGGTAATACCTTATGGAGATGGTGTTGTAGCTTGTGCTTCGACTGGAATTTATTTTAGTCAAGACGGCACAAGTTGGTTAAACATAAGTAGAAGTTCTGTAGATGCTAGTGGAGATAACTACTCAGCCTTTACAGGTCGTAGTACGCTTACTAGAACAGGACAAGGCAAGATTAGCTTTTCTTTGTTTGAAGGACCTACATATGATTATGGGCTACTAATAATTTGTGATGGAGCTAACGAACCTTACTACTTTAGAATGGAAGGTACAGGCTCTAACATTAATACTAGAACATACTTTGGTGGTGAAATTACTGTAACAAGTACTAAGTTTGCAACATACTCTGAAATACACGATAAACATTTAATTGTTGCAGGTGTTGAAGATAATCTTAGTACGGTTTATTATAGTACATTATTAGACCCTACAACTTTTAATGGTACTGGTTCAGGTTCTATAACCTTATCAGACCAGATAGTAGGAATTAAAAGCTTCCGTAATGAACTTTTTATATTTTGTAGAAACAGTATATTCAAGCTACAAGATATAAACGGTACAGCAGTGGTAATTCCAGTGGCAAAAAACATTGGTTGTCTCTCCGGCTACAGTATCCAAGAGATAGGTGGTGACCTTATCTTCTTAGCACCAGACGGATTAAGAACAGTTGCTGGTACTGCAAGGATTGGAGACGTTGAGTTGGGTACAGTTAGTAAAGCTATCCAACCTATTATTACACAAGTAGCAGAAAACATTGACAAATATATAATTTCAAGTGTTGTTATTAGAGAAAAGTCTCAGTATAGATTATTTTATACAAACACAAGTGTTATTAACGCACAACAAGAAGGAATTATAGGAACGCTTAGACCAAACGGGTTTGAGTGGTCAGAAACAAAAGGAATAGAAGTAACCAGTATAGGAGCTGGATTTAATAATGATGGTGTTGAAAAATATTTTCACGGTGATACTGATGGCTATGTGCTTGTACACGATTCAGGTAACGACTTTAATGGGTCTAACATACTTGCTAGATACGCCACACCAGATTATGACTACGGAGACTTAGGAACTTTAAAAACTTTACACTATGTTAGAGTTTCTTGTTCAGCAGAGGGAACTGTAACTCCGGCACTACAAATTAAATACGACTTTAACAGTCAAGATATACCTCAACCAACAAGTGATTTTTCTTTTGGTACAGTTAATTCACCTGCAATATTTGCAGAAGCTGTCTTTAATACTAATGCATTTGGAGGAACAGCAGCACCAATGATAAGAATACCAGTACAAGGAAGTGGTACAAGTAATAACTTTACAGTTGTTACAGAGGATACAAAAGCACCATACAAAATAAATGGTTTATATATAGATTTTATACCTTCAGGTAGGAGATAAACAAATGGCAGGGTACATAAGACAGAGTTCGTTTTCAGATGGAGACACAATAACTGCTGCACTATTCAACAACGAATACAATCAACTTTTAAGTGCTTTTAGCAATACTTCAGGTCACGCACATGATGGCACAACAGCCGAAGGACCTGTTATAGGATTGATTGGAGATGCAGGAGAAACTTCTCCAAATAATAAAGTATTAATTGATACAACAAATAACTACATTGAATTTTATGTACAAGTATCTAGTAGTCCTGTACAACAGTTATACATAGCCGATGGTGCTATTGTACCTGTTACAGACAACGATATAGATTTAGGTACAAGCTCTTTAGAATTTAAAGATGCGTATTTTGATGGTACTCTTTATGCAGATGCTATTAACTTTAATGGTACAGCCATTACATCTACTGCAGCCGAGTTAAATATCTTAGACGGTGTAACGTCTACAGCAGCCGAACTAAACATATTAGACGGTGTAACGTCTACTGCTGCAGAACTAAATATCCTTGACGGTGTAACGTCTACTGCTGCAGAACTAAATATCCTTGACGGTGTTACAGCAAGTGCTACAGATATTAATCTTATAGATGGCATAACAAACGGAACAGTAATAGCAAGTAAAGCTATTATAACAGATTCAAACAAAGACATTACTGGTGGTAGAAATATTACTATTAGTGGTGAATTAGATGCTGCTACCCTAGATATTAGTGGTGATGCAGACATTGACGGAACTTTAGAAGCCGATGCAATTACAATAGCTGGAGTAACATTAGCAGAAACAATTAGCGATACTGTAGGAGCTATGGTTAGTTCTAATACAGAGACAAACATTACAGTTACTTACGAAGACTCTGATAATACTTTAGACTTTGTTATAGGAACTCTTAATCAAGATACAACAGGTACTGCCGATAACATAACTGTTTCAGCTAATAACTCTACAGACGAAACTGTATATCCTATCTTTGTTGATGGGGCTACTGGTTCTCAAGGAGCAGAAAGTGATACAGGTTTAACATATAATCCTAGCACAGGCATGCTAACTACTACAGGTGTTACTGCTACATTTACTGGTAATATTACTGGTAATGTTACAGGAAATACAAGTGGTACAGCAGCTACAGTAACAACGGCTGCTCAATCTAATATAACTTCATTAGGAACTTTAACAACTTTAACAGTTGATAACGTTATTATTAATGGTACAACTATTGGACACACATCAGATACTGATTTAATAACTTTAGCAGATGGTAATGTTACAATAGCAGGTGAGTTAGATTTAACTACACTAGATGTTTCAGGTAACGCAGATATAGATGGAACATTAGAAGCTGATGCAATTACAGTTGACGGAACTGCTTTAAATGAATACATAGCCGACACAGTTGGAGCTATGGTATCAAGTAATACTGAAACAAATATTACTGTAACCTATGAAGACGGAGATAATACTCTAGATTTTGTTATAGGTACATTAAACCAAGACACTACAGGTACGGCAGATAATATTACAATATCTGCAAATAACAGTACAGATGAAACTGTTTACCCAATATTTGTAGATGGAGCTACGGGTTCTCAAGGTGCTGAAACAGATACAGGATTTACATACAATCCATCTAGTGGTTTATTAACTATTAGTGGAGAGCTAGATGCAGGAAGTTTAGATATATCAGGAGATGCTGATATTGATGGAACACTTGAAGCTGATGCAATAACTATTGGTGGAGTTACTTTAGCTGAAACTATTGCAGATACTGTAGGAGCTATGGTAACAAGTAATACTGAATCAGGTATTACAGTTGCTTATCAAGATGCAGACAACACACTAGACTTTACAGTTGGTACACTTAACCAAGACACTACAGGTACTGCTGCTATTGCAACTACAGTTACTATAACAGATAATGAAAGTACAAACGAAGAAAATGCTGTTATATTTACAGCCGGTGGTGATGTAGATGGTGGTAATTTAGGTTTAGAGTCAGACGGTAATTTAACTTATAATCCAAGTTCAGGAACATTAACTGCTACAGCTTTTGCAGGAGCATTAACAGGTAACGTAACAGGAAACGCTTCAGGCACTGCAGCTACAGTTACAGGTGCAGCACAATCAAACATTACAAGTCTTGGTACTCTTACAACTCTTACAGTTGATAATGTAATTGTTAATGGTACAACAATAGGTCATACAGACGATACAGATTTAATGACCCTTGCTGATGGAGTGTTAACAGTTGCAGGTGAAGTTGATGCTACAACTTTAGATATTTCAGGAAACATAGATGTAGACGGAACTGCTAACTTAGACAATACAGACATAGATGGTACACTTAACACTTCAGGTGTAGTAACATCTCAAACTTCAGCAAATATATCTCAAGTAGCTATTACTTCAAGCTCTAATGCAACAGCTTGGGATGCTGCAGCAGCAGCTAACGCTTATTATGCTACAAGTGAAAATACTACATTCTCAGCTCCAAGTAATGCTACAGAGGGAGCAATCATCTCAGTTGAGATAGCTCAAGGTGGTACAGCTAGGACAGTAGCTTGGAATACTATATTCGAGTTTGCAGCAAGTACAGCTCCTACTGTTACAGCTACCG
>Ga0208790_1001367_pt1 | contig 10731 bp, 25 predicted proteins | sample 10_taG_FD_184083 | JGI IMG/M metagenome (GOLD analysis project Ga0208790, IMG submission 184083) | Marine viral communities from the Subarctic Pacific Ocean - 10_ETSP_OMZ_AT15264 metaG (SPAdes) (version 2) | ecosystem: Environmental > Aquatic > Marine > Oceanic | place: Pacific Ocean | collected... | reverse complement strand
TATTCATAAAAGCTAGAAGGTTTGACTTTTCCTTTTGTTTTTTGGGAGATCAGTTTCATAAATTCTGGTCGAGGTATTCTCTCCTTGTTGCACCAACGAAATACAGTTGATCCTGGAGATGTGCCTTTAATTCCTAAAAATTCTGCTAGCTTTTTATGTGATAGGTTTTTTGATTTTCTAAATGTTTCTAATTGCATGACTTGCTTATAGGGATAATTACCAATTTGACAAGTATATATCCATATTTAATGTGGAAATCGTGTTAAAAACTGAATATTTATACAACTTTTATAAGAATTTATAAATAGTTCTTGCTTTTATTTACCTATATACTATGTATTGACAATATGACAATAAATAAACCAGAACTACATATTATAAATAATACGCATCAACAAAAAACTATGGCTGAATTAAAAAGATTATTAGATTCTAAACAAATGACACAAGCTCAATTAGGATCTGCATTAAAACGTGATAAAACTACAATCAATCGGTGGTCCAAGAATAGCCGTGAAATTACTTGGGATAATGCTATTAAAATTGCTGAAGTTTTAAATGTTCATCCAGTAGAAGTATTTCAACCTAGACAAGAAATAATATTAGATAAATATATTGATAATAAATTTATAGTTAAAACTCTTTCAAAGGAAGAACAATTTGAAATTCCTATTCCTTTTGAATTTTATAATCCTAATGTTAAAGCTATTCAAGCAAATATACCAGGTAATTTTTTACATAGAGAAATATTTTTATTTGATTTACCTAAAAAAAAAGCAGATAGATTTTCAAAATTTTCCGTACCCAATCTATGTTATGTTACTTGCTCTAAATCTTGGAAAAGTAAAACTGGTAAAAATAATGAAACTATAGGTGTTGTGAGATCTAACGAAGATGGCTCAATGGTTATTATAAATCCTTTAACCAGAGAACCAGTAAATCAAGAGTGTAAAAAAGTTAATATAAAAGACATAGATATTTGCGTACCCGTTAAAGCTAAATACAACCCAGATTTGTTATAATCCACAGTATATATGGATATATACATATTCCGTATTGACAAAGTTCTCATAATGTTCATAAAAGAATCTATTGATTTGCTTTATGGAAAAAGACGAATTTTTAGACAATATAAAAGAATATCCTAAATGGGTAGAACTGTATGGAATTTCACACCATAGCCCCTCTCAAATAAATGCTAATGACGACATTTGGTCGTACAAGTACCTCTATCTTAGCCAAGAAGAACGAAGAGAACTACCAATTAATTCTAAAATGTTTTCTGGAGTGTGCCTTGGCGATATGGCGCAATTACAATTTGGTAATTATGTTTGGGATTATGTTAAAGGAAAAGGATTAGTTAGAAAAGAAATACCACCGCAAAGAAAAGTTTTTGAAAAAATTATAGAAAAATTTAATTTTTATGATCCCGCAGATCAAAAAGATAGAGAACAGCACGATATAAACAGACAAGGTTTAGCTCTAACATTCCAACAATTAAAATATGGTTTAAGAGAAATAGGATTAGAAGCTCCTATAGATTGCGAAAGATCTGTTAGCCTGGAGCTGCCTAATTGTCTTCTACCTTGTATTGGCAGAATAGATATAGAAGATGAAAATAATTTTGTTGAAATAAAAACCAAATGGCGAAAGAAAAACAGACCAAGAAAAGATGGTACATCAAATTATTCTTTACCAAAAATAGATGAAGGTTATTTAGGTTGGTCGGATCATATTTTACAAGTCGCATTTTATTGGCTGTCAAATAACAAAAAAAAGAAACCTCACTTATTAGTTATTTCAGAAAAAGATTATAATGTTTTTACTCCAGATAATTGCGATGATTTAAAACCAGAAAATTTAGAACTTCAATTAAATAAAATGGCAATGATTGCCAAACGTAGAGAAAGAGTAATGGAAAACCATGCTGGTAAAACTACTTGGTTCCAAGATATTCCATGTGATTTCGAACATTTCTTTTGGAACGGTTTAGGAGATCACAAACAAGCAGCTATGAAACTGTGGGGTTTAGTATGAAGGAAGATAACTCAATGATTAATCCTCAATCTTGGTTGCTAAAAACAGAATTAGTAAAGAAAAAAAACAATTTAAAAGGTTTGCTCCTTATATTGATTGTTTTTCTTATCTCCCTCTTAGTTATAAGTCATCTCTTTACTAATGATGGTAGCCAGATGCGTTTAATCGAGAGGTTAAACATGGGTTTTATTACAGGCAGTAATCTTTCCCCAATTTCATTCATCTGGCTATCAGAAAGTTATTATGGGTAGAGTTATTAATATTAATAAAATTGAAAACGAAATAACAAAATTAAAAGCTAATGGTGGTATGTGGGAGATTGGTCCAGGTAAGTTTGCCATTAAACATTTAGAATTAGAAAAATTAGCCAACACTTATAATATTGAAACCAATGTAGAAATTAAACATTGTAATTTAGAAAAAGGTTGTGCAGTAGTTAAAGCTGTTGCAACATTTAACGGTAAAAGTTTTTATACACTTGGAGAAGTTTCCCCTCTTAATAATGATTTTATATTTCCTGTGGCTGTTGCTGAGAAAAGAGCGGCTGATAGAGCTATTCTTAAAGCTCTTGGTATTCATGGTAATATTTATAGTTCAGAAGAATTATCGAATATAAAAAATAATATTAATGAAAATACCGGTACAGATTTAAACCAGGAAACAATCATTTTAGAAAGAATTAAAAACGCAAGTCATCAAGCAAACTTAGAGATGATTAAAAGTCAAAATAAAGATTTCTTAACACAGTTAAAGAAACAAGATTTAAAAAGGTATGAAAAATTAAAACAAGCCTTTTTAAATAGAAACCAGCAATTTACAGGAGGATAATATATATGGCTGATTTTCAAAAACCAAAAGACCCAAATTGGATGTGTACCTTTTCATTGAAGAGGAACCCAGATAAAAAACCTGGAGATAATAAACCAGATCTAGTTTTGGTTGATAGCGACAAGATAAATCAAAAATCGGGAAAACCTTATAGAAAGAATTTTACTATAACTGAAACCTGGTGTGAGGCAGCTTGTTATATCCAAGAAAATAAGGATCTAAAAATTACCATCAAGAAAACTGGCGGAAATAAACCAGCAACTAATGAAGGATTTGTCGATCAATTTTAAGGGAAACATATGCAATATGGCTTAACTGAAAAGCAACTAAAACTTTTTAAGTTTATTAAAAGCTATATTTCTAAAAAAACTATACCGCCTTCGTATCAAGAAATTGCGGAGGCGGTAGGTTTAAAATCAAAAAATTCAATTAATGTTTATATTAATAATTTAGAGGAACGTGGATGGATAAAAAGAATAAGAGGAAAAGCGAGAAGTATCCAAATAATCCGATAGATCTGTCTCCAGATGCTAATACTAACGAGTTAATATCTCGAATATTAGATAGGGATAAAGAAGGTATGGATAAGTTTAAAATTACCATGCAAGACAAAATGTTGAAGGATCCCACCAATGCAAAGTTCTGGTTGCAAGAAGGTTTAGAAGAAGGTATAGATTTATGTAGATATTTAATAAATTCTATTCATTCTTACAATCTCCTCAACGAAAAATATAAAAAACTTCTCAAAGAAAACAAAGAATTAAAAGAACATAATAAAATGATGTATGAGCATCCATAAAAAAATTGAAAAATTCTGGTCTGGTTCTGTTGGATTTACAGCCACAGAAACTTTTAAAGATCTGGATACTGCGGTCAAAGCTAGTGTGCCAAGTACCGCAGCTAAAATAGTAATTGATGATAAAACTCTCAGTTACGATTTTAAAAGGATGAAGGAGGTTAGTAATCCAAATGATAACACACTACGAACACCTGGGAACAAAGATCCAGGAGAAAGAAAAAGAGAGAAAAAAGTTGAACAGAAAGATAACAGTAATGTTAAAAGGTGATACCGTTCATCCAGCTATTGCAGCTCTCTCTAAACAAAGTCATTCAACACTTATTGATATAATAGTATTGAAAGACGAACAAAATAGATTACCAGGATAACTGGTACTTTATAACTATTCTAAACTAATTAACTTTAGTAATACCCTTCCTACGCCCAAATAAAGAAAAGCCAAGTTGTCAATATATAGTTGACAGATAAGCAACGATATAATAATCTGATTCCATAATGAAATTTTGGTTAAATACAATTAAAGATAAAAATAAAAAGCCAATCTATTTACAAGTTCAAGGCATCAAAGATGATGGTACTAAATTTGAACAAGCAAGATTTGAACTGAACCAAAGACGTAGAGCCAAAGAATATATTAAAGATTTAAAAGAAGAGGATTATAAATTACCAGAGGTTGAGGTTACATTTGAACACGCATTTAAGGAATACTATAAATCGGTAAAAAGCAATGATGATAACCAAGTAGATACAAACGACAGATATATCTCAGTATTAAAGGCTCATATCCAGCCGTATATTGATGAAGAGTACCTTTTTCAGTACAAGGCAAGCACCTTTAAAGACACCCTCTTAAAACGTATTAGAAGCAGTAAAATAACTAAATGGAAGAAATTTAACGACATTTATCAATTAACTAGACAAAATGAAGTAATAGATAAAAAGACTGTCAAAGATGCGGTGGCATCCTTTAAAAGATTTATAGTTTGGTGTGATGATAATGGCTGGAAGATAGATCTTAAAATATTAAGACACAGATTTAATAAAGCTAAAACTACAACCAAGGTTAAGAAAATAGTTAAATGGGTTCCTAAAAAGGAAAATGTTTTAACTCTAATAAATAGTGAAAAAAATATTTGTGATAAAACTTTATATAGAGCATCATCTGAAATAGGAGGAAGATTAAATGAGATGTTGGCTATCTGTTATGATGATGTTTATGAAGATGAAGAGCTTGGAGTATGGGTTATTCATATCAGACACTCCTTGGGTCCAGACAATTCCTTTAGACCCGACTACTTAAAAACCGGTAGCTCTGAAAGAAAAATAGAAATTTCAGATGACTTATTAAAGTATCTCCAATCCTGGATGAAGATACAAATAGCACCTAAAACTCATCAAAGAAAATACAGAAGATTATTTCCATACAATAAAAAATATGCAGCCGATAAAGTTAAAGCTGCCGCTAAAAGATTAAATATAGAATGGGTTGGTGGATTTGCACCATTTAGAAAATTTAGTAGTTCCCTTTTAAAATCTACAAATGATTTTACAGAAGAACAATTAGATTTAAGATTTGGTAATACTGAAGAGGTAAGAAAGAAACATTATTATAATGATCTGAATTTGAACAAAGAAAAGAAAACTGCCACAATTAACAAACTACTAACATAAGGATAAATATGGATGCGCTACAAGAAAAAGCCAGGATTGCAAAGTTTTTATTTGCATTTAGGTATCTCGATAGAGTTATAGATAATGGTAATGGTACACAATCTAAATTACCTAAACATAAAAACCAAACAGCTCATGCTAAAGCTCAGAACGTAACATTTCAACAAGTTCAAAAACAAGAGAAAGCACAAAATGGAATACCGGCTCACAACTTGTTTTTATTATTAAAGAAAGAAGGTTACGACATTAACTTAATGTATAAAGGTAATCCAGAAGAGGTATTGAATAAGATAAATAAGAAATACCATAAAAAAGTATTAGAGAATTTTGCTAGAGTAGATAAAAATATAAACGATGAAAGGAAACTCCAAGCAAAATATAGACCAATGCTCCCACAGTTAGAACGGGAATTGGCATATCAATCAACATATAAAGGATAATATGTTTAAAACAAAGGTGGGGAGAAATCCCCACTTTAAGAGTAAAAATATCTGATAATGCTAACAGAAAAATCATACAGTATTGGTTATTTACTACAAAAAAGCATACCATTAACAAAAAGAATGGGTGTTTATTGTGGAATTAATAAACAATATGAAGAAGTTGTTTATATAGGTAAGTCAAAAGATTATTGGAAAAGAACACCAAACTCTTTAGAAGAAAAAATTAAATCAAAACAAAATGAAAACTGTAAAGATTATGGTTGTGAATTAATTACTTTCATTCCCTGTGATACAGTAGAAGAAATGGATAAACTAGAAATAGATTTAATTACTTATTGGAAACCTTATTATAATCAGCAACATAATTCTGGTTATTATATGAACAATAATAATAAAAGATTAAGAGAAATATTAAGGAAAGAATTTAAAAGAAACTTATACGCACACGAAATACTATTTTCTCAAAATGCTTTAAAAAAATATTATTCAGAAGAAAGTGTTTTTCATTTCGCAAAACATTATATTATATTCAACTCAACAATAGGAAAGACTAAAAAAAATGAAGAACAAAAAGAAAAAGAAATAAATAGATTTGCTAGAAAATTGGAAAATATAATAAGTATTCATTATGATTTGTTTAAACATGTTAATGAACCTTTAATGGTTGGAAAGTGTGAAAGAACAGAGGAAGAAAAAGAAAATGTAATAAAAAGAAAAAGAAGTTCTAGTTATAGATTTTTATAAATAAATTAAAATTAATTCACACTTGAAAACACACTTGGCTTTTTAGAAAAGGTAGATTAATGGCGCGCCCTGGAGGATTCGAACCTCCGACCCTTGGTTTAGAAAACCAATGCTAATTTCTTTTGGAAGTATTGTCTATCAATAATAACAACCATGATTTGAAAAAAACGGGTTGACAAAAATCCATATAAATAACCCTTATAAAATAATGAAGTGTCAGATAGAAACATCATTAACACTTGCCTTCACACTTTATTATTTTTATTTGACAATCTATCTGGGGAAATTATGAAATTACTATGTTCATTAATAATATTAAAGGAGGTAATTAAATTATGAATATTGAAAAATTCAAATCAGTAGCGATTAGTATGGATTGTTATAACAAACTACAAGAGCTATCTTTAAAAAGATTTGAAATGCCAATTAGTATGGCAAGTGTTGTATGTTTTTTTATAGATAAAGCATATACATCTTTTAAAAATTCAGTTCAATTAGCAGAACAAGCGGCAATAGAAAAGTATGCTGAAAAAGAATATGAATTAATAAAAGATTGGGAACCAAATACTAATTAAGGAATATAGGCGATCAGAGATGGTCGCCTTATTCAAAAGTCTTATCCAAAGCTCTCTGGTTATCATCTTCTTTCATACATTGATAATGAGCTTTAGTCTTATCTGCAAAGGCTACAAAGCTCTTCTGGTTATCCATATCCTTATTACAATAGCGGCACTTTCCTATATCAATTATAATTGTTGTTGGTTTTATCCAAGTCTTTTTTTTATGTGTTTGTTTTTGCATTTGCATCTAGGAGTTTGCCAGGCAAAGAGCCATTTATTAAATTTATCTATACCGCCAAAAAATTTTAATAAAATTCTATCTATCATTACACTTCTTCTTTCCCCATTTCCAAGTTTGAGATACGGATTTCTTTTCCTGGAGCTTATCGTTTTTACTATCTGTTTCTGTTACTCCCACTTCCACCTTGGTTTGATCTGGACATACACTATTACATCCACCTAAAAACATCATTAATGTTAAAAGAGAACATGCTAAAGTAATTGAAACAACATACTTAGTCATTGTTCTTTTTTTTCTTTTTAGGTTTCTTTTTTGGGAAAATTCTTTTAGATATTTTCTTTTCTATTTGGCTAACCTTTTCTTTAATTAAAACCATTTCATTAGATAGTTTAAATGTTTGGCTTAAATTCCATCCACCTAAAGCTAATAAAATTGCTAATAAAGTTGCTATTAATTTATCATTCATTATTTTTTCCACATATCATTAAAAAAATCTTGCCAGAACTTCTGAGTTTGCTCTTGATATTTCTTTGCTTGTTCTGGTTGATCTTTTAAAAACTTTTCAACTTGAACTTTCCACTCTGCATAAGTTGGAATATCTAAATCTAATTTAAACATATTTATCTCCTTTCTTTGTTAAGAGGTTTAACCATGAACCTCACGTGCATATTAAGTTGCAACCCTTATTCTAATATTAATTTTTTAATTGTTATTGAGCCATCTATATTTGTTTCAAGTTCAGCTTTTGATTTAATACATTTATAAGCAACAGTATTTGATTGTTGTCTTTCAGCCTCTCTCTTATGCTTGAGGCAGATAGATAAGCTGTCTTGTATTCTTGCCTCTTTAATCTCATTATTCATTAATAATAATAATGCGAATACTACGTTTTCCATTAATTGTTTCCGTTCTGTCTTACTTTATCTTTAAGCTGTTCCACTTGATCTCTTAAAAATTCTATGTCTTTAACGGCTCGTTCAAGGTTGACAGTATTATTTTTCATCTCTGTCATTTTTAACTCTATATTTTCTGTGGATTTTGTAATCATCTCCAGGATTAGGTACTGTTCTTGATCTACAATTTTTTGATCCGACTTACTAATTAAATCTTGTTGCATTAGTTGTCTACTTGTCTCCAGGCTTACTAGCCTAGCCGTGATCTCAGTATAGGCAAAAATTCCAAAAGCGACAGCAGCCAGGATTGCCAAGAGATTTCTCATTGGCATACTTATTGCTGTGCTATCTGATATTTTCATCTGCCTTGACCCCTATATTTTTTTTTATTTGGCACTCTTTTTGAAACTGATTTTGAATGTCTCCCTGGTCTTTTTCTAGGCTGATCTTTGACATAATTACTTACGCCATATAAAGGTTTCTTTTTAGCCACTAGAAAAAAATATTTTTTATTTTATCTATTAAACTTGGTTTAACTTCCTCTGTTAAAACCAAAGGAGCTAGATAACCAGCAGCTATTTCTTTACCAGACTTACCTTCTTCTTCCTCTGTCTTTTTACTTCTTGAATTAATCTTATTGGGTTTAAATTTGTCTACCAGTACATAACGATACACATAGTTATCGCATCTCACACCTTCAAACTGAAAGTGTAAAGCATCCGGTGGATCTTGATATTGACCGCCAAAGCAATGCGGATCAAAGTCTGATTTAGTTATTGTCATTTTTTCTTTAATTTATTCATTGTAGTTACACCAAAGGATGCACCTACTATTGTTAATATTATGTACCAAAACATAGGATCTGCTTTTTGTAAGATCTCCCATCCTTTATCCATAGCTGGCTGGAAGGCTGGTATGAAGTGGCAAGCCATAAGCAGCGTGAAAAAAAGACAAAGCCATTCATCTTTTAGCGAGTGTTCTTGCTGCTTAACTTGTTCTAACTGAACTCCAACTTTAGCAACATCAAGGTTATTTGTAGCCTCAAGCTCTTTAGCTTTTATAATTTTATCTTTTTCTAATTTATGCTGTATTGCACCAATAGTTTTATTTGCTACAAACTTAACTAAAGGGTTCTTTAAAAAACCTAAGAACTGGATCATTTTACATACCTATCTGTAGATAAACCCAAAATTGGTTTGTATTGAGTTTTACCATCTACTTTAATTGCCATTAAATATTCCTTCCTATTTGCATTAATTTCTGGATTGTAACTGCAATGGATCCATCCAGAGTTTGGTTCTCCAGGTGTATAGTATTCAAGTATCAACTGGTCGAACATCAGGTTTTCTTTAATCCAATCGCTAACCTCATTATTAGGAACAGAAAAGATCTCAAAGTCAGCCGCCATTCCTTTGCAATGTTGGCTCTTTGAAGAGCTGCCTATTTTATTTGACAAAATTTCTGAGCGATAACCAGAGCTAATAGTAACCACTTTGTTAAAGTGATCTCGAACCGGCTGCAATACTCTTTCACAAAGAAGTCTTAAATTCTCTACCTCTCCTTCAGATGGATTGTTATCCATACCCATTCTTTCGGCAGTTTGACTTTTTGTTAATTCAGCTAAACTAAAATTTTTAGATAACTTCATAATTATTTTTTTGGATCAAAATTGAGAATTTTAACTCCGAGCTTTCTCTGTTCATCGGTTCTCCCTCTATATATTTTGCCTCCGTTAGATCTAAAATTCTGAGTTTTAACATCATAAGTTTTAATCTCTTTAGTCTTGGTATTTAAAGTTAAAATATCTATTGGTCCACCCCCTACTGGAGTAAACACAATTAAGTTTGGATCTTTTGCAAATTCAGCAGCAGCTAATAATTCATTTGATAAACCTTTGGCAGCTGTAATTCTATTTCGTGAAGAAGTAGAAGAACGAGCCAACTATACCTCCAAGTAAAACTATTATTCCACCCGCACCTTTCCATTTATTAATATCTGCTTTAATTTCTTTAACATCTTTTTTCAATTCATCTATCGACTTAAATAAAGTTTTCATTCTTTCGGCACATACTTTTTCGTGGTATGATATTCTTATTCCGTTGCGATCTTCTACGTTAGATATTTCAGATCTTCTTTTTTTTTTAGGCATCAACTTTTGGCTCCTCTTTCATTTGATAACAAATAAATTTTACAATAGTTTTATGTTTGTTCATTTCTTCTTTACCTATTTCGATGATTTTTTTTTTACCCTCTTCATATCCAGCAATCATACAATCGTAAAAAGTATTATATGTTCCTGGTATTTGTTGTGGTGGCAGACAATCTTGATAGAGAGCTGAACACACAATTATAGCAAGTACTATTTTCATAGTGTGTCCCTCCAGGTTATTAATGTTAGTTGAAATTAAGGTTTAGGATATTTGTCTTTAACTGCTGTTCTTTTAGCTTGTAAATCCGTAAGTGTATCTCCACCATCTAGTAGAGCATGAATACAATCGTTATGATTTGGATATTC
>Ga0208790_1001366_pt1 | contig 10732 bp, 12 predicted proteins | sample 10_taG_FD_184083 | JGI IMG/M metagenome (GOLD analysis project Ga0208790, IMG submission 184083) | Marine viral communities from the Subarctic Pacific Ocean - 10_ETSP_OMZ_AT15264 metaG (SPAdes) (version 2) | ecosystem: Environmental > Aquatic > Marine > Oceanic | place: Pacific Ocean | collected... | reverse complement strand
CGGGGTAACGATAACCGTATGGCATTTTAATCTCCTTTATCCTGTTAGTTTATTCATTTGGTCTTCCAGTTTTGCTACTGGTCTTCCTTCTGCATCTACCGGTCCCATTCCTGGTACTTGTCGAAAAAATTGATCTAAAATAAGAAGTGGGCCAAATCCAGGTATTTTTGGACCGCCCTTTGGATCGGGTTTTTTCTTTGCTTTTTTTGCAGGAACCTCTTTTGATACTTTAGGAAATCTACCTTCTGGATCTAGTACTTTTCTAGTTTGTCTTTCGTATAATTTTCTTAACGCCTCTGAATTTTTATCCAATTGCTTAATAATATCAGTATGTGCAGAACTAGTTCCAGAAGGTTTTACTGCTTCTCTAGCTGCTTCTCTAGCTGCTTCTCTAGCTGCTTTTCTAGCTGCTTTTTTAGCTGCTTTTTTAGCTTCTTTTTCTGCTTCTTTCTGTTTTCTTAATTCTTCCTTTTTTCTCCATTCTTCGTTTTCTCTTTCACTTTTAGTCGGTTTAATAGGAACAGTTTTTCTTTCAAATCTAAAGTTAAGTAAGTTTCGTATTTGTTCATCTATATCATATGTTTTTTCATCTATATCATATGTTTGTTCATCTGGATCATATGTTAGTTCATCTATATCATATGAAACAGTAGGTGTAGCAGAAATGGGATCTTGAACAGAATAAGTTTTGGCAGATTCTTTATCCTGTACCCGTGACCACCTTTCAAATTTAGTATTTGTTTCTTTTACAACTGCTCTTGAATGATATCCAGACCTCCAGCTTGTTCCCCCTCTTCCCCAACTTGCAGTTGGCGCTCTTACAAGTTCATTTTGTACTGTGACTTCATACTGTGGCTGTGTATATTCTGCTATTTGGTCTGCTTTTTGATTTACCTCTGCTATCCATTGCTCTCTAGTCAGCCATCCTTGTGGAACAATATCAAAACTAGTAGAAGATCCTTGTACAGATACTGGTTGTCTTATATCAAGCATTGAACGCACAGCACCTTTATCTCTTAATTTGCTATGAGATACTTGTGCGGGTTGCTTCCCTTTAAGTAACTGTACTACAGCCTGTGCTACAGGCTCTTCATATAATCCTTCTGTTTCTCTTATTTGAACCCTTCTTTCAGGCTCTTTTTTAGGAATACTTAAATAATACTTATAAGCGTCAATAAGAAAAGATGTATCTGCAAAATTTGGCTCTTGAGTTTCAGGATGTTGGGTAAGTTTTACAAGATATCTAGGTTCAAAATCTTTAAATTTAGGTTCTTGAATTTTTGTAATCATTCCTCCACGCACTAAAGTATCTAGTATATCTTCTAGTACAGGATTAGCAGAATCTGTTATTTTTCTAGGTACTAATTCTTGTGTTCCTGGTTTTTCTTCGCGTTCATAATCTCTATATTGTTCCCATTGTTGTTTTTTAGCATCAAGTTCTTTTAGATTTTTCCCAAAATGTCCTGTAAAGTATCTTATAAAATGTCTAAGCATACGGGATTCTTTTCGTTGGCCTACAATACCCAAGGTTTTTAAAAATTCTTTTATTTCACCCGCAGATTTACCAAAAGAATTTGATGAAATAGTAAATGCTACAGAATTTTCAGAAGGAGGAACGCCATTTCTAACACCTTGAAATCTTAACGTATCAAAATACCCACTTGCACCCTCTGCAAAAAGATCTATATCCCACTTTATTCCTTGTTGAAATTGATCTTGTGCAGATTTAGGATAATCTGTTCTATAGTCATGTACTTGACCCGGCCAGTCAGTTTTTGTACCTTCCGGTTGTGCATATTTTCTAATACGAGCAATATATTCCTCTTGAGTTTCAAATTTAGATTTTTTACTTTCTAATATTTCTCCACTTCTTATAGGTTGCCATTCAGTAGCAGTTTCAAATATAGGAGAATATTCTAATTTAAATTTTATTTGATCGGCTATAAAACTAGTAAAAAACTTTTTTAAATTTGGATATTTATGTAAAGTTACTAGCTGATCTCCTGGTGTATACATTCTAGTTTCTGTATCCCAGGCCCCTTCAATTCTATCTCCAATCGGATATCCTGCAGCATCATAAGGTGTAGCAGATTCATATAAATCAATACCTGAATCTTGAATTTCCTGTAAACAATCCTTTAATTCTTCAAATACATCTGTTACAAAAGATTTATCCTCAAATAAGGCTTTAGTTTCATTACTAATTGCAATTTCAGTTTTTATTTTTGTCTCTTTAGCCATTTAATATCCAAATATTGCATCGGCCATTTCTACTGGCTGATCTTTTATTCTACGAGAAAAACTTTCAAGATTGTAGTTTAATCTTCTCATCATAACCATATATCTAAGAGCATCATATGCGTGATCTTCTGCTTTTGTATCTACATCTTCTGAATTAGTTTTTGATAGAGGTAGAGTAGGTAAAGTTCTTATTAGATTTGTACAAGTAGAAACTATTCTAAGTCTAGGTTGCCCGGTTAAATCATCAGTTTTTAATCTGCGGTGTACTTCTATTTTACCGGACATTCTATTTGAATCAGAAGGAACCCATCTAACTCCTCTATTCATCATAGTTTCTGCTATACTCGGACCTAAGCCCATTTTAGACCAGCAAGACTTATCTAGTACAGATATCTGCATCGGTGGATCGAAGGCTTCTAGTTGTACAATTAAATCTGCTAGATCCTCACCAGTTAGACCTTTTCTGTATAATTCACGATAAATCCAAATATTACTATCCCAATCTATCGCTGCCCAAAGTACACAAGAAGGAGAACTAAAACCGTAATCCGCTGCTCTTATTCTAGGCCAGTTAGTAGGTACTTCAAACGGTTCTACAACGTGCATTAACCTGTCGAACTCAAAGAAAGCAGCACCTTCTGCAACGTCCCAATCACCCTCTAGCAATCTTCTACGCTCTACCTCTGGCAGAGAAAGCAACATAGCTTCGTACTCTCCTGAGTGCATCAAGTACGGATTGTCCGTTAGTCTGGCAGGAATGAACTTCCGCTGAAACAAAGGTTCATTTGCTCTAGAGTGAGAAGGTCCGTATTTTAAAGTTTTACCAGTGTCTATATCCGTAGCCCAAAAGGGCTCATTTGGTATATTAGGATCGATAAACATCTTTTTGATCCACCAACCGCCCATTCCTCCTGGGTTAGCACTTGCTCTCATGTATGTTTCAATATCTGGATCGGTAGTTCTAAGTCTAGATCTAAGATAGTTCCACACATAAGGAGAGGGGTAGTGGCCTAGTTCATCGATACCTATCCAGGTAAAACTCTGGCCTTGATACCTTGTAACATCAGAATCTTTATCTACATAGGAAAAAGTAGCAGTAGCACCTGAAGGAAAAGCCCAGGTAGACTTTGATTCTTTGAATTTAGAACCTGGAAAGGCTCTAGGATAGATCTTTCTAGATTGATCTATAAGCTCGGTTAGTTCGCCCAGAGTACGCCTGAGTAGTAAAGCACGGTGATTAGAATTGGAAGCGAACCTAAGAAGATCAACCAACATTGCATAAGATTTTCCCCCTCCTGCTGCTCCTCCATATAAAACTTCTTTTTCAGGCGCTGCTAAAAACTCCTCCTGTGGACCAGGATTCGGTTTAAATATTATTTCTGCGCCTTGCTTTATTGCATCTTTTAATGCTTTAGGTGCTTGATCTAGTAACTCTCCTGTAGCTACTCCACCGGATTCTAAAACTTTTAGAGCTTCTTTAGCTTTTTTTGCTCCTTTAGCTAAAGTATCTATTTTATTTCTTTGTCGCTCTAGATTTTTATTCTTTTCAGATACTTTCTTACGAGCTTGTCTTCGTAAGTACTCTTTGGTAGTTAATCTATAGTTGCCTTTTACACCTTCTTCAAGTTTAGGTCTAGCCATTAGTACTTTGCAGTCCTTACTGCACAACCTTTTGTATATTTTTTAGTTTTTCTTTTCTTTCTTTTTTTTGTTACTTTTCCGCCCCTCTTTCTAAATAATGCTTCAGTTATCTCATCTAAATCTGTAGTATATACTACTCCTGCTCGTTGTTCGTCTAGATTACCGCCTACCTCTCCAGAAAGTATACCACTATCTCCTACTTGCCATTGTCCACCAACACCAATATCAAAATTTTTGCTATCTCCGCTTGCCCGTGCTGTAAAATCTACTCCTTCTCTTCCTGTTGGTATACGTGCGTTTGCATTAAATCCTTTTAATAGATTACCATAAACACTTTGTAGTTCTAATGAATACTCTCCATAATCTTTATCTGTCCATTCACCAAAACCGACACCTCCATATTCATTTTCTTGAAGATTTACACCCCCTCCTATTTTTACTTTAAAGTTATCTTCATCTACTATTGATGTAGGGGGGACTTTTACTTCTCCTTTTTCAACTAAACTAGCTATACCACCAATAACTATTCCTAATTTTTTTATACTTTTTGGAGATAAATCAGTAAATTTTGATATTTCTTTAATTGCTGTATCTCTTATAGTTTTTGCATTACCCTTACTTTTTATATAAGAATCGTACGGACTTGTTTTACTTCTAACTCCTGCTCTAACAAGGGGCAACCATGTTTCTTTTAAATGGTTTATAACAGCTACTTTAAGATCAGGATCCTTTGCAATTTCTGGTATCTTTTCCATAGTTGTAGCTATAAATTCACCAGCAGCTTTTACACCTTCATTTGTTCTCTTATTTGTATTAGCCACTGGGAGTTACATCCTTCATCTGCTTCTTAGCAGGTAGCATAACCACACCATGAATAACTTCCGCTTGAATAGAAATATCCTGTTTCTTACCTATTCCTACGCGATCAAGGATTTCATTAGCTGATTTTAATCTAATTTCCATGTGATTCGCACGAATGTCACCATTCATGTCTAGACCTTCTACAAGACGATTAGCAGCTTTTACACTGGAAGAAGCTAGCATAACCCTTGTTCTATCTATAATTTCATCTTTTAAAGTATTTATTAACCACCCTCTAGAACTGTGCTTATAACCTGCGTCGTCTATTGCTTTTAGAACATTTCCGCCATTGTCCATAAGAGAGTTTAAGAACTTTACTTGCTTTTCGGTGTATTCTCTTTTAGCTGGTAAAGACATTAGGCTATTCCTTTGTAGAATATATGATTTTCAAATAGTTCTTTTTCTTTCATTTTAACTATTGACTGGTCTGACACTACCACCCCTCACATAAGATTTTACTCTAGGATTCTGTTTAACTACTGCTTCATAGTTTTCTAGATCTCGTATATTTTTAACTTTAGTCATTTCCGGCCTGCCGGTAGTTCTAGCGATACGGTTTTTTGCTAGCTGTAATTTGCTTATTTTCTTTGGCATTTTCTAGTTTTCTTACTGGTTATCTTTTTTAGGACATTCACAAGGGTCGCATTTGCAATTTTCACATTTATATTCGCCGCAACTCATAATTATTTTCCTCTTTTTCTATAATATCTATCGTACCATATTTTACTAGCTTGTCTTAGCTGAGTATTGATCGTTCTTATTAGTTCTAGCTCTTCATTTATTATTTTATTGTACCCGCAGGATATATCCTCGTCTAGTTCTGTATATAATCTTTCAGATAGTTCTTGTATTCTATCGATATGGTCGCAAGAGTCGGGGGGTATATTTGGCTTTTCTAGCTTCCTGGGCATTTTTAGTAGTTAGCAGATCTAACACCACCGCCCTTTGAATAATTTTTCTTTATTTTACCACCGCCCTTTTTCTTACTAGCCCCCGGTACAGCACGTTTGCTACCAACTTTAGTGGGTCTGAAACCTGCATACTCTAAATTTTTAAGCTTTTTAAGTTCATCTGGATCACCTGCAGGACGGTCAGGCACAAGTAATAGCGCCGGACCTAAGGCCCTCATACCTACAGAGCGCATAACTTTGCCAATAGCTTTTGTAAAATTATCTATATTTTTATTTGATCCTGCAACTTTTGCAATTTCTTTTACTTGTTGTGCTTTTGGAAGAGCTTTAAAACTTTCCCCCTTAGCAACTGCTTTAAATCTATCCCATTTTTCTTTATTTGTCTTAGCTAATCTATCATCTATTATTTTTTGTTTTTCTGGAGGTAATTTATTATAACTATCAACAAAATCTCCGATAGTTCTTACATTTTTAACTATTGCAGGAGCACGACTTGAAGGTAGAGCTTTTAACTTCTCTGCAGGTTTTACTTTTTTAGGTTCAGTTTTTGGAGATGTAACTTTTTTAGGTTCAGCCTCTGCTCGTATCCTAAATGACGACCCACCTGCTCTAGGGTGTATACGTTCATACACATTCTGCAATCGCCGTAACTTTATAGCCTCTTTATCGCGTAAAAGTTTACGCTGCTTTTTAATATCTTCTGGTGTACCTCTTTTAGCCATTTTAAAACTCCTAATAACTAGTGGGTCTAACACCACCGCCCTTTGAGTAGTTCTTTTTCTTGGTTCTATTTTTTCTCTTTTTAATTCTGCCACCCTTTTTAATATCCTCAAAGCCTAAAGGATCTTCCATTCCAAGCCCGTAATGAGGATCTCCGCGTCCTCGCCCATGTCTATACAGTAGATTACCCTCCTCATCAAATGGACCTCTGCGTAGTAATTCCATTTTTGATATTGTTTTTGGTTTTTTCTTTGGTTTTCCTGGGTAGCCTGGAGTAGCACCAGCTTTAGCCCACGGTTTCATGTTATCCCACATAGCAAGCTTCTGAGATAAACTTAGTTTTTTTACTTCTTTATCTAGGCTAGAATATTTTTTATTAAGTCTTTTATCCCAATCTGCTCCAGATTCCCCTTCTTTTTGCGGAGTTTCTTCTAGAGCTTTTTCTATTCTACCTTTTAATTTTTTTAAATCTGTCGTACCTTGTTGACCGACTTTATCTGTTTCTTTTTTACCTGTTTTACCTGTAAGTTTAATTGCCATTTTAAAAACTCCTAATAGCTAGTGGGTCTTACACCACCGCCCTTTGCGTAGTTTTTCTTAATTTTACCACCGCCCTTTTTCTTTTCTTTTATAGAACCAGATTTTTGTCGTTTAAAATATGCTTCATCCGGCCCACCTCCCGGTACTTTTTTTCTTCTCATTTCGTATAATAGTTCATCTTCTCCTGCACCAGCGGGGGTAGCAGCAGCCGCTTCTGATATTCCAGCAGCTAGTAAACCTGCAGGACCAGTAACACCTGCTAAACCAATTTTAAATAGTGTTTTTAGTGCCTTTTTTGTAAGAGGTTTGTCAAAAAATCCCTGTTTAGCAAGCATATCATATTTTTCTAATCCAATAACAGAACCAATACGTCCTCTTTTTGTTATTTTAGACATGCGTGGAAAGTCTTTATAAATCTTATCTACATACTTTGCTTCATCTTTTTTTGACCATCCCTCTGCTTCTAGTATAGATATAGGTTTTGTAGTGTTTCTTATATGTCTACCTAGCGCGTGAGCTTGGCGGTATTCATCAGTAGATGCAGCAAATAATCTTTTTTTTGCTAAATTTTTTTTTCTAATTGTTTCAGCACGAAGATTAGAAAATGATTTTCTTTTATCAACCACAGTAAAAACTCCTAATAACTAGTAGGTCGTACACCACCACCCTTTGCATAGTTTTTCTTGATTTTACCACCGCCCTTTTTACTAGCTCCAGGTACAGCACGTTTACTACCGGCTTCCGTGGGTTTAAAACCTGCAGATTCTAGTTTTCTAAGCTTTTCAAGTTCATCTGAATCACCAGCGGGGGTAGCAGCAGCCGCTTCTGATATTCCAGCAGCTAGTAAACCTGCAGGACCAGCAAGACCTGCTAAACCAATTTTTATACCTGCTTTTCTAAGCCTTTTAAGCATTTTTTCTATATATGCTTTGTTCTCTTTAGTGGTGGGATCTATTGCGTCTTTATAAGTATCTTTAAGTAGCTTATCAACTTTAGCTGTTTCTGCTTTAGTTAGTGATTTTTTTGCATAATCTTTACTAATAACTCCCCTAGCCCTACCGTATGCCGTTGCTGCCTTAGATGTTTTTTTAGATGATTCTTTATCGGCCATTTTAAAACTCCTGTAGTAACTATTGTAAAAAGGGTTAAAACCGGGGGAAGCTAGCTTTTAAAAAGCTAAACCCAGGAACCAGTCTTACGAATTGCTGATTTTAAACTTCCCCCGATATATAAAAAGAAGAGACTAGTTCTGCCTAAACTCTTTTTTTAAAAAATAAAGTTGCAGTCTTTTGACATTTGTAGTCTCTGTATACTATTATACACCATATATAGGTTTTGTCAAGTGAAAAATGACTATTTTTTTAAAAAAATTCTAAAAATTAATAGAAATTAATGAGAAAAAAACGGTTCTAAAAGAGTGTTTATTTACAGAGGGTTATAAAAAAGATTATTTTTTACTTGACAAAACCCTTATTTGGCTGTATAATAGTATTAACCGGCCAGGGTTAATATATACCCCCAGTTAACTTAAAAATGTAATTACTAACTACAACTAACTATGGCTAGAACAGATTTCCTTTGTTAACTGAAGTTAAATAGGTTCTAGAACAGCCCCAGGTAGCTCACAATAGCTAGCTGGGTTTTTTATTGTCCTAACCCCCCCTTAGATCTTTATGCCCCTCTGTGGGGCTATCTATGGCTAGAACAAAAAAGGGTTTAAAAATAAAATTTACGATGGGCTGTGTATATACATATGGGAGGGGGGGTAGTGGCCCATGCGGGGGTTGGATAAAGCACGCATAATAAGTATTTTGTGAACTTACAAACCAGCAGTGACCGGGCGTTTCCGAGCTGTATAATATAGCCCTGTTTTAGCAGTTTTTGCTCTGCTCTAGTTATTGTTCACTCACCCAGATGGCAAGGTTCTAATACACGAGCGCCCAGGCGTGCGGGAACTATATCAACAAATTGGTTTGTTTTTAGTGGCCCGCAGGCAGTACGAGCTAGCATAACCAGCCTAGACCAAATCAGATTGTCCTGGAATATCCTGGCAGTGCACAGATATCAGCCTCGTTCGAGTAGCGGTAAACCTACCCTATTCTGGCCTTGCTCTAGACACACCACAGCACAGTTATAGCTAGAACAAAAAAGGCCCCCGGCCAGATGATCACCTCACCTTACGACCAGGGGCCAAGTTAGCCTGCGCTATTTAAGCAGCAGGCAGGGAGAGAGCTAGATCGTATCGCTGATTTTGTATTTTGGATACGCCCTTTTTATTTGGTAGTAGATCTCAAGCAAACGGCTAGCACGCTCATTATAGAACTTAGCTGCACCCTCGTCTTGCTCGATATTGGCTTCATGCTCAAGGTTTCGCACCTGCAAGCGCAACCTAAGACAATATACAGCGATGGTACCAACCAGTGGCAAATCTTGCTTATTATTATCGTTACTGATTTCAAGCCCGGCAGCATTTTGGATAGATCGCCAGTTTTTATTCCTAGCATGTTGACCAGCCCGGTGCACAGTCAAGCTATCTACTGGAACATCAGTTTCCATCCTGATCACGCTAATTTTGCTGCACCAATCCCTACGCATACGCTTTTTTTCCGGCGTGTTGCGGCTGGCCTGTTTTGTGGTTCTGGCGGCCAGAGCCGGTTCAAGAAGTTCGTTAAGTCTTAAAACGGTCTGATCCAGGGCTAGGCTCGGCTTGCTCAATTTCTGAACAGTAAGGATTTCCCGCAAGCAATCCACATTATTCGCCATCTCTTGAATGCGATCCGCTTGCATATCAAGGCGAGTACTCAAGTTTCTGATACTCTCTTTCATCCTGTAAGTTTGTTTAGCCATTTTTCTATCCTTTCGTATGGCGGTTAAACGAAACAATCCCTTGTAGCTCTAATCGTTTGTAATGTCCACATAGGGATTAGCAAACTCCCAATCATCGATTGCTTTCCCCTCCACTGCATTAGGCGCTACAATTTTACAAGCAATTTTACCATCTTGGAGAGCATATTCAGCTTCCGCTAAAGCGTCTTGTGCTCGTGCGACTTCATTTCGCAGATCGCCTATATGATTTATCAGACCTACCTTCGCCAATTCTTCAGTGTCGAAAATATCTGCGCAAATTGTACCGTCCATTATTCTCCACTTGTCTTCGTGCATGTCATCCTCCAGTTTGAGTAATGTAAAGACCCGGACAGGTTAAACCCCATCCGGGCCTTTGTAAATGGTACACTTACGCGATCAGGTAGTACAGCACCATGATCACAATTGAGAATATAGCCAGCCTGTAGACCAGCAGTAAAAGTTCAATCACGCCGCAAGCAATTTTTGCCAATGATCGGATGCTAGAACTTGGCTTACTTTTTCCTGGCGCTGCCGCTGCACGTTCCAGACCTTTGACCCGCCCTTGCCGGTCTGGAGCGTTACGATCTTGCGTCTGCCTTTTTGATCCACGCTTTCCCGCTCGAATGTTTCATCGGTGTGTGTAGACCAGTGGGTTAAGCAATTATAGACCAGCCACAAATTAGGCCCAAGGTCGTTCAAATCCTCAAGGTACCGATGCAGCATATATTCAAGTTTGGTTTTGGTGACGTAGGTTTTGGATTTGTCTTCGCTCGTGCTAGCTGGCCTAGCTGCAATTGTCTTGCTGAAAAGCTCTTTTGCCTGCTCGAAATCGCAAGGGATTGAACGCATTTTGTCGAGTAGCTCAACATTGCTAGAAAACAGGCCGAGTGCTGCGCTTGCTTTGCCTATCACTGCGCCAACATCCAGATTAGTGGTGTGTTTCTTTTTGGTGTGAAATGTACGTTCACCAC
>Ga0208790_1001364_pt1 | contig 10738 bp, 2 predicted proteins | sample 10_taG_FD_184083 | JGI IMG/M metagenome (GOLD analysis project Ga0208790, IMG submission 184083) | Marine viral communities from the Subarctic Pacific Ocean - 10_ETSP_OMZ_AT15264 metaG (SPAdes) (version 2) | ecosystem: Environmental > Aquatic > Marine > Oceanic | place: Pacific Ocean | collected... | reverse complement strand
TAGATGTTTGAGAATCCGATATTGCTGCCGTAGAAGTGGGAGCCTTTTTGGCGGCGCGTCCTTGGAGCGCCTGAACTGTCATATCTTGTAATGTTAACTTAGCCATGAATACTTTTTCCTATAAACCCTCATATACATAATCATTTTCGCAAGAATATCCAGATATAATTCCCTCGATATACCCAATAGCAGCATTCTCGTCGCCAAAGCTATTAGCGATATTGATATGTTGATCCCAATTGGGAACCATTATTGAGCATTTGTCAATTGTCTCACCGGAGACTTCCACAGACTCCATGTCGGCGTCTTCAACGTCGTCGTCCTCGCGGGTGATGTTACCAAGTTCCATGCCAACAGTAGTCGCAGCCGCATATTCACTCAAATCTACGCCTATGGGATAAAGTTGCTCCACTATCGTACTTTGTATGATAAATTGCGAGGGTGCTGTTCCCAATCCAACAGAGCCATCATCTGGATAGGCGCCTCCGCCGTCGGCATATATCTGCTCGCCAGTATCGAACATCCAATCATCTATCAATTTTTGGAATTCGGCTATGAATGTTTCTATTGCGTCTGCTGTGCCGGCATACGGGGCGATGGTGTCACTCAGCCTTCTTGTTGCTTCGAATATTTCCAACCTATCGCCATCAAACGCATTGGTGAAGATGTCCAAGCAATAGTTGTATACCAAAGGAGCGATCAAGAAAGGAGCGGTTTTAGGATCGGAGCCAAATTTTTGCTCGACAGCATCAATGAAAAATTGATTAAATACGTTATCAGCGCCATTATATGAACAGTGGTCAAGTACAATTTCAGCATATTCTTCAAAAACATTAAAAGATTCAATCGCATAGGCTCTTAAGCTATTAAATACTTCTAACGTATTGTCATTAATTGCAAATTTAAAACTATAATACATGTTATTAAACGCGAACACATCATTGGGATCGAGTGGTTCATCCGAGCTAAACGCATCTCCATCTAGTATGTTTTGGAACTCATAACACATAAGCTTATGAAAGCGTCCATTGGACTGAGCAAGAGCGCCGGAAATTGGAAGATTAAAGTTTCGCAACTTTACAAATGAATTTCCATAGCCATCTAATTCTTGAATCCAATATTCTTCGAGATTTGCATCTAATAGATCGTAATCAATATTTTGTGGAATATTTGGCTCAGAATCATCAAAATTCAATGTCATCTTATATTGCTCATCAGAATTATCAACTAGTTCGCCGGTAGTTGTTGAGACATAGTAAGCTCCCGGAACGTCGCCATTACTATAGTTGTTATTTCTCATAGTTGAATCTGAATTTAGTTCTGTCAAGTCCTCTGGAGACTTACGCAGCGAAACTCTGGCTGTGTCGAGGTTGAACTTAGAGGTTAGCGCGTTGTGTCCAAAATAATCTTCAACTTTCTGAACATCTAGCAAGTGAGCTAAATTCGACTGTTGCTTAAGAGCCTTTTCGTAGTCAAAGAACAAGTAGCCCTTGTCTACCACAAGCGCGGAGCCTTCACTAATAGAGCCAGTCATGCGCTGCATGTATACAGATGGGGTATAGACGTACTCTCCCAAGGTATCATCAATAGCGTAGGTGGGACCATATAATCCAAACCAAGAATAGTTTGACACGTAAGAAGAGCCTCGGAAATCCTCTACTATAGGGTTTGTAACTATCTGCTTGGTGCAGGGAGGGCCTTCCCTAACGAGAAGATCAATAGCAGCCAATCTTTTACGGAGATCAAGATAATACCTGCCCATGGGGGTTGCGGACGATTTTTCGAAAAACGTATTTAAATAAAGATTTATTTTAGTAAGAAGCGTGGAGTCTTCTGCGCTCTCTGTCAAGATTACCGACAAGGCTGATTGTGTTTCTTCTACAACAGGAGGAGCAGACACTGCCTTAAATAAAGCCACAATTTTTGGTAGACTTATCTTAAAAGGCGCATAATACTTACCATTGAGTGACTGCACGGCATCTGTAACAATTTCTCCGTTAGCCTTAACATAGACCAACTGTTTGGTTTCGTTTATGGTTCCATCTTTGAAGAACGAAACGTAGTTCATATCCGAAGTCAAAGAGCCGAAAAGATGCTTAATAGAGTCACCAGTGTCATATGCTTCGTCTGCTTCAGTATAATCATCATCACTAGCAGTCGTGTCGTTTAGATCCAAAATGGATGAGAAAGTAATAAATCCGGCATTGGTTATCATGCTGCTGCCGCTAAAACCGTTAATGATGGTGGCGGAATAGCCGTTTTCCCATGTGTCATCAAAGGCCGCAGCTGTCGCAGATCTTATGGCAGTTCCATTGGTCGCATCGATTCGGAGCGAGATCTCTGGCTTGAAGGACGCGCTGTTAATTAGCTTTTTAACGGGTTGTTGGCTATCGTTATAGTAAGTGTCGACAACAGTCCATTCGCTCAGGGTGCCCATATCATATAGATTACCGTTATCTGCCGGGTAGCCCGTGTCTACAATAAGCTCTGGATAACTTGAGACGGGGTTATAAAGAACATATTCATATGAGGTCTCCAGGTTCGACAAGACGTCTCTTGTGCCGGCAACGATATCAGAATAGGCGTTATTAGTTACCAGATCAGAGCCGGTAGTGTTTGTGTAGGTCCTGTCATAAGCCATCATTGCATAGAATCGCAAATCTCCCAATTCGGCGCGGAAAGAATCAAAGTTGTCCGAGGAGTACGAATCCAAATTGAAGTATATCGCAGCCTGAACAGTAATCGCATCACCTTCAATCTTTACTTTTTCAATAAATGGAATAGGAAGGTTGTCTCCAAATTTGTCGGTGAGGTTGCCTTTTAGTTGGTCTTGTATTGTTGCTTTTACTGACATATCTCGGGCTCCGTAACAACTCCATAAATATCAAATGGTTGGCCGACTGGCATCACATCACCACAATCGAAATCAAGATCAATGTAATATGAGTCTTTGTTGAAGATCGTCGCGGACTTACAGGCCGCAATCTTGTCTACTTCTTCATCAACTAAAACATCAAAATAGTATTTTACTGAATTTGTATCATAGTTGACCTTGCTTAGGGCAATAGGATCTACAGGCTGATACATTCCATCTTGTAGTCGACCAGTTTCTCTTAAGAAAAGCTTCTTCACAAAAGAATCGGTGGCAGGGTCTCCATTAACTTTAGCCGGCACTGAGCCAGTCAATACCTCAAATACCTCAACATCAAAGTTTTCAGTCAGCAATTCTGTGTTCATCTCTTCACCATACATCATAAAGTCGTTACTGTGCAGTCTAATGACCTTGTTGTCTGCGAAAATATCAGATGTTGCTATAAAGTGCTCTATGTTTTTTGCAAAGAAGGTGCCGTATGGGTCCGCTTCATGAATTTTAAGATTGTAGCTTAGAGATACGTTTACCTGCGGCACATCCAGGTCGTTCAACAAATCCTTCTGTGAAGAGCCTGATAGGCGACCTTCTAAAGACACAATCTTCCACGCCGGTGCAGCTTGACGATCCCCCTCTAAAAATGCGTCTCCTATTTCATATTTCAGTACAGTCTTGGTAGGCTCATTCAATGAAGCTGTCAAATCTATTTCGTAATAGGGGACGTCTCTTTCGATGAGGTCACCACTAGAGCCAGTATATTCTACGGTGGCGCCCGAAGTTCCTGTAAAGGGCTCATCTTCTGCGTCTGTAAAGCGGGACAAGCCTTCAATGTATTGTGTTTCTTCTTTAATCCGGGTCTGGATCTGGTTTTGGCCTTCCGTTAGGCCCGCGTATGCACCGTCGTATAGAATATTATCATCGTAGAAAGCATAGTAAACAGGCTTGAACGAGCCAATAGAAAGGGAGTGCTTGCCAAATGGCGTCAACTGAATATCGAACACTTGTTCTTTTTTATTTAAAAACTTTGCCATTCTATTCGCCCCCAGGCTTAAAGAGAACTTCTGTATCCATTTTAATTAGTTCCACAAAGGAAACATAATCATAGGGCCAGTTATACTGGAGATATTCGTCCTCTGGGCTGGGTGGGGTTTTGAGGAAGGCGTCGTTAGAGGCCTGACCTGCCTGACTTACTACATGAGAGAAGTAGTCTGACTGGGACCTTTGTTTGACCTTAAAGACCATCCAGCGTAAGTTTTCGTTATCTTCTAGGTTCTCGCGATCAAGAAGCTCATTATTGGCCAATACGTGACTCACGTCATCAGACTGGAAGGTCATCTTCTTGTATTCGCGGGGAGCGAGGTTCTGCCAAATGTATGAAAGATCGTCTTTGTCGAAAGTGTAGTCAAACTCGAAAAGATACATGACAACCGGATCTACAGACCTATCGTTAACAAAGTTGAACTGGGGAGGCATGATATAGGACTGCATCTTCTGAATCTGCTCGCGTACTGACATGCCGGCAGTTTCTAGTGAATCTCCCTGATCGGTGCCTACAACATCTGTTAATGATGCCTCAAATCTTTCCTTCGGAATGCTTATAAATGACTTTCCAGATGCATTGGTTATGCTTGCTGTCGTATTCGCTTCGGCCGCAGTGACAATATAAGGCACTGCCACGATAGCCTCTTTAATGGTCAAGCTCTCCTTCAGTTCGCCAAGTCGCTTCTTAGGTGTCTTCTTGTCAAACCCGACCAAAGAAGATAGAGATTTCGCGCTATTCCACACCCGCTCACGAACATTAGAGTTGGTAGACTGGTTGTTATAGGCGCTTGGCTCATTGATTACTTCATAGTGGTACCTTAGCCATTCACTCGGAATATCTTCGATCTGCATGAAGACGCCGGTGTTCACATCATCGGGAATAACTCCGAACTGGTGCCACATGCCGCGGGGGACAGAAGAGGAGGCGTATAGTGGCATTGAAATTTGACTACTTGTGAGAGCGCGGGTGCCGATCGGGTTAAAGTTAAGCATCGGAGTTTCAAACTTAGGCTGGATAATCCACTTCTTGCCTATTGAAGTATTTCTATCTGATAGCTCGTTCCCAAACTTGTCCTTCTCTACAAACTGAACATTTTCCACCCCAAACAGATTGATGCTGGCGCTGATTTGCATGGAGTTCTTGTTGATTAGGCGCCCAGAATAAGGAGCAGCCGAAGCTGTGGTCCAAGTAGTAGACACTGAGCCTGAGAAGATATCATCATAAATCAACACAGTGTTGGTCGCCCCTCCAGCGAGACTGCTGGTGAGGGCCATACCGGGGTCAAATCTTCTGTAGACTGCTTGAGTTTCGGAGAGGATCTTCTCCAGATCATAACTAACAGAAGCTGATGGCCTAAAGACTAGATCAACCCAAGCCTCTCCATCATAGTAAGGAGGGGTGAAGGCAGGGTTGTGGCCGGTAACACTGTCATACACTGAGCCTGAAGAGTAGGCGCCCACCGAGGCGGTACCCACCCCTGCGATAGGGGCTCCAAACGCAGTGGGGCGGCTGTACATTGTGAAAGTTTCTGACATCCCGCTGATGCTGCTTCCTCTCATCGGGTCCTGTGGGAGGGGATAGTAAGCTGAGCCTGTTGTCCAAGTATCTGTTGACAAGAAGTAAGGGCGACCACCATACGGAGCATAGGCAGTCAGTCCGGCCGGCAAGCCTTGAGTAAATGTTGGCATTTCATTTGAATAATCACGAGAGCCCGTCAAAGAACGGAAGATCTTTATTCTCGCCATGTAAACTTCGCCTGCTGCAAACTTTAGATCGTCCGTGACGACATCTGACTCCAACCTTGTTAAATTAGAATCCTTCAGGAAGAAGTCTGGAACGGCGCCGAAGAAGTTCTTACTCATTCTGGAGTATAGATCTGCCGCGGGGGTACCCATCATAGTCATAGTAATGCTTCGGTCTTCATCACCGAAATCGTGGAAAGAGCAACTTGGGTGGGATTCCCAATCAGTAATATCAACACCGACCATGTATTTATCCGGGTACATGATTGTCTCGAATGGAAGGCGAGCATCCCAAGTGCTAGAAGTCAAATCCTGTTCGATGGGTCGACCCTCAAGGCCAAGCTTAGAGACCATGAGCCAGTTATTCTGTGCTTTTCGACCTGCGGAGGAGGACATTAGCGCCGGGAAGACTCTTTGAGTATTCGAGATAACCGGATAATCCACAGCGATTCCGCTCTTGATGGTGTTATAAAGGATTCCAGGAGAAGATATCGCAGAAGCAATAATACGATTGACGCCATATGATGTGTTGGTGGGGTCTTGAATATCTCTTGGAGTATTACCAGCCAATACCGTCTTCATCATCGGCCTGTAGGAATCGACAAACTGCTCGACTAGTTGGATACTACGCTGGGCAGGATAGAAGCCCTTGTAGGGGTTGAGGCGAATAGCCGCAGAGCACACTAGACGTATCTCAGATGCATCCAGTGAAGTGTCACTTTGGATCTGCTTAAAGCTCTGTAAGAACTCTGAGTTTGAGTAATCTCTGTAGAAGGACGACGAATCGCTGCGGATTGCAGTTCCGACGATTTCAAAGTCGTTGGTCTTGCCTGAGTTATATATACCGCCGCGCACATAGTCTCTAAGGTTCTCGCTGATTCTGAATTCGGGAACGATAGAGTAGCCGCGAGCCTTAAGTTGCAGATCTTCCTTGTAATCACTGTATTGATCGAACCACGGCTCGCTTGGGTGAGACACGAAGCTAGCTGTGCCGTTCTGGTTATTGATGATTCCGGCGCCGGTGCCAGCTTCCCATTCAGCTTCTCCGCCGAATACTTCTATCTGTCTTGCCCCTTCAAGGAAGTTGTTCCATGTAACCGAACTGCCTGTTTCCGGGATCGCAAAGGCGGTCGGATTAATGACAGAGCGGGGACTTCCGATTGTCTGTTTACGACTGTAGAGAGCGCCGACAGCATGCTTGTTCGCGCGTTCGGGCTGGGTACCAGGATATTGTGAACCGGTGTAGTAAGTGGTGTATGTGTTTTGTAGCTCGCCGGCGTTGCCGCTAAGGAAGTAACTCCTTCTTATGGGACCGTCGAGTGAAGAAGACACAGTGTTTGGGGGCGCTGACCGGGTCAAGAATCCAAATGGTGCGTCAAGAACGAACACGCTCTGTGAGATCGCATAGCCCGTCATCCGGGCGCCCCAGGAGTTGGCGCCGGTAGTGTTTCGATCTGTTCGCGCTGCCCTCCAGAAATTGTTGGTATATCCTGTGCGCTCGCTAGTTCGCGTCAAGAACTCGTTACGCTGTGATGGGAAAACGTTTTCTGCGTAAAGAACCCAATTCAAACGGTAGCGGGCACCCTTGGTAATATCAACCAACTGCTGATATGGCGTAGTGAAGCTATCTAGGTGAATATCGAACCGATCGTTAAGCTCGTTAGTGTTGAAATATATTCTCTCATTGTCAAACTCGGCCTGGAGCGTGTAATTTTGCACGTTTTTTGCGGAGACTGTCGTGTCAATGTTTAGGTAGATTGGGCGCCCTCGCAAGCTAACGGGGGGCATATCATATCTGGTAGTGCCCTGGCCATTGGTATCCCGCAACGATAGGATGTTGTCGGAGCGCTCTGCTCTCAAAATGGGGTTGTCCGCATTGCGCACCTGTTGCCAAGTGGGAAACCCATAAGGTCCATTACGACTAAGCAAAAGGTTGTTTAGCATTGCCGCGTTTGTTGCAGTACGAGTCCCAACAAGAGTGGGTGAAAAATCACTATTTACATAACCAAGGCCGGCGCCAGTGGGATCCAGGCCAACTACGTTATCCGATTTTGTTATATAATGAACGATATTGGTGTTTAAGCCGATAAAATCTACTGGCACAAAAGAGGCCGGGAGATGAGGAGAGCTAAGGGCGGCGGCTTGTGCTAGTCCAAATATTCTGTTGCCCGATGCATTGAGGAAAGAACCAAAATCACTAGCTGTGACCCAGTTATAGGCTTCTCGCATGCCAAGAGAATCACTCAAGAAGAAATCTGTCGGAGCAAAACCGTAAATGTTATTGCCGGCAACTACATTTCCATTAATCCAGGCATACTGCTGTGTAGACCGGGGGATCTGGTGAGAAACAAAAGCGTTATCGTAGAGCGAGCTAGAAGAGTAAGTCTCATCGGCATTTATCGCAAGTCTTGTTATGTTGTTGCGGTGATTCTTCTGGAAAGATGGCAACTGTTCATAACTGGCGCCGGGACTAGTCTGGAAGAGTGAATCTCGGAAGAACCGCTCGGCGTGACGAGAACGTAGCGGCTGCAAACCATAATCTTTACCATGTATGTCGTAGACGCGCTTCTGGACAGGCTCAGAACCAAACACCTGCGACTGAGACACATTAGAAGGCTGAGACAGACCCTTGACCGATAGGTTTCTGTAGTTGAGAGCGTTGTAGACTGAGTATTCGCCGGCACGGAAATCCTGATAGCCGGGGGTGAGAGTGTCCATTCCTCCGGGTGCGGAGAATATACCTCTTATTACTGTCTGATTGTTGGTTCCGGTAAGATATCCAATAGAGTAATCGTCTACAAACTGAAAGTGCGCGTTAGTGGCCCTAGGAAGGCTCAGGAGCGTCCTTACGGAGGTTGCCCCCGTCGTGGGTCCTTGGACCACCTGCGAAGGCAGTGTGGGCTGATTGTCGATGAAATGGCGAGGGTTGGCGTAGGCGCCGTTCGTCATCACCACATCGTAGTTCTGGCGATAGTTGCCAAGGATAGTTGAGCCAGTGCGAAGCTGTATGTTTTTGATGTTCACCGGGCTCTTTGCAACAAAGTCGCGGTAGAGATATGCTTTTAGGGTACCAGTAAGAGGATAAGGCTCTACTCCTAGAGCGTTGGCTTCAGGATAAGGATAATCTGGACCGGTCATGCCGATGGCGCCAGTAATGTTGAACTGCTGTCCTAAAAGAAGCAGCCATCCTTCGGGCCGTGTAAGATAGGTATCAAGAGTGGGGCCGCTATTAAGAGAGATGTGGCGGGACTGGTGGCCACCAACAGCGTACTCAGTGAATGGACCCTGCATCGGATGTTCCATATCGGGGCCATAAACATCGTTGTGCAGGTTTACGATGTTTACATGTACATTTGTGCCGTTGATGCTGTTGTTAATGAGCGCATTGTATCCGGCGCCGACTGATGCGCTAACAATGTTGAAAGGAAACGCCATTGTAGATTTGACGTTGGAGTATCCAATACCCTGCTCATAATCGCGACCATGCTGAACTCTAACAGTTCTCATAACTTTCGCTGAAGGATCTGATGAGGGATCATTATTGATCGGAATCTGATCGAATTCATCTACGAACGAGACAAGTACGTTTTCTGGGACGTATGCACTAAGATCTTGGTTAACCGGCCCAAAGGGGCGGAGCGCATTGTAAGTATAATCAATCTTTTTTGTGGGGGGAAAGTTTACGCCACCCTTGACTAGTGCGCTTGGAGCAACTGGATCCTTTATAACAACACTGTATTGTTTTCCGAAAGCAGCCTTCTGGAATGTGTTATATCCAACCTGCTGGCTATCGGATGTAACAATAGTCGCGCTACTGCTGAGCGTTGGCACAGAGTTGATGACCTTTCTAAATGTCTCTCTCTGCGCATCGATTACTGCATCGCCGGAACTAATTTCGGTATCGGTTCGGTTAGCGCGTTGTTTCCAGTAAGGAATACGAATAGTTGTGTTTCGTGGAGAGGAAGGGAGCGGAGAGGCTCCGAGGTGACCAGGGTAACTTCTTCCACTTTCGCCCTCAGCCTGACCTGATGGGTCTTCGGCAAGAGCCTCCAAAGTAGGGAACTTGGTTTCATACTTTGGGCGCTCCAAAACGTGGCTTTCAATAACGTTGAACAAATCGGGAGAAAAGTCAGCCGATGCAGGTATCATCTGTGCTAGAATGTGACTTAGTCCTGAATCAAACCACTTGTAGTAGTCCATGAACTTTTCGACGGTCGCGACATCCGACACTCTTCGGAAGAACATCTCGCGGAGCTTCTCTATGTTCTTGTAGCGAGAGCGATAACGGTTAACTGGTTCGCCTACTAAGTTATTGAAGTCGCCAACGCCAGCCAAGAAGTTCATCATCTCTTCGGAAAGAGCCTGATATAAACTCTTCTCTAAAGTAAAGACGTAGTCCGGTACAGTTTCCAGGACCTCAAAGAGCGTATCGTCTTCACTTAAGATCTGGATCATGTCGGATCCGACAGCTTCTTCAGGCGTCAATGCTCTAAATGTGTTTGTCAGGCGCGTGGTGACGACGTCGGAGGAGGAAGCTCCAAAACCGTAGCCATAACCAGAGTGCTGGTATCCGATAGTATCTCCGATCCAACCGTAGTTGTCTCTGAGTAATGCAGAGCCTGAGCTATAATCTTGTACATAAAAGTTACCAGATGCATCAGAACCAGTAACTGAGTCGAAATTCCATTCGAGCGCCAATGTATTGGCATTCCAAATATCAAAATAGTTGTTGTTGTTGTCTAAGCCTGAAATGCTTTGATAGGAAGCAGATATACCAGAGTTGTCGAAATCATAAACGTGTTGATCCAATGACTGGTTATCTATGTGTTTTGCCCAGGCCTTGATGTTTGAAATAATGACATCTGACTTCTGCAAGAGGGCGCCAGTCAAGTTCCACCGGCGGGCACCACAGTATACGCGTTTAGGCGTGGTCAAGAAAGCGCTTCCTGATGCTGCGATTATGGAGCTTGAGACTTCGAAACTATTCTGAACAACTCCGAGATAAGAGTTAACGCCTCTAAAAATAACGTCATACGTGTCCGACATAGAGCCAGACACCAAATATGAGTACGGGTAGCCTGACGG
>Ga0208790_1001363_pt1 | contig 10740 bp, 16 predicted proteins | sample 10_taG_FD_184083 | JGI IMG/M metagenome (GOLD analysis project Ga0208790, IMG submission 184083) | Marine viral communities from the Subarctic Pacific Ocean - 10_ETSP_OMZ_AT15264 metaG (SPAdes) (version 2) | ecosystem: Environmental > Aquatic > Marine > Oceanic | place: Pacific Ocean | collected... | reverse complement strand
GTTCACCTGCTAGCTCGCCCATGAAGTTCTTAAAATCTTCAATCTTTTTAAGCTGTGGCGCTTGCGTATCGTAGCTAGAATAATCTACTATTCTATTAAAACCTCTGTCCGATACAGCAGTTGTCCAAGTTTCGATATACTCATTCCTTGTAACTTGAATTTTTTCTGGCTCACCTAACCAATACTTTGTCATGGTTACTGTTTTTTCTTTTGTCATAATTAAGTACCTCTTTTTTCTTTGTTGCTGTTGATTATAACTTAACACGCTTTTTAAATTGTGTCAAGCTTTTTATCAAATAAATTTTGAAATATAAAAACCTATGTAAAATCCTAAAGGCATTACAATAATGGTTGCTATTACATAAGCCAACATAAGCTTATAAAATACTAATTTTTTTTCAAGTTTTTTATATCTTCTTGTCATTTTTGTTATCCTTGTATTTCTAACTTGATTTAACATTAACACGCTTTTTAAATCTTGTCAATCTTTTTAAAAAATAATTTTCTGTATCATACTTTTTATAATATGTCAATAGCTAAATTAAAATAATATCAATTTAGTTTAAAAAATATTTTTTAATAGTAACATAAGGGTATATACTTAATGACGCTTAAAACTCATTTATGGGCGTTTAAAGCATATATACATATATTACAGGCAAAAAAAACCCGTCAATCAAGACGGGCTAAAAAGTATTTTTATTTGGTTATATTAGAAGTTTGTGCGTTGCGCGGTACGGAATCTGTCCATTCCTTCCTTCATGCAATAAGGCGTTTTAGGATAGCCATTATTGAAACGTAAGGCGCGTATTTCTGGACTAGGTGCGTATTCTTTATAAACCACGCCATCAATTACCTTTTCATTAATGAGCTTAGACGGCTCGCGTTTTTTAGTTTTAAAAGTGTCCTCCAATGTACGTGGTATAGCGTTAAAAGAAGGCGTATTAAATCTAGCATTATCTTGATTATACATATTATTTTACCTCAAAATTAAGATCAATTAAAGATGGGTATCTGTCAACTAAATTACTAATATCAATACCCTCTGTTGTTGTATATTTAAAAGCTAACTCCAAGTCGCGCGCTGTTCTTAAACCTTCATTAATTGCGCTGGCTTCGGTTTCACACGCATACTCAAGTAGATCGCCATTAGGATAATTAGAACTAGGCATCATCTCATTAAAATCAATGTCAAATTCAATAAGCTGGATTGACCAACCTTTGCAAGGTTTGTGAACTGTTATATAAGTGTCATTCATTTGTGTTACTCCTTTATGTTTTTCCCGTTTACTAAAATTGAAGTTATGTATTTTATGGAATGATCCCACATGTTTTTGACCGTTGATTCTGCTTCAGTATGACTGTCGCTTTTTATAAGACTCACTTGCGGTTTGTTTGGGTCATTAAAATATATAACATAATATTGATTCATGATTTTGCTCCTTTTATTATTAACAGTACCAAGCATATCAAAAGTTATATAACTTTGTAAAGTTTTATTTACTACTTATTAAATAGTTAAATTTGAAAATTTGTAAACTACTTTGCAAACTTTAAAAAGTAGTTTGCCACCGGATAAACTTGTAAAGCTTTCAAAGTTTGAAAAGTTTGTAAAAAACATTTGTTAAGCTTGTAAAGATTGTACAAGCTTGCAAAGTGTTGACAATAAAGGAACATGAGCAAGCAGGGCGGGCAGAGTGCCAGTGTACCCCCTCCCCCTATATATATAAAAGTTATACATTTCACAAACTTTTCAAATGTTTACCAGTTGCGCGATAACATATAAGAATAAATATAATAATTAACTATTATATTGATTAAACTTCACAAACTTTACCCGCGCTATAAGAGCTGTTTATTTGTCAGGCTTGTTAGGTGTTGAAACCCCTCGACCATTACATTCATTATACAGTTTATTTTCACATTTGTCAAGTCCTAAATAAAAATAAATAACTTGACAAACTGTAAAAGTAACCTTATAATAGTAGTTATCATGAATTTATTGCCCGAAAAGAAAAACAATCGTAATCTCACCGAAAAACAAAAATCATTTCTAGATAATCTAGTTACTACTGAAGGCGATTTTAAGAAGGCAGCAGAGCTTGCAGGGTACTCAGGCAATCACTATCAAGTACTCAAATCCTTAAAAGAAGAAGTAGTCGATTTGGCTTCAGATGTTCTTGCTCGTTCCGCACCTAAAGCAGCTTTCAAATTAGTTGAGATGATAGATAGCAACAGACCAATTCCTCAAGCTAGTCAAAAGCTCAATGCAGCACAGACAATACTTGATAGAGTAGGCGTTGCTAAGACAGACCGCGTACAAGTAGATCATAATGTACAAGGGGGTATCTTTATATTGCCTGAGAAACATTCAGTAGTGATAGAGGATACAGAGTTTAGTGATATAACAAAGGAGGAAGATTAATTATGGATACTATAATTATAATTGGTTTTATAGTAGTAGTTGCTGCTGTCTTGATTAAAAGACGTAAGCCTGAACTATATGCATCTTTAAAATCAAAACTAAAGTTCAAGTAAGATGAATAGAGAGAACGGCTATATAAAACGTGCATCCTCAACTATTCCTTTTGGTTATGAGATAGATCTTGAATCAAGATACTTGAAACCTATACCAGAACAGATAGAAGCACTTGGTTTAGTAGAGAAGATGATTGTTGATGAAGAAATATCATTACAAGAAGCTGTTGATTGGTTAGAATATAAAACCGATAGAACTATATCACGTGCAGGTCTTAAAAAACATGTAGATAAGAAGTATGGAAAACGAAGCGAAAGATTGGGAACTGAATCCAGATCGTTACTTGCAAGATAACGAAGGTAACTTTGTCCGTAAGAAAGACGGTACACCACGTTTAAAAGCAGGCAGACCTAAAGGATCAGGTGGAAGTTACCATGTTTCTGACTCGCAGAAAGCCAAATATGCTGTTCACCGTAAGATAGCTCGTAAAAAGAAAAACATAAAGAAGTTAGAAGAAAAGCTTAACAATGCTAGAAAGTCTTACAAAGCCACAACCAATACAATAAATAAGCTTTCCGATAAGACGGATCGCGTTGTTACGCCTTCAGAGCTAGAAGCCCTACCGAAAGCAGTACAGGAAGTATTGCCAGAACAAGATGTTCTTTTTCATCCTAATGATGGACCACAGACTGATTTCCTTGCTGCAGGCGAGAAGGATGTTTTGTACGGTGGAGCTGCTGGTGGTGGTAAAAGCTACGCAATGTTAATTGATCCACTACGCTACGCACATAAGAAAGCTCATCGCGCACTAATTCTTAGACGTTCTATGCCAGAACTGCGCGAAATGATAGACAAATCCAGAGAACTATACCCTCTTGCATTTAAAGGAGCTAAGTTCCGAGAAGTTGAAAAGCTTTGGAACTTTCCAAGTGGTGCAAAGGTAGAGTTTGGCTTCCTTGAACGTGATGCTGATGTATATCGTTATCAAGGACAAGCATACAGTTGGATTGGATTTGACGAAATAACACACCTACCTACAGAGTTTAGCTGGAACTACCTAGCTTCCCGACTACGTACTACTGATTCTACTATACAAACATACTTACGCTGCACAGCAAATCCGGGCGGTGTAGGTTCGCATTGGGTAAAGAAAAGATATATAGAACCTGCAGAACATAATACAAGCTTTAAAGGCGGTGATGGTTTGTCTAGAAAGTTTATTCCCGCAAAACTTGCGGATAATCCTTATCTTGCGGAAGATGGCATATATGAACAAATGCTTAAGTCTTTACCGCCTATTCAGCGCAGACAGCTCTTAGAAGGTAATTGGGATGTTGCAGAAGGAGCTGCTTTTGTAGAATTTGATACGCAAGTTCATGTAATTCCTCCATTTAAACTGCCTATAGGGTGGGAAAGAGTGAAAGGAGTTGACTATGGATATGCCTCTGAAAGCTGTTGTTTATGGGGAATTATAGATAGTAATGACGGAACTTTAATAATTTATCGAGAATTATACAGAAAAGGCTTGACAGGAGAGGAATTAGGCAGTATAATAACACATATGGAACTTGAAGATCCTTTTGCAGTTTCTGGCGTTCTAGACACCGCAGCTTGGGCTAAAACAGGCTCTTCAGGACCGACTGTTGGTGAAGCTCTGTTACGCGCAGGACATAAGTTAAGAAGAGCTGATAAGAACAGAGTACAGGGAAAAGTTCAGATACACGAATTTTTAAAAATTAAAGAAAGTGGTAGACCTAAGTTACAGATATTTAACACTTGTCCTAACTTAATAAGAGAGTTACAAGGGATACCGTTATCAAAAACAAATCCAGAGGATGTAGATACTCATGCTTCGGATCATGCATATGATGCTTTAAGATATATGATAATGAGCAGACCTAGAATAGTAAGCCCATATGACAGGATACGAGAGTTGAAAAGAGAAATGTACGCACCTTCTGATGCAACCTTTGGTTATTGAACATGGCAGAAAAAGAAAATACATTTTTAAACGCTGATAACATTTATGAAAATGTCGAAGGTGAGGCTGGTAAAATTCTTGATTTAGAATTTGACCAACAAAATAATCTTGTCGGTCTTATAAAAAGTAGATTTGAACAAGCTGAAGATTCTCGTAAAGTAGACGAAAGACGCTGGTTACGTTCTTATGAAAACTATAGAGGACTATATGCAAAGTCTGTTAAGTTTAGAGAGTCTGAGAAGTCTAGAGTATTTGTTAAAGTTACTAAAACAAAAGTACTAGCAGCCTTTGGACAATTAGTAGATGTTATATTTGGAACTGGTAAGTTCCCTATTGGCATTAGTGAAACTAAAGTTCCCGAAGGTGAGCATGCTTCAGCACATCTAGACATACAAAACCCTATGCAAGGCATAGAAACATCTCTTCCTAATGAAGAAATACCTGCTAACATAGGTAATCGTATAGAAGATGAACCACAAGAAAATCCTTATGATATAGGTTATGAAGGTGATGGACGAACTTTAAAAGCTGGAGCTACTTTTGGTAAAGGTGTTTTTAACGATAGTCTTGAAGACCAAGCAGAAGCTAAAGGATTTTTACAAGAAGGTTTCAGTCCTAATCCTCAAGTACTAGAAATAAGTCCTGCACAAGAAGCAGCAAGACGTTTAGAAAAATTAGTACATGACCAGATAGATGAATCTAACGGATCATCTGAAATAAGAAATGCCTTACTTGAATCTTCATTGTTAGGCACAGGTATTGTTAAAGGACCATTTAACTTTAACAAAACACTTAGTCGTTGGACAGAGAATGAAGAAGGTGAAAGGGAATATAATCCTTTAGAGGTTAGAGTTCCTAGAATAGAATTTGTAAGTTGTTGGGATTTTTATCCTGATCCTGCAGCAACTAATATGGACGAGTGTGAATACGTTATACACCGTCATAAAATGAATCGTAGTCAACTTAGACAGTTGCGCAACATGCCATACTTTGACGAAGATGAAATTCGTGAATGTATTAAGATGGGTGCTAACTACGATGAGAAAGATTTTGAACAGAAACTAAGAGATAATTCTAAAACAGAAGAAGAGTATAATTCTAATTTTGAAGTTCTTGAGTATTGGGGGATGATGGATGCTGAATACGCAAGAGAAGTAGGAATAGATTTACCTAAGTCAGTAGATGATTTAGACGAAGTTCAAGTTAATGCGTGGACATGCGGTAATAAATTATTAAGAGCAGTTATTAATCCTTTTACACCTTATCGTATTCCATACCATGCTTTCCCATATGAGAGAAATCCTTATAACTTCTTTGGTATTGGTGTAGCGGAGAACATGGATGACAGTCAGCAAATAATGAACGGACACGCTAGAATGGCTATAGATAACCTAGCTCTTTCTGGTTCGATAGTTTTTGATATAGATGAGTCTGCTCTTGTAGGTGGACAATCAATGGATATATATCCGGGAAAAGTTTTCCGTAGACAAGCAGGGATGCCCGGACAATCTATTTATGGCTTAAAGTTTCCTAATACTGCAACAGAAAACATGATGATGTTTGACAAGTTTAGACAACTTGCAGATGAACAAACAGGATTACCTAGCTATAGTCACGGACAAACAGGTGTTCAAAGCATGACAAGAACAGCATCTGGTATGTCAATGTTGTTAGGAGCAGCTAGTTTAAACATTAAAACAGTTGTAAAAAACCTAGATGATTTCTTATTAAGACCTCTAGGCGAAGCATATTTCCAATGGAACATGCAGTTTTTTGAAGGTGATTTAGATGTTAAAGGCGATTTAGAAGTTAAAGCTACTGGAACAAATAGCTTAATGCAGAAAGAAGTAAGAAGTCAAAGATTGACTATGTTCTTACAGACTGCACAAAGTCCGGCTATTGCTCCGTTTGTTAAAATTTCTAAATTGATAAGTGAACTAGCCTATAGCTTAGATTTAGATCCTGATGAAATACTCAACGATCCTGAAGAAGCAGCTATCATGGCTCAAATAATAGGTATGCAAAATGCTGGACAAAATACAGGCGAGGAAGCTCAACCCACTGGTCAACAACCCGAAGCAATGGGAGGCGGTGGAGGAGTACCTCAAGCACCTCAAGACATTGGAGCTACAGGTACTGGCGGTGGCAACATCGGAACTGGAAATGTACCGTTGCCAGGGGAGGATCAATTCTCTGGAACGGTTGCTGCAGCTCCCCCAACAGGTTAAACAAATAATTAAAGAGACTAAATAATGCCAAAGAAAAAGAAAAAAGGATTACTATCCGATGACAAAGCCAGAGTAGGTTATCAAGAGGGTGCTGACGTAACAGAAAATGATACAGAAGAAACAATACTTGTAGATTTAGAGTTTACTCCAGAACAAATAACTGAAATAATGAAAATGGTAGACGAAGAAAGAAACGAAATAATAAAAGCAAGAAAAGAAGAAATACTAGAAAATGAAAAAAGAGCTGCTGAAATTGCCCTTGAAGCAGGAACTAAATTACACGATGAAGATTTAAGAAATCAAAAACAAGGTGGCGGTTTATTAAGTGATGATAAAGCTCGTATGGCTTATGCCGAAGGTGAAGAAGTTGCTGCAGAAGATGAAGATATGGAAGGAGTTGCAATCTCTATATCTCCTGTAACAGCAACTAAAGAAGACATAGAACAAGTAGAAACAGCAGATACAGACGAAATGGTATCTGATAATGAAATGGAACAAGATCATCTAGATTTTATAATAGATAACGCACTAGATGAAGAAGATGAAGTATACTTAATGGAAGTATTACAAGCTGATTCAAGACTTAGCATGATATTTGATAGAGTCATGGATACAGCTTCAGAATTTTCAGGGGATGGACCTGTTGAAGGTTTAGGCTCTGAGGTCTCCGATTCGATACCTGCAAGGTTATCGGATGGTGAGTTTGTTATGACAGCTAAAGCTGCTGATGAAATCGGTCCTGATAATTTACAGAACATGATGGATGAAGCAGAAGAAGTTAGTGATAACAGACAACAAGCAGCACAGGGTGGTGAAATAGAAGATGACAAACCTATAGTTAGTGAGTTCGGAAAACCTGTTGATGAAGACATCGCAGAAGACGAAATCAAAAAAGGAATGTTATCTGTTAATCCACGCTTGCAATAACGATAGAGCTACCTTAGTTTATTCTAAGCCCTCTATCACAACATTAACCGAAAGGCTACCTTTACAAAAACAAACCCTGCACAGTCGACACATGCAGCTACTTTGTTTAGAAAGCCCTGAGTAGGAGTAAAGAAAATGGCTAAAACAAGTCAAAAAGAAGAACCTAAAGCTAATCCGTATAATCAAACTAAAGATTGGCACGATGGAGAAAAGACAGAATTTGTATCTTCAGATAGTTTATTTTTCTCACAACCAGAAGCAGAAGAAGTTTCTGATAATGTAGAAGAGAAAGAAACTAAAGCTAAAACTAAGAAGGCTGCTAATAAAGATAAACCTTATAGCAAACCTGATTATAAAAAAAGATACGATGACTTAAAATCTCATTACGATAAAAAACTTAACGAGTTTAAGTCTAGAGAACAGACGCTTATAGAAGAAGCCAGTAGTGGCAAACATAACTATAAAGCTCCTAAGACTAAAGAAGAACTTGAAGAGTTTAAAAAGCAGTATCCTGATGTATATGATGTTGTAGAAACTGTATCAGATTTAAGAAGCGGTGAGAATATAAAATCTTTACAAGATAAAATCTCAGCACTTGAAAAACGAGAAACAGAAATTTTACAACGTGAAGCTGAGAAAAGGCTTCGTTCTAAACATCCTGATTTTGATGATATTCGCAACAGCGAAGATTTTCATAGTTGGGCTAAAGAACAGCCTCAATCAATTCAAGATTGGATATACAGTAACGCAGATGATGCTGACTTAGCAAGCCGAGCTTTGGACTTGTTTAAAAAGGATTTAGGCATTACCACTTCTTCTAAGACTAAAAAACCATCTTCTAAGCAGTCCAATAAATCTGCTGCTGATATGGTTTCAACTAAGACAACCGCAGTTGAGCCGAAGCAAGAGAGAATTTGGACTGAAAGGGAAATTGCTGCAATGTCTATACATGAGTTTGACAAGTTTGAAGACGAAATTAGTCAAGCTGTTGCAGATGGCAGAGTAGTAAAACAATAACTTTTAATTTTAACTTTTAAGGAGTAAACAAAATGGCATATAATCAATCAGACCAGTATTTTGAGCCAAGCACAGATACTGATGCCAACTTTGCGAACTCCGTAAGTGGTCAAAATAATTCGTTTTTTCTTCCTGCAGTCTACTCTAAAAAGGTTCTAAACTTCTTTAGAAAGGCTTCAGTGATAGAAGCGATCACCAACACAGATTACGCTGGTGAATTATCCGCTTTCGGAGATTCTGTAAAGATTATTAAAGAACCTGAAATTACTGTGTACCAATATGAACGTGGTGCTGACGTAACTCAAACTAAGCTAACCGACCAAGAGCTTACTCTTGTTGTAGATACAGCTAACGCATTTAAATTCAAAGTGGATGACATTGAAAGTAACATGTCTCACGTGAATTGGCGTGAAGTTGCAGCATCTTCAGCAGCGTATTCTCTTAAAGATGCTTTTGATGAGGGCGTTCTTGCTACTATGTTCTCAGGTGTTTCTGCATCAAGTCCTAACCACGTGTTAGGTTCTGATAGTGCTACTGATCTAGCAGAAGGAACATTTGACGGAACAGGTAATCTTGATATAGGTTTTGGATCATCTGAACATGATCCTATTGATGTTCTAGGGCATATGGCTCGTCTTCTTGACGATCAAAATATCCCTGAAGAAGGACGTTGGTTCGTAGCATCTCCGGATTTCTACGAAGTTCTGTCTAAAACAGCATCGAAACTTTTATCTGTTGATTACAACGCAGGTCAAGGTTCAATCAGAAACGGTCTAGTAACTTCTGGTAAGTTGCGTGGATTCAGTATGTACAAGTCAAATAACATTGCAAGCACATCTAATGCTGCTGGTAAATGTATTGCTGGTCATATGAGTTCTACAGCGACAGCTCAGACTATTACAAGTACTGAAGTATTGCGAGATCCTGATAGCTTTGGCGATATAGTACGAGGTCTTCATGTTTATGGAGCTAAAGTACTACGCGCAGGCGCATTAGTTTCAGCTTTCTACGGTATCGACTAATACTGAAACAGATTCGGGGGCGTAAAAACCCCCTTTTCTTTCTAACATTCACTAAACAATTTAAACAGAGGTAAATAAAATGGCAGCAGTCAATATAAGAGATACAGGACGGAACTCAGCTAGAACAGTAGATGTCCGTGAGCTTGCTACTAAAGTACAAAAACCCTCAGATACAGAAGCAATAACCGCAGCTAACACAATTACAGCAGCAGAATCGGGTACTCGTTTCGTAATGAACACAGCTACAGCTAGAATCCAAACTCTTCCTTCTCCAGCAGCAGGATTAGAGTATTGGTTTTATGTTGGAGCAACAGAGCCTACAACTTCACATACAATAGTCACAGCATCAAGCGCTAACATTATTGTAGGTAACGTATCTTCTCCTGAAGATGCAGCAGGTGATGTAGCTACAGTTACAGACGCAGATACTATTTCATTAGTGGCTAGTAAAGCCGTTCATGGAGATTATGTACATGTGTGGTCTGACGGTACTAACTGGTATCTAGATGGTCAATGTAAAGTACAAGACGGTATTACAACAACTCAAGCTAGTTAATAATGCCACAACTAGGCAATGACAAAAATCCTATGATCCTAAATGGCTCTAAGAAACAAAAAAGTACTAGAGTCTTAGGATTATTAGGTCAAGCATATTCTGGAGAAGCAAAACAGAACTATCTTGATAATTATGATCGTATATTTGGTAAGAAAAGGAGCAGAGACAATGCCTGAGTTAGGATACGGTAAACAAGTTAAGTATAAAGATATTACAGATATGGAAGGCTATTATCAAAATTCTGAGGATAAACAAAATCGTCATTCAGATAATAGACAAGATGTTAAATCAGATAAGAAATAATGGCAACTACATATCTAACATTAGCTAACGAGACTCTACGAGAACTCAACGAAGTTCAATTAACATCATCAAACTTTTCAGGCGCTGTAGGAATACAGGCGTTTGTTAAAGAATCTATTAATAGATCTTTGAATGATATTGCAAACGAAGAGCCTCAGTTACCCTTCTTTGCTGCTGCAGCTAGTGGTGGTACAGATCCTTTTTATGGTAACGTAACCGTAGCATCT
>Ga0208790_1001359_pt1 | contig 10760 bp, 11 predicted proteins | sample 10_taG_FD_184083 | JGI IMG/M metagenome (GOLD analysis project Ga0208790, IMG submission 184083) | Marine viral communities from the Subarctic Pacific Ocean - 10_ETSP_OMZ_AT15264 metaG (SPAdes) (version 2) | ecosystem: Environmental > Aquatic > Marine > Oceanic | place: Pacific Ocean | collected... | reverse complement strand
TCCTAGAATTCTTATAACTTCTCCACGCTTTGGTGCGGGAACTTCTCTCCAAGTTTTAAAAGCTTCTTGGGCGTCTATAACTTGTTGCATTACTTACCTCTTTCTGTTGGATAATTAAATTCTTTTTCTTTGAGTTTTGGATTTCTTCGAAAAAATTCTCTTCTTAAATATTTTGTATCACCCTTTGTTTTACCTAGAATAAGAACATATTTATGTTTTGGATCTGCTGGTCGACAGTCGCAACTATCTTTATATTTTTCTAATTCTTCTGCTAACCTTATAACTAAAACAGGATATTCTTTTTTCAAGAAGCCCCAATTAGGCATCCATCTTAAAGCAGTGTGCCTCCTGACCCTTCGAACTGTGATCTCTCCGTCCTCTCTGAGTTCTGTCGCATCATCCCATGAGATATTTTTTAATCTCTTGACACCTTTCTCTTTCTTGTAAAAGCCTTGTGATTTTCTCCAAGATATAAAGCCGAACATTTTTGTTTCAAAGTCATGGAAACCTATAGCTTCATAAAATTTAGGATGAATTCTTTTGGCATATTTCGCATAATTAGATTTTTTTCGAAATTCTCTTTCTGAGAACCATCCTTGCTTGCTTTTTCTCTTTTTACTTTTTCCTGTAATTCCATGATTTCTCTCTATCCTATCTATTCTATCTTCTTTTCTTTTTCTTTCTACATCAAAATAAAGAAACTTTGAACCAAAATTACTGCCCAAATAATAAAAATTACAAGCCTGATAAATCGTTCCCAGTTCTTTTGCTTCCGGATCCGAATATGCAGTAAAAAATCTAAACTCTGTATTTTCGACCATCCACTGTGTTGCTTTTGTAATGAGCCAAGAGCCTAAGTTTTTAGGAGCCCAAGAAATGCATGCACCTCTGGAAATTAAAGCCTCTTTGTCTTTATTCTCTTTTCCCAAGATATTTGAAAAACTATTTGGTATTGCCATTACAACAGTGCCGGCCATAATACCGCTTCCTTTTAATCTGCATACAAACCTGTGTGTAGGTCTGTTTGGCATACTCTCAAGCCATTCATTTCTTTCGATAAACTTAACAACCTCCTCACACTGTTTTTTATCGCCAGAAGGAATAAAAGAAAATTCAAAATCTGACGTTCTTAGTTCGCTGACCTTTTCTTCCGTCAGGTTAGCGATTTCTAGATCTTCTTCTAAATTTTTAATTCTCTTGTCGTATTGCCAGCAATAATCTTCGTCATAATCTTTATATCGTCGATATATTTCATCTCTCATGCTAACCTCTATGTGTGAAAAAAAAGGGGGGCTTTGCCCCCCTTCTCAGTTTTATGAAGAAAGAAATTAAGCGGCTTTTGAATTTAAAACCGGAACCAGTTTGTCCAACTTAGCCAATGAAAAAGTTCCTTTTCCTCGTTTTGCTTTGCACTCCACCTTATATTGCTTAGATGATCTGAATTGTTTCAGAATTGCGTAAGCCATAGAGACATCAACATAACCCTTGATCTGAGGGCTTAACCCCCACATGCTTTTGGCAAAATCATCTTGACTATTAGACTCAGACTGCTTAGTTAACCAATATAAAAGAATGGCTGACCAGCTACTTCTCTTATAATCTAGCTCTCCCGTGGGGGTGAATACCTCGTCTATTTCTTCGCTAAAAAGATCATATTCATTGCAAAGACAAGACATTCCTTGAAACAACCTAGTGTTAAAGTCTTCTGGCTCTACCAAGGAATTTCCAAATGCATCTGTTTTCTCAACTGTGAATGCATTTCTGAGAATTTCGACAGCAGCGGAAAATGCCTCTTCCGTGTCTACCTTTTTAGATTGCTTCAAAGCCTTTACAGAGAGGGATGGATAAGGTTTCAACTGATACACTGTGGGGACCGATACACCTGATGTTCCTGTCACCTTGATCTCGTTATCAATGAGAATATCTTCGTAATCTTTCTCCGAATTGCTTTCTCCCAAGAATCCATTTACGAACTTATCCTCAGTTTCCATAGATTTACGTCGGGAATGATTCAATTTCAGAAAAAGAAGGTTTGCCTCTGCCTCCGAGTTTACGTCGATGACATCCGCCCAAACTTCAGCTTCAGATATTGTCGTCGACCCTAGGAGACGCAGAACCGATCTGTGACCTCCATCAAAAACACGGATAACAGGCTCTTCAGTTGTTGAATTTTCATCTTCCCATCGTGCAGCTACCAAAGGTAACATCAGTCGTCGATCAATGAACCCTCCCTCTTCTTGAATCCAGCCATCCACTGTTTTCATATAAACAGCCCTTTGACCCGTAATAGAAGGAGTATCCGCAGGAATTAACTCACGGCTGGGGTATTCGTTCCTTACCGGAACTGTCCCCCAATCACTCTTTGGGTTGCCAATAATTCTCACTTGCAACCTCGGATGAGGTGCAATCACTTTCTTTGCCGATTTACGGCGTTTTTTTACAGACATGTTACTGTCTCCTCTAATTGTTATGCCCACATATTTTTGGGCGTTGTTAGGTGGCTAGCAGTCTCTTAGAGGCGTGATATTTTACGCCGGACTCATCTGCTAGATATGAGTTCTGTTATCTTTTGGATAACTTTATATTTACTATTATAACAAATCTTTTTTCATTTGTAAAGTCTTTTTTTGAAAAAAGATCATCTTTCTTTATTTCTCTTTCTCAAATCCTTCTTTGAGAACTTCTTTTGTTTCTTTTTCCCTGTGCCTTTATAAGCACCTACTTTATTTATTTTACAAAACTCATCAAAAAAGGAATAAACTGAAAAGTCTTTATCCTCGCATTGATCTTTCATTTCCATCCAAATTATTTGTTTATCTTCTCGATCACCTTCCAAATATTGTTCAGCGAGGCTTGCCAAAGCGGGGTAATCTGAAACCTTTACTTTTCTTTTTGTCATCTTGTTTTTCCTCGCTTTTTACCACAGCAGTAGATGCTGGCTTGTTACTGTGACCATACGCTTTGTACAAGCTCTTATAAACTGCGCCCCTGAAGTCTGCGAGGTTCTTTTCTATTTCTCTCATCAATGTTTCTGTTTCTAAATTGGAAGCCGTTTGCAAAGATGATAGTCCCAAGATCTCATCTATTTCTGTTCTCAAACTTTGTAATTGTGCTGATAATGTAGCCATAATATTTTAACCCAAGTGTTATTTTTTTAGTTATCTTTATTTTCTACAAACTGCTTAATTTTATAAGCTTCATCAAATACGTTCTCCAAGTCCGGGTATTTCGGCTTTGGCAAAACTTTGACCTTTCTCCCTTCTTGTGCAAGTTGGAAGGCAGTCCTATAATCCTGCATATCTTCAATATACTGTTGCTCTGCTCTCTTTTGAGCCTCTCGAAACATCTCAAATCTCAATTCATACGGGTTTTTACTTTTCATAACGACTTTCTCCTTTTCTGTATGTTATAGCACTTGGGTCAAAAGCAAGAGGTAGGATTCGAACCCACACCTTCAGTTTGGTAAACTGACGCTCATCCATTTGAGCTTCTCCCGCAAAAAGGAGGGCTTTCGCCCTCCAATTCCTAAAGCTTTTCCTCCACTTCGGTATCATAATATTGGCTAGCTTCCCCTTGACGGGTATCAAACTTCATGATAACCTCTTCATCCATCACATCAAAAACAACCTGTCTAAACTCAGGATCTTGGAGTTTTTCAACCCACTGCTTAGCCTGAAATTTAAACTCTCGCCCCTCACTAGATGTCAGAGTATACCATGCTCCTCCGCTTTTTAGTGCATCGGAACCTTTGATGGCGTCAAGCCAGCTTTCTTCGTCTTGGACTCCAATATCTGCCCCCCACAGAATCTTGAAGTTGCACATTCGTCCAGCAGTGCCAAATCTAGATTTCTCTAGCTTTGCCTTCACTTCTGAACCAATACGAAAACCTTTTTCGTCAGTAACGAAAGATGCTTTCGCTTTGCGGCCCGTAAGCCAGATGCGCAAAGAATATGCGTAGATCATAGCTTTTCCACCGGGGGTGAAATAGGGCGTTGTCATAGCTTCAGCAATATTGCTCGTAATGTTCGTTTTTAGTTGATTTAAGACTAAAAGCGTACACTGAGCATTTGCTAAGGGAACGGTAAGCTTTGACATTCCTTTGGAAAGGATTCGCGGCTTTACAGCCATTGAAGATTGTGGATTGAAATCTCCCTCCACGTCTTTTTCACTAGGCGTAAGAGCTAAACTATCCCAAATAAAGAGAAGTTTTTCTCCTGAACCTAAAAGTTCTTCAATAGACTCCAAGACAAATTCGACAGACGATGCTTGCACATAAAGCAAATTGGACAAATTACAACCGGTTCTCTGTAAAAAGGTCGGATCAATTGCGGATTCAGAATCAAAGTAAACTACGCCTATGCCCATTCTTTGAGCGTTGGCGGCTACTTGAGCCGCCATATAGGATTTACCGGTTGATTCCAAGCCTGCAATTTCAGTTGTTTTCCCAACTGGGATCCCCGCCAGCTTTCCTCTACAAATAATAGAGTCCAGCCACCGGGCACCAGTGGGAATCCACTCTTTGACCTCAGTAGGGTTTTCCTTAGTGAGATCGTGGGCAACATTTGTTCCAGCCTTCTTGTTGAGAAGTTTAGCCATTTCAGCCATATTAAGCTTTCCAGCTTTTGCTTTTGTCCCTGCCATATTAGCTACCTAAAAGTTCGGTAAAAGCTTTAGAAACTTTGTCATCTCCAGACGCTGCATATTTCTTAACTTCCTCTTTTTCATCGCCGCCTTGCATAAACTTGTCAAGAAGTTCTTGAACTTGTTCAGTGCTACGACGCTCAAAGAGACCGTCAAAGTCAGGAATTTCACCCAACAGATCCTTGCAGTCGCTGTCTCCATCTTTGCAAGCTGGGGAAGTCTTGCGCTTTGGAGTCAACTTTGTTGACGGAAACATTGCTCCCGGGGCTTTGCCATAATTAAGGACGAGATCTGTTCCTTCGTCCACATCAGTAACATCGCCATAATCGGGATTCAAGACAAGCTGAAGAAGTTGTTCATATACGGTCTTAGAATAACCCCACACACGAACCCCTTGTCCTTCCTCCCCTCTCACGAGGACCGGAGAGAAGAATCTTTGCTTTGGAAACAGCTTTTTAGCCATTTCAATAGAATCTGGTGTTCCCTCTTTATATAGAGAGGACGCAAAATCCAGAACGGGACTGTCTTCACCAAAGTTTTTCTTTGGACAAAGAACGGGACCGCCACTTAGATTATAATAGAACCAAAATTCTTTGAAAGGATCGCCATCAGAAGTAGGTAAAATACGAATTACCTGATCTCCATCTTGAGGCTTCCAAAACAAATTGTCTTTGCGGCTTCCGCCTTTGCTTTTGAGAGCGTTATACTTTTCTCTCATCTTTTTCATGTCAATACCCATTTTAAACTCCTTGTTTTTGTGTTAGGGTTGTTGAATCAATCTCAAACTCTTCGAGTTTTCCTACAACAGTCTTAAAATTAAACATACGATAATAATTATTCTCAATATCCCATACCAATTCCATGCCTTCGGGTAACTTTGCCCTTTTTCCTCCTTTTCCTTCCGGCAATAAGCCCTTTGGAAGTTCATCAACTTTCGCAAAGGTCATTGTTCTCTCTTCTCCACTCTTCTTAATAAATGTGCCTGTATAAGCTTTCATTTGTTTTCCTTTCGTTATTTATACATTATAGCAAACTATTATCGGCTTGTCAAGAAAAAAGTTGCCCCTGATGAAAATGAGTTCTTTTTATGACCAAACCATAATCATAATCAGAACTGTTTGAATAAACTTGATAACTCATATTTTCCTTATCCTTGAAATTATCTTTCATCAGTTTCACCAACTCGAAATCCTTTTCAAGTTTTTTTCTAGGTATGGATATATAATAGCACGACTCATCTTCGCTGTCAAGTAAAAAATACATTTTTTCTGAATTATTTTTGTAATCATATGATCCTATCGATAAAATACGGCAATGCTCTTTGTGATCGACTTTTGTTTTTGATACTGGTTTAGTATTCTCGAATACGTTAATCGTATGAAGTGAATAACTTATTACTTCGTTTATTTTATCATATTTGTTGAAAAATGTTAAATCTGGAATTGTCTCTTCTAAGATTTCATTCGAGATCAGTATTATATCTTTGAACATTCCCGATCTTGCATAATCTTGCAAAGCGTTGAAAATAAGTTTGTGCTGTAGTTTATAAGTTTCAAGCATTTCCGTTTCTTCTGGAATTATCAGAACAACCCTGATTTCAGTATCCTTAAACATATGGAGCAGTTTCAAACTAGCACCGGTGATGGCTCCGGAAGTGGAACAAATAAAAATGGTTTCATCATGTTCGGGCTTTACATAGTGTTCCGGAAAGTTATCTTCATATTCTTTGTGAGTTTTATACTCTTTCAAAAGCTTGAAGTTTTCATGATCTCTCTCTTCAGTATCATAAAGGTATACTTCATATTGAGGATATTTTAAAAAATGCTCTGCAATATTGCATCCGCATTGACCTAAGCCAATAATGTTCATAAATTCATCTCTTTCATTTCGCCGAAACTCTTTCCGCCCGAAATATTAACTTTAAATTTTCCCAATTCAGTATTAGAGAATTCTTCAATTATTTCCCTAATTGTCTCTTGATCAGATAAATGAAAATCAAGCACCAAAGAGTCGTGAATAGTAAAAGCCACATTTGATTTTTTTCCTTTTAACAACTTCCAGATCTTTATTGCCTGTCTCAAGAACAAGTCTGAAGTTGTGGACTGTATAATATAGTTCAGAGCATAATGCTCCTCACATTGAATTTTCCTTCCAAAGATTGTTGTAACATAATTTTCATCATAATTATAGTATTTCTCCAAAATCTTTGATCTTTCGAAGATCTTTTCCAGTTTTTCGTCTTTTTTCTTTGGATCGTAAAGCCAACTGAACACTTTCTGCTTTACCTTGTCTCTTTTCAATTTGTTGTGGTACACTTCTTTTCCAATCCAATTGTGAATGTCTTCTTTCGGCTGTTCAATACCCAATAAGGCCAGAAAAGTCCTCAGTTCAGCCGCATTGAAATCAAGCTCAACAAAGCAGTGCTTATAAGGCTCTATAATGCCCCTACATTCCTTTTTAAGGTTCAATATAGGGAAAGACATGGGTTTAATGCTTAAACGTCCTGTAATCGTCTTATAGGCATCATATTGAACGAATGAAGATGCCCTGTTAATCCTCTTGTATACATCTCGGTGCTGACATGAGTATTTGATCTCGTCCAAATTAATTCTCAGGGGCTTTTCGCCGATTTCCGAACACATTTTGTGCAAATCCGCCATAAAATCATAATTTTGTGGTTTTTCATGATTTTCGAAAACATGCTGACAGATGTGATTTTTGTAGAAAAGATATTGGACAATGAATTTCTGCGGGATGACTTGTTTGATGTCAATTTGCGAGATGTCAGCACCCACCGCTTGAAAAGACTTGAGGATTGATTTTACTCTCTTGCTGATTTTCTTCCAATCTTCATAAATTGGGGTCGGACAGACATCATCCAATGATTGACCATTTGCCCACACATACGCATATTCAGCATCGTGATCTTTCAAGATCGGATCATGATGCCAAGTTTTGGAAAAATCTTCGGGAAGGAAATTATATATTTGATTGTTATGGAAAAATTCGTTTTCAAAAACCTGAAAGAACATGTGTGCCTCATTGGGTTAGCAATATTTTATCTTGTTGAAAGTATACCTCACGAGGGACTCTTTGTCAAGCCCTTTTTTTACTTTGTTTGAAAGATCGAGCAAAAGTTGCGAAATATCAGATCTTCTTTTAAACATGGAGTTCAAGATGGACGCATATTGATATAATAATTTTTCGAAATTATCTTCGAAGAATTCCTCAAAGTCTCTAAAGTAGAATGGCTGGCGAGAATAAGATTTTGTTTTTGTGCATTTGAGAACTCCACCGCTTTTACAACATTCATAGCTTTGCCCACTTTCATAATAAAGGGGAGCCTCTTCCAGTAATTTTGAATAGGACAAGAAGATTGTTTCAAAGAAAAGCCTCATCTCCTTAAAAGTTCCCTCTGCAATATCAAAGTCTCTCTCAAAGAATTGTTGTTTTGACAGACCCCCTATTTTTTCCACCGTTGGCTTAAGATTAAGATCCATTACAAATCGCCATGGAGCGTTGGCATCATATCTCATGCCAGATATAAAGAGATAAGAAATAATGCGATTATACAGAGGATGCCCATAATACGACGAAAATTTTGCTGCATCATCATCATACGCCACTTGGTTTGCGATTTGGAATACTAAACCAGAATTGGTAAATAAATTTTCACCTGTGAGGATATATTCGCTGTAGAGAGCCGACTTGTTTAACTTTCCAAGCTCGAACAGCTTTAAAACAAGATTTAGATACATAGGATAATCACGAGCATTATCAACAATATTAGTAGTGTCAGGAACCACTTGTTCTAAATATATTTCACTCAAATGCGTTGACGTCGCCTCTTTATAGTTATCTTCTACTTCTCCATAATCTTCAGCGCCTTGACTAATTTGAAAAACATCCAAAAAAGCATCAATACCAAACTTCCCAACTGCGAAGTCAATTTTAAACTTTTCCACAAAATCTAAGTACAAAGCATATAAGCTCTTATTTAAGTATATCTCTTCATCGCCCGTAAATTTGGAATCTACCTTCACCAACGACTCTTTTTTAGGAACAATAGCACGGCCGAGCATATCCACTTTGCCATAATAATATCCTTTGGCTATAAAATCAAAACCTTCAGGGAGACGCATGGGCGTTCCCCCTTCTTTAAATTTATAACGCTCTTTAAAGGCAGTGATAAGATCCGAGTCATTATCTCCATGACAAATTATTAAATCTGCGAGGATATCAACTTCGTCACCTTCTAAGAGATCAATTTTAGATTTTACCTTTTCCACTTCACTTATCCCTTGATTTTAAATTCTGGACCGAGGAGAGCGAACTCTGCAAGTAGTTCCCTTCGTTCAGCTTCTCCACAAGCTCCCTTTACTGTGGGTCCTCCGGATGTATTGTTCTCGACGACTCTGGGCGGCTTCTTTTTCTTATCCTTCTTTCTTCTCGGATCAACGGAACCAAAACCAGTCCATCGCGTTTTTACATTAGTTTCAAATTTACCGCTAGATATTGAAGACTCCACTCCAGTGACCAAATAATAACCTCCCAAGCCCAATTGGCGAGCAATGCTGGTCGCTCCGGATGGATCTCCGCCGCCAACAATAGTGGGATCGATATATATTAATTGCCCCGGAATGAAAGAAGCATTACCAAACATTTTAATATCAGCATTATAGATTCTTCTCATAAGATCTAGTTGATCCCTTCTATCCCCACTAGTAGTTAACAACATTTCTTCTTGATATTTGCTATCAACTTTCGAAAAATTAACTTCTTTTACAATGCCATCAGCTTTCCCGATATCAATGTGAAAAATGCCGTGCTTTATGTCTTTTTGACGATTTTTAATTCTTGCACTAAGTTGATCGTTCCTTGTATTAATAAAAAGATAGTTTGTCAAAATTGAATCTGTGTTGTCAGGATGAGCTTCGGTATACTTGATGGTTTTAACTTGTGCCGTAGTCAGCCTTCTTTTGAACATTAATTTTTCATTATTGCTGTTGAGCTTAATGGGCTGTTGGAGGCGACTCCCCGTAAATATCTCCCCCTTTCCCTTCGGAATTCGTGTAGTCAAGAAAGAAATTTCGGGTCTACCTCTCGGGAATTTCTTAAAATCTTTATCATTTTTGTTAAAGCAATTGCCACCCATACACGCCCCTATAAGCTGAGTGATGAAATTTCTCAGAAAGTCTTTGAACAAATAGCTTGATTTCCCGGGGTCGATTACGTTTTTGAGAAACCACGCATTAAACAAATTATAAGATACCGGCAAATCATTTAAGTTTATTGTTAATTCTTTATACGACCCAGTCTTGTCATACGTGGGAACCGTAATAGTCCCAAAAACTATTTTCATATTACTTAAAATTGAATTTAAATTTGGATCGGTGTCTTTGTAAATATCTATGCAAGATTCAATGACGGCATCAATAATATCCCCCAAATAACAATACTTAAAAACTGCTGAGGGCAGTTTCGATTTCAAATCTAGAGTATTATGGGGATGCTTGCTCAGTGCAAGTTGTTTATAAAGCTCTTCAATATTCTTTTTAATCGCTGCAGAATCCTTGGTTTTGCGCTTCTTGCCTTTTAAAAAAGAGTTCATGATATTTACACCCGGCTTTATAACCCGCCATGGCGTCACTTTTCCTCGACCTTTTTTAAATTGTCCATAATTTAGGGGGACATTTTTTATGTTTTGTGCCGTTTTGTCTCCCTTCCAGAACCAATTATCTTCCAGTGTCAGCTTGCCTGCTGTAAAACCCAGTTCAACGGGAGCGACAGCAACAGAAAAAACGCGGGAGCGCTTGACGTATACGTTAGTTGCTTGAGGATTAACGATTTCATGGAGATGTTTATAAATTTTCTGCAACATTTTCATTCCCGAAAGCTGTCCCAATTTCTTTGCGGCGTTTACTTGGTTTTCCAGTGATGCAACCGTTTTTTCCCATCCCTTATAAATTTTAATCTGTTGCGCTGTCTTCTTTTTTTGGGCGGCGCCCCAATTTGCCCACCATCTCATAGAAAAGAAGCCTTTCCCTTGTCCTTTCTTGGCACCCCATGGGATATTTTTGGGTTTACACTTTTTATATTTTTCCAATATCTCTGTTGCT
>Ga0208790_1001354_pt1 | contig 10769 bp, 11 predicted proteins | sample 10_taG_FD_184083 | JGI IMG/M metagenome (GOLD analysis project Ga0208790, IMG submission 184083) | Marine viral communities from the Subarctic Pacific Ocean - 10_ETSP_OMZ_AT15264 metaG (SPAdes) (version 2) | ecosystem: Environmental > Aquatic > Marine > Oceanic | place: Pacific Ocean | collected... | reverse complement strand
CATACTTCTTTGCAATTGCCACCTCATAGCGTGCGATTTCATTTAGGTCTTTCTTCATTTGTTTACCGCATAAGTTATGCCAATGGTAGCTGCAACGCCGGCGGCAAAACCGCCCACAATTCCCCAGATAAGGGCATTGGTACCAGGCTTTTTCTTAATTATTTTATTTAATTGCTCAATTTCGGTATTTTTAGTCTTCAAAATTGAATCATAATATTCCTGTTGGGTGTGTAGGGAAATATTTAACTGCTCTATATCCAGTTGAAACTTGCTTTTTTGCTTTTCCAATTCAAAGCCGAGTTTCAAATCGTATTCTTCCTTTAAAAATTTATGATTTGCAATTAATCTGGCTGTTGCATCGGGGTCAAATAGGGTGCCAGTGAACGGCGTTGTTGCCCCTTTCTGGATAAAAGAGAATTGCCCGTCAGATGCCTCTGCTGTATTTAAAAAGCCGACTGCAAGCAATATTAATACTTTATTCCACATACTTAAATCCAAATTGTTGACTAATCTCTTTTGCAAGTTCTTCTGGCTGCTCTTCGAAATCCCGTTTAAACTTTTTGATATCAGATATATGACTCTCTCTTAAGTTCGCTATGGCTTCTTCATGCTTTTGAGTAAGCTCTGTCAACTGCTTTTCATAATTTGCAATTGAATCCTCGCGCAACTTAAGCTCCTTACGATGCAGAGCCTCCATCGAGGCGATTTGTTCCTGATAACTCAAGGTCATGACTTCCATGGATTTTTTTAAAGCTCCGAAGTCATTTTTGGAGACGAAGAACAAGATAATCACGGACACAAGAGCAATCACTTGCCAATTTTTTCCCACAAATGTTGCAATGGATTTAAATACATCACCGAACTTGATGTTAATCAATATTACCTCTCTATAGGCCTTTTAATTTAACGATAGCATCGATTACTGATTGTCCGCCGATGTAAAGGGCGCTCAAAATTAACCAATCCCCACTATCCATGTGAGAAGTAAACATTAGGGCGGTTGCGGTAACCCAAACTAAAAGTTTCCTGGAGATTAATTTCTCCAAAACCTTATCTATTGCTCCACGTGCCATTTCAGTCATTGTCATGTGTCCTCCTTGACTATAAATAGTTTGTTTTTTAGATATTTACCGAAGCAAAGCCATCTTTTTTGTCAATAGTGATCTGCATATCCACACAGTCCTTGAGAGTGTCCAGATGAGAGATCAGGAGCACTTTTCTAAAATAAGTCTTAATAATAGCTAAGATATCTATAAATCCCTGCATGTTTTCTTCATCTAGCGAGGTACCGGGCTCATCGAGGATGAATATGTCTCCCTTTGGTAAACTAGACACGCTCAATAGAGCGAGGCGAATTGCCATGGCGGCAATTGTTTTTTCGGCGCCGGAGCCCATCTGAAGAGGTCTGGCGTCGAAGAGGTGGTGCTTAATATATATTTCCAGCCGCTTTCCATCGTCTTCGAAAAACACCTCAAAGTCAACAATGTTCGCCAAAATCTTTGCAACCTCCTCGTTGATAACAGGCAATTTTTTACGAATTACATCGAAGGCAATGCCGTTTGGGTGCATGCACTGCATATATAGGTCATATGCTGAGAATTCTTCCTGCAGGGCGGCGCACGACTCTTGCTGAGATATAAGATTTTTAGTCTTTTCCTCCAATGATCCCACTGATTTATACAGGTTTAAAATCTTTTCATTACACTTGTCGCTTTTTGACTGACAGGAAATTCTTTGCTTTCTTAATGAGGAAAGTTGGGAGTTTAAAAGCTCTAGATTTTCAATCGCCTCCTTGTTCTCCTCATATTCTTCCAGCTCTTTTTCCAATTTCTCAATTTCATTATGTAAATTTTCAAGACCCGATTCGTCTTTCTCTATTTTAAGTCCGTGGCTTGCGATACGATTAGATAGGTTATTTTGCTCTGCGACGATCTTTAGGTATCCCTGAATTGTCTCCTCTATGTGGCGCGGACCTATCTCTTCTACCTCTGCCTGAATGGAAGAAATACTATTCTCGAATCCGATGATGCGTTGTTCGTTAACTGGCACGAGTGCTTTTGAATTGTAAGCATCTTTGATAAACTTACACCCAGGGTGCAGGTCGACGGCGCAAGGAATTCCATCCAATAATTTGACTTTTTGGGTATTTCTTGTCAATTCGTCATTTTCATTTCTAAGGGAGTCATTTAATTTTGAAATATCTGCTTTTAATTCATCAAGCTTGGCTTTCTTCCCATAGAGGCTGTTTTTGTCATATTTTTTGAGGAAAAAAGAAATGTCCGCATAATCTTTTTCAAACTTCTTTTTCTCCACAGCAAGGGTTTCCATGTTTTCCCTCGTACAATTTAATTGTGTCTTGCGATCCAGGAGGGACGATCTCACCTTTACCACGTCAATAATATGTGCAGGGATAGCATTGATTTTTGTTTCAATTTCAAAGATTTGTGTGTCTGCGGAGATGACATTCTCTTTATATTTTTCACAAGATTTGCGCTGTTTGCTCAACAATGCCTCTGTTTCGCCCATGACCATGCGGGCCTCTAAAATTTCTTTATTAAAGTCTCTGTCTTCCAATTTTTTAAGGGCGCCGCGTGTATTGGCAGCGTCTTCTTTTGCTAATTTAAATTTTCGCTCGAAGAACTGCAAATCGAGAAACTTGGCTAAAATTTCTTTTCTCTTTGTGGAGCCCTCCTTGATGAAGGATAGCGAATCCAATTGGCTTGCCATAGAGGAATAGAGAAAATCTTCCAAGGTACCGAAAACTTTTCGAATATTCTTGTCCGTCTCGTTTCGCGTATTGCCATTAAGACTCTCGCTGGCTTCATCGACAGGACAATACACGCTAAAATCGGCGTTAGTGCTTGCCTCCATACTCGTGGTGCCCTTTAATTTTTTGATATATTTTTTCGATGATCGCTCAATAGTATAGTTTAAGTCACCAATGGAGATATTGGCGCGACCGAAACACTCTTCCTTGTTCTGATTGATAACATTTAGGTTTTTTCTGTCATTTTTCGAAGTAGAATTAAATATAGTGTAAAGCAGCGCATCGATAATGCTGGACTTTCCAGAATAATTCTTGCCGAAGATGCCGACGATGCCCTCAATGTTTTCAAAATCTATTGAATTTGACTCTCCATAATTAAAAAGATTGTCAAATTCCAGAGATCGAAGTTTCCAATTAATATTTCTTGCAATTTCCTCATTTTCCTCGGCTAATTTATTGTATTTTATATTTAATTCAACTACGCTTTCCTGCAGGCTACTCTCCAATTCATAATCTTTTAAATATTCCTTGATGAGTTTTTCTTGAATTTTTAAGTTTCTCAAATCCTCCGCCATAAGACCTGAAGTTGAGGACTGGACGTCTCCTCTTTCTCCCGCTGCGCGGTTTAAGAATGAAACACTCTCTGGCTTAAATCTGCGCTTTGCGACCTCAAGAGCACGCTTCATTACATTGATGGGTAAGTTATTATTTGAAACCAAACGCAGGCGCGCTTTGTCGGGTATCCTTGCTCCTCGTGGCATTTTACCCTTAGGTGTCAGGTTAATTGTCACGAAGGGGCGCGGGTTTTTCAGTTCAACGTGGCGACAAATAAAATTATCTTTATCCTTTATATCCCACAATAAAAAACCCTTATCGTTTGTTTCTCCATGATTTTGTTGAATGGTGGATCCGCAATAACGTATCTTTCCGCCCTCATCCAAGCATTGATTTGTTTTGTGGATATCTCCCAAAAAAGCATAATCATGACCTTCAAATATTTCTACAGGATGATCACCGTGAGTCATCACCCAGCCTGTATCTGTAACGACACCAGAGATTGATCCGTGATAAAGAGCAATATTGATTCTCTTTGGATCAGATGGGGAAATCCAGTTATCCCCATCAAATATGGATAAAACATTTATGGCCACAGAATCGCCGAGGAACGTTTCGCCCGAATTCTTCAACAAATGAAGCCTTGGGTGTTCCAAAGCCTCTGCAATGGGTGATAGGGCGTCCTGACGGCTTGAATTTTTAAGATTGCCGTCATGATTTCCCAAAATCACATATGTCGGAGCGATTTCTGCCAAATTTCTAAAGAAATGAGTGCACATTTCTACAAATTCCGGACTAATCTGGGTTTTGGTATGGGCAATATCTCCACAATGGATGATATAATCCACCTTCTCCTCTCTGAGAATTTCGTATAACTTTTCGAAAACGATCCCATATTCATAATGAAATTTTAAATTTTTAATATGAGTATCTGCAATGTGTGCAAATTTCAAAATCTCTCCTAAAGTGCCGAAATGGCTTCTAACAAACTGTCTTGGGGGGTGATTATTTGGGCTTCTAGGGATAATTCCTCTACTTCCTTGTGGGTCATTTCTCCTAGATCCCTGTCGTCTCTATATTGCATCTGTCTAACTTCTATTCCATATTTTAATAATAATTTTTTAATAGCCTGCGATTTCTTGTGTGCATCGCTATCGAGAGCAAGAAGCACAGGGGTGTCATATTTTACAATTTTTCTAAACAATCGAGATGTCTCTCTGATTGTCGATCCCAAAATTGGTACAGCGTTCTCTGCTTTTATAGCATCAAAAACGCCTTCGACCAATACAATTTCTTTTTCAAAATCTAGATACAATTCATTAAAAATAATGTTTCGTGAAACTTTTGGATTCTTATATCGGTAAGGGTTCTCAGCGAAAGATCGGGCAATAAAATAATTTAAATCGCCACTATCATTAAAAGAGGGAATAATAATCCTATCCTCGTAAGGATATTCTGTAGTATATCCGATCTTCCACTTGAGAATATCTCTTTCGCGCAGACCACGCGAGGCCAGATAGCCAAGGGCCCTTCGTTGAGATTTTGATCCCGAAATGCGAGTCAAAGTCTGGAAGCCAACTGGCAATTCTATCACCGCCTCTTTATCTTGTTCGACTGGCTCTTCTTTGAAGAGATTGTCGAACTCTCCGAGATCTGCTCGATCTCCTGATAATTCTTTCCACTTTTCCTGTTGCGAGAAGGTTCCGAATCTTCGAATAATACGATAAAGATTTTTGCCGCGCTGATCACATACCCAACACTTATATACATTCTTTTCGATATTTACAGAAAATTTATGCTTATGATGACCACAATAGGGACACGCAAATAAATGTTCGCCGCTCGACTTGAAACTTCGGCCAAGAATAGTGGTGAGTATGGCAAATTTCTCATTCATACTAATAGTATAACACAGTGTTTTTTATATGTCAAGCATTATTTTATACTACGCACTTCTTTGCATTTTGTTCAATAAGGCTTGAAGAGATGATCTAAATTTCATTAAATCGGCTTCGTCGGCGATCTTTGTCAAAGCTGCCTCTACATCGTGTAATATGGCGCGCTCTTGATCGGTAACTTTGTTCAGTGTTTTACCTGAGCCGATATCCCGTGCGTTGCGTTTTTTTTGAGCGCTCTGCGCTGATCTTGTCATCGACCGAGATTTCAAGTCGATCTTTTCGACCTCTTCCCTAATCATCCTTTCTAGAGTGGATTTCGTTATTTTTCTCATATTTAAGTCTCCCTCATTAAATAGTGCGCTGCTTTTGCAATTACCACAGCATCTGCAATATCATAGCAATATTTTTGAACATTGCCGTATCTGGTATATACAATTTCAAACTCTTTGCTTTCAATAAAATGATCCATAACGACATCTTTGGCTTTTTTTCCTCGTGGAACTTTAATTCCACATTTGGAGCGCGCAGAAATAGGAGTAATATATCTGGGCTCAATATTTAGTGCCTTGAAACACAGCCATGATACGATTCCATTGAATCGCTGGAGAACGGACATGGTTTTTGCTGTTGAGCCTCCTCGCCTGAAGAACATTAGGGCTTCTTCGATGAAAATATAGTCTATTTTTTCGTTCACTAAATTGTGATTAATATAATCCTCAACCGCTTGAGCCTTATGGAGAAAGCCGCCAACTTTTCTCAAATCAATATAGTCGGCCTTAATTATCTTCTCTTTCCTATCATCGTACACACAGACGCCCACGATACTTGTACTAACATCTAATCCTAATATCATTAAATATCCAATTTTAGTTTAAAGGTAAAATTTTGATTTTCTTCTTTCTTAATCGGAGTTGCAGTCGTCGCAATCCCAATCAAATTTTTTCTCTCATCGTAGATTCCCACTTTGGAAATATAGGTTATTTTGGAAAAAGATGCCGAATAGTCAGTATAAGATGAACTGGCAATGTTTGCAATCTCCAGGGAATTATTTTCCTTATAAGAAAAACTCGATGTCATTGGGGAGGCTGATTGCCCATATTTTACAAAGGTTGGGTTATTCGAATTGTTCATCTCACCCTTATCTGCGTGTGCAAACATGGTCAATGTAGGGATTTTACTAACACCCTCAAAAACTAGAGAATAACTGGAGGATGGAATTGTTCCCGATGGAATGTCGTCCTGGGCCCCAACGCCGAAATAAAGCCACGCGGGTTCTTTAAGGTTGGTTATATCATTTAAATAATTTCTTGGTGTTGCATCGAGGGCCCATGACCCTGTTAATACCAAAAATCCCTCATTGTAAAGGACTATTCCTGCGATTGAGCCAGAGCCAGCGGAACCCACAGGTCCTGTCTGAATGAGATTACCATTTCTATTTTCGTCTTCTAGGGTCCCGAATAAAGTGCCAGAAATATAGAAATCTAATTTAACAGACCCCTTGTTTATAGAACTGCCGTACATGATTGATGGAACTGATATGAGATTAAGAGGCTGTGTGGCCTTGTCTCCCAAAGAAGAACTATAAGCATAATCACGGCTTATGGGGATGTAATAGTTCAACGTGTTTTTGAGGGCCGTAATATTGGTCCGGGTTTGGCCAAGTTGATAATAATCCCTCTTTATGCTTGACGAAAGTGGATAACTTCCGCTTATTGTGTCGCCATAAGAAAAGTCACTATTGAAAGTTGTTGTTGAAATAGTCTTTGTACCAAGTAAGCTGCCCCCCTTAGTGACAAAAGGGTATATTAAGCCAGTCTGGCTGGCATTTCTATCAACATTTAATTCGAACAACGAAACGAAGCCCGTGTCCACGTTGGGCACAGACGGCGCAAACTCTCCCGAAATTTCCCGCTGATTGTTTAAATATATTTTGGAATTATATATTTGCAGCTTCTGTTCAGGATTCGTCTCTAAAATATTATAGAGAATGTCCTTGTTTTCAAACTTTTTCAACGACATGGTATAAATAATTAGTCTTAAAAAAATTAATAGTCTAAACGAACGCGCAATGTCAGCTCATTAGTGGGATCTTTCTTGAGAGGTTCGGAAACTTTAGCAACTGCGAGCAGTTCATTGTCGTCCGAATAAAGACCGATAGTCGTGATATATGCCGTTGGCGTGTCCGTAGATTTTTCCTTAACGCGGATTTGACTTTCGCTGAGATATGTTGGATTAGAACTATAATTAAATTCATTTGTTGCAGCGCGGCAGAAATAGATCGAGGAATTCAACTCTGTCGTATTGTTGAAATCACAATCATACCACCTGTTGCGAATGCCGTCACATGAGGATGAAATTTCCGAACCAGTTAATACGGCGTCTACTGATGCGGTGTCGTAAGTGGCGCCTGGGGCTCCAAATTCGCCGTCAAATACAGAGGCAGTTAAGACTGCAATGCCGGCTTGATAATAAAGGAGACCAACTCCTGACTTTGCAGCATGAGGGGCCGACCCGGTATATAAAATACCATAATCTCCTGCCGGAGAGTTAGTGCGGTAATCATTTTGGGCACCGTAATCTGAAATTGTTTTAAGAGTGGTGAAGTCTGGCGCCACTGGCGTTCCACCGTCCGCAAAAGAGATCACGAAGGACTCCTTCTTTAATTCGTCTTTCCCAAGAAGTCTAGAGAAATTAATGAAGATACACTCGTTCAACGCATCAGTTGTGTCGGCGAAACTGCCGTCTCTATCAAATTTTCTAATATTACCGTTTTCATCGTATCCCACAAGAACTTGAGCCATTTGATTGTAAATGTTCATCTTCTTGGCATTTTGAGTATATGATCCCGAATTTTCTATAGAATATCCAACCGTCAGATCGAAGATGTGGTTTGCCGATGAGCTGAGATAAGGATAATCATAAACACTCTGGAACATTCCGTGAGCGTAATTCTTGATATTATTATCTGCGTAAGTACCAGATACGATAGAGCCAGTAAGAGGGATTGCTTCATTGAGCAAAGTTCTTGTGATTGCTATGTCCTTGTCTAATACTAAAGTTTTAAATGTTGTAGCCATATTTTATAAATCCTATATTATTGCTTCTTCAAAAGTCGAAGTGGGACGTCGATTCGATATCCAGTAGTTAAGCCTGTAATTCTTACGTTCGTGTCGATATAATAGTACGGTAGAGAACCTACACTCACCGTTCCACCTAAAGTAGTGAAAAGATAAGTGCTGGTTTGAACATCGATTGAGGCTTTGAAGCCTGTAAGAAGGCGCGTTCCTCTTGGGCCTGCGATTGAACTATCGCCGGCTTCTACGCCTTCGATTTCAGTGACCTGGCCAGAGGTTGCGCCGGCGACGTAATCTACAGTATACATAGCGATCTGGTCGTCATCAATGAACGATACGTCCACAGGCGTAGCAGAGTTTCCGTTGGTTAAAGACAGGAGGCGATTATCTAACTGAATAGAATAGCTAGTTTCGAATAGGTCAGAAGGAATAGATTCGGAAGCCGAGAGCGCATCAGTGTTGAGACCTTGGTCGACCACCACGGCGGGGCCTAGTGCAGTGAGGGCGTTGTAAAACGGGATCTCAGGGTCAGCATCGTCCAACTGAGTGGCTGTAGCTGAATCCACAGATAAAGGAACGGTACCGACAAGGTTTGTGGCCGTAGAGATGGCCAGGCCGCCGGATCCTTTGAACATTTTCAAGACGGGAAGATATAAAATATCATTTCTTGTTATCGTGATGAGCTTGGACTTCATTGTGGAAGTATTATTTGTAAAGGCTTCTAAGATTGGTGTTTGCAGGATCTGCAAATCATAGAATGCCGAACCTCTCGAATCATTTTTATCGTAGGTTTCGTAATTAATTTCGTCATCGCCCAAAGCAAATTTGGTGATTTTAAAAGAGCCATCGCCCTTTGCTAACCTCTCTCGGCCGGCGTCTGTCAGGACAGCATCTAGGATGATGTCGCCACTATTATCTAAAAAAGACATGAATTATTTCCCTTTTCTCCAAACGGTTTTTTATATAATAAATAGTTTGTTTTTATTGATTTTTTCAAAAACATTTTTTTTAATTTTAAGATATGTTCTCTCTTTTAAACTCGACATTCAAATCTATCACCTTTCCAGTCTTCTTTGAAGTTAATCGAATTTTAAATTCCTTACCGAATAAAGACCTTTTCTCAGTTCCTAACTTGTTGGAGCCAATTGCAGGCAGAACCTGTTTGAGCCTCGGTACAATATTAAATAGTCTCTTTAAACTTTTCGTCGACGGTTTGAACTCTTTTTTCATCTCATAAGAATTAATAAGCGGATAAACTGCGCCGGAATTTTCAACCATCTCTATTTCATAAACCGCTGTTGGGTTAGAATAGATGCCCCTGCGGTCTACTGCGCGAAACATATAATAATATTTTTTATTGGGCTCTATGGAATCCATATAGTTGGCTGAAGCGGCTTTTGAGTTTTGTCCATAGGGCGTCGATATTAGTGTGGTCGAGGCGTTGTCAAAATCTGCGTAAGATTCGGGCGCTGATGCGAGTCGGCGGATTTCAAATACTTTAGGAAGATTTTCAAATTCATCTGATTTATATAAGATTGGTTGAACGTCATTTAATTTTCGAGACTCTCGGAAAAGTTCTAAATGCTGTTGCTCTGTTTCGCTAAAGACAATAGGATCTTGCTCAAGACTGCCTTGTCCCGCGTTTAGTAACATTGACATTCGGTCGTCTCTCCCTCGGTAGGAGACAAAATTTACATTTGGAAAATTTGGTGGATTGTCTAAAATCGCGCCAGAGTCCTCAAAATATGGAATCTTTACTATTTTTAAATAATTTCTTGCTACTACTCTAATTGGTTTTCTTTCGTCGTCTGCCATTTTTCTCTCCCTATAAGCTAGGCCCTTCGGGGGGCCCTGAGTCGTCTTCTCCTGGTTCTTCGTCATCACCCCTTGAAGAGGAAGATGAGCCATACTCGTCTTCGCTTTGCCTGGCCTCGTGTAAGGAAGCTGCCCTCACATCACTTCCTGCTCCAGAGCGTCGGCTGCCTGTGGTTCCTTCACCTGGGTCATCGTCAATACGCTCATCGGGGCCCATTACCACATAGGAATATTCTGTATCCAGCGTTATTTTATAGGCGAAGACTTTGTAAGTATATTTCTTCCCGTATTTTACTTGCGTGTCCACATAATCCATTCCCAAATATAGAAAAACAGACGGGATCCAAAATGTCTGGAGAGGAGTTGTTGATCCAAATTCATATTTTTCGATAGAATAAAATAGAACATCGGAACAGTATGGCGTTTTTCCGGCCAGGATGTCGACAAAACTTCTGGAGTATTTACCTATGATTTTCTCAAGTTTATCAACTACAAAGTCTAAGTTGCCTTGGGCGGTTAAATTCTTGCCCCCTCTTTTGAAGAGATTTTCTCCGACAAAATTATATTCCGAGGATTTAGGAATTCTGTTTTCTAAAGTTGAAAAGGTTGAAGTATCCAAAATCCCTCGATCTTTATCTACGCGAGGGATAGGAACAGTAT
>Ga0208790_1001351_pt1 | contig 10771 bp, 6 predicted proteins | sample 10_taG_FD_184083 | JGI IMG/M metagenome (GOLD analysis project Ga0208790, IMG submission 184083) | Marine viral communities from the Subarctic Pacific Ocean - 10_ETSP_OMZ_AT15264 metaG (SPAdes) (version 2) | ecosystem: Environmental > Aquatic > Marine > Oceanic | place: Pacific Ocean | collected... | reverse complement strand
GCGCCTCCGTGGCTCGCCTCGGTCCCGGGTCTGGTTCTTCGACAAACAGTGACTTGTCGGCGTCAGGTAACGCCTGCCCCGGGGTCTTGTTCTCCTGCGCGTACCAACTGGTCGCCTTCTCCAACGCGCCGACGGCAGATTGGGGGTGGTCGATCTGATCCGGGGGGTGTGTCCGCGGGTAGAACCCTGCGGTGTAGAGGCGTTCGTGCAGGGCGTGGCGTACTGCCGCTGGCGAGTCGATGTATGACTGGAACACATCGCGGCCAGTCACATCGGTGACCGTTATGTCTTCCGCATAGGCTGGCCCTTCCGTAGATCCGTGAGGCTGCGTATAGTCGGGCTTCATGGTTTCTGTATGGGTGACGACAGGCAGGTTGAACAACGCTTCGTAGAACACTGCCGCCAACGGGTCGTAAGCCTCCTCGGCGGCACCAACCCCGTAGTACGCTGCATGCGCATCGGAGTTGCTGCCCACGATTTCCTGCATTTCGTCTGTCATCGGTTCAGTCATGCTGCCAACCTCAAAATCTCCTGCTGCGCTGCCGTCCAGGTATCACGCGACAACGGATCAAACTCCAACCACCGCCAAAGAAGATCCGAAAACGTCGGATTCTCCAACATTTCTTCCATCATCGACTCCCACACCGCCAACAAATCACGATTGCTCGTAGCGGTCAACGACTGCGCCCCACCGGCTGCCTTCCTCGCAGCCAACTCAGCCGTAAAAATATCACGCAACTCCATATACTCTCCGAGAAGCCGAATGTCGTCACGGCCCGCCAACCGCTCGTCAGCGACAACCGCCCGAATCCCATCAAAGCGGTCCTGCCACTTCGTCAAATCCGGGTCGCGGTACTCGTCAAACCACAACGGATGCTCCACGCTCAGTTGACGAATCAGTTCCTGGCGTACCGCCCGCAAATCCTTCGCCTCGCCCACCTGCAGGTTCGGCAACCCGCGGGCACGCATCTCGTTGTAGATCACATCGTTCATCGCGCCATACGCCTGCCAGCCCTCGCGAGCCTTCACGTTTGTCAGGATCTCTTCAAGCGACAGGCGTTCACGACGCTTCACACCAGACCCGGGTGAAGTGTCCTCCATCAACTGCTTCTCGTACACCGCAGCAGAGAACTTCGCTGACCCGCCGCCCTCGATGCCGAGGATCAGACTGCCGACCTCCGGGTGGCGACGAATCAAATCCAAATACTTTTCACGCACCTGTTCCGACTCGATTGTCGCAGGCAACCCTTCGTTGTTTTGGGTGAACCGGGCCGCGAGAGCGAAGAACCCTTCGTTGCCTTCCGCGGTGAGTTCAGCAAAAAACTTTTCGTCAGCAGTTTTGAAGTCTTCTGCCCGCAACTCCCGGTATCGGTCAATCCAAAGCTGATATGGCGAATGGAACTGCACAGACGCAGGCGAGAACGCCGCCGCAACCGACCTCAGCACCATGAAGTTGCTCGCATCGCTCTTTACGTCGTCAATGAACTGTGCGACAGCGTGGCCGTCATCGAAGTCGATGGGTTCCAGGTCGCCGTTTTCCATGTCGGCCATACGGGTAAGCATCAACCCGGCAGCGAACGACTCGTAGGAGCGGTCCTTCGCCCATGTTGAAGTGAGCCGTTTCATCCATGCGGGTTGCAGGGATTGGAGCGGGTCAACTGGCCCGTAGGGGAGCATGAACCGCAGCGCTTCCTCCAGTTCGGGCTTTTCTTTGACAAGCGCTGACGCTGGGATTTGTGCGATTGGGCCAAACCCTGGCAGTCCTTGGGTAATCATGTTCAGCGAGGAGGCACGGAACCGCAGCACCCCGGCGTCATCGAACGCGTTCCCGACGATGCCGTGCTTCAACAAGCCTGCGGCCCATTCGGGGAGGCGGAACTGGAAGAAGCGTCCGTCGTCCGTTTCGACTGTTTGCATGAAGTCCCCGAGTTGGATGTCTGCCCGAAACGCCTGCGCCATGCGGGCGGCAAACACCGGGTTCTCGACGGCGAGGCCAGCCCAGCGGGTTAACACTTCCTGCCATGCGTTGAAGAACGGCATGACGTTTCGCATCATGTCGGAGAACTGTGACGATTCTGCAAGGTCGTACAGCAGGTCGCGTGTTTCTTGGAGGGCTTTGCGGCGTGAGGACTGTTCCAGTGCCCGCAACTGGGTGGCGGTGAGTTCGTAGTTGCCGTCGCCCTGGTGGAAGAGGGCGATTCGGCGCTTCATGTCGGTTTCGTAGACGCGTTTGAAGTAGGGGTTGCGGGACAGGTTGTCGGTGGTGAGTGTTCCGATGCGTTCGTACAGGTTGTCTACAAACCGACGCCACCCAAATCGTTTCTCGGTTTGGAACACTTCTTGTGCGTGGACGGACCCGACGAAGTTTCGCCAATCCGTGCCTTCCTCTTTAGCGACCCGTTGTAGATCATCGAACCGGACGCGTTTACCGCTCGCGATCTTGGCCCGCAACTCGGGATGAGCGAGCATCCGGTCAGCGGCGTCCACAACCTTCGCCGCCCACCCGTCAGCACCCTCCGCTGTAAGACGAGACTGAATGGCAGCAGCGAAATCGGCGTTGCTGGGGTCTTCCACCCAGGTAACGAGTGCCTGCACCCGATCATCGACGGACCCCAGCGAGTCATCGAACGCTATGCGGCCCACTTGGTTGCTGCCGTACTGGTCGTTGAGGACACGCTCCCACCAGCGGGCGTACTCCCTGACCGGTGTCCCGACATCACGCGGATCCCAAACCCGGTTCCAATCACCCAACTCTCGAGTCAAACCGTCATAGAACTTACGTTCCTCATCCAGCAGCAGATACCCCGCTTGCCGGTTCGCAGAGTTGGCTTTGCGCCACACGATCTGCGGAGCCAACGCATCCCCGAACGCTGCCTGTACGTCGTAACCCATGATGTCCAGATTGCCGATACCCAAATCGTCCATCGACGCAAGCCCGGATGCTTCGGCTGCGGTGCCTCTGGTGGCGCGAGCGTTGTTGATCGCCGCGGTGCGTGCCGTCAACCGTCGAATGTTTCGGTTGTTTCGCACCAGCGACACCCCGGCACCGACGCCGGCAAGGATTGGGCCACCGAACAGAAACCCGGCACCGCCGGTCAACGCGGCACGCCTCGTCATCAACTGGCGAGCTGTGAGTTCCCCGGCACCGCCGAGGCCAGCGATCTTGCGACGCAACACAGCATCGACGTACTCGCGGCGTGCAGGGCCAAGTAGATCGGTCAGTTGTGTCAACGCACCGATTTTTGCCATCAACCGAAACTGTTCGTCACCGACGACCCGAATCGCCCACGCAGGACGCAACAACATCGCGGGACGCCACCACCGCATCAGTAACGCCATGCCGTGTTCCGCCGCGCCGGTGATCTTCCGCAAGTCGGTGCCGTGCTTGCTCGCAACCCCTTTGAGAAACCGGTCCAGCCCCTTGGCGTCAACAGTGAACACTGTTTGTTCCAACTGCCCTGGCGTCAACGGCAAATGATGCAACATCGTTTCGCCAGTGTCCGGGTCCACAATCGTGATCGCAGAGATCTTTTCGTCTGGGTCGTATTTCGCCACCCGACTAACCAAATGTCTCCCTGACGTATTGGATTTGGCGAAATCATTTAGCAGATCGTCAACCTCAGCCTTTTTCAGACCCGGCAAGTGCTTGTTGACAAGCCGCTTCACCACTTGCCGCTGCTTGGCCTGCGCGTATGACATCCTCTGCCCGCGACCCATCGACGCCCACTTGCCACGGAACCGCGCCACCTCAGCAGCCGAATAGCCGGCCTCCTGCAACACACGCGCCACCTGCTCACCAGAGTTAGCGTCACCCACCCAAGCGGCACGTTGCGGCTTCATGTCGCGAAACACCCGAATCGTGCGCCCCGCATAACGGCCAACCCGGCCCGCGTCACCATCGGGGCGATACCACGACGACCGCTCCATCGACTCCACAAGGTTGGATCGCAACCCCGGACGAACCACCTCGTCAATCGTGGCGTACCCGGTGAACTTCTTCGGGTCCATCAGCAGGTAGTCGTCAGGGTTGATGTCTGCGGCTATTGCTTGCGCCCTGTCGAATCTGGCGGATTCTGCTCCGGGTGTTCCTGGCGGGAGTACGTCGTCTACGACGGCGGTGTCTGCGAACAGTTTCCCGAACCAGCCTGCGGCTTCGCCTGAGTCTTCTGCGATTTTGCCGATTGCTGACGTTTCGCCCATGAAGAAACGCATGACGTTTTCCATTGAGGCGCGGCCTCCGGTGAAGCCGTGGCGTCCGAGGTAGGAGCGGGCGAGTTCGTAGGCGACGAGATCGCCGTCGTGGTGGGTGCGGAAGTATTTTTCGCGGATGCGGCCTGCGAGGTCGTGGAGGGCGGTGTCATCTGCGAATCTCCCAATCGGGACATCTCCGTAAACCCGAATCTCCTCTAGGAACCTGCCTAGATCAAAATCCGTGATGGCCCCACCGCTGGCTGAAAGATTCGCTTTCGGTACCTCAATGATCTTGATGTCATCAGCCGTCTTTGACGCCCAACTCAACAATGGCTCTGGCCGGCCCTCCTTCAAATGAGCGGCACCAACCATGAATAACGGATCCCTGGGACCGCCAGCAGTATTTCGCCCCCGGAAAAAGAAACTCAACACTTCATCAAGGTCGTACTTTGACGATTCTGTGTGGAGATAATACTCCCACTCGTAATCAATCGACCGGCCCTCAGGAAACCCCGTTGTGGAAGTTAGTTCCTCACGCCGCTTAGGTGAAAGCGTCTTGATGTTCCATCGCTGCGACTCGGCTTTCAACAGGTCGCCCACCTCGTCACGACCGCCCCTGGTCGCAGCGACAGCGATCCGACGGCGCAACTCAAAGTCAGCGGCCAACTGTTCAGCAACTTTTCTAGACGCGGTAAAAGAAACGGCACGTTCAGGGACACCAGTCCCAGCGCCAAGACCAAGATCCCCACCGCCAGCACGAATCACACCTCCAGCATCAATAGCACCGCCTGAAGCGGTGACATGAAAAACTGTGTCAGGGATCGCGGGGTCATCGGGGCTAAGAACCGTAGCTTTGCCCCTCAGCGACTCGTTGTGAGATTGGAAATGTTCGCTGACTGCCCGATGCTCAGGGTTGCCAAAGTCCCCCTCTGTGCGAGGGCGCACACCGTGCATTGCTGGGTCGTCAGGAACCGACACCTCTAACCGGGCGGCGTCGGCACCGGGGGCAGCGGCGTCGTCAGCCATCCGACCCACATCATCAGCAAACGCGCCAAACCCCCGACCATCATCAAAATAGTTATTAAACGCCGCCCGACGGGCACCAGCCCGACCCAACATCACCCCATAACCAGCAACAACCTCCGGTGAAAGAAACACACGAAATGCCGCATCCCAAGTACCCGACATGATGTTGTAAAACGCAGTGCCCTCATAATGGGCAACCTGTTTCTCATCGAGAATGTCATCAGTGAGCATCGCCAACGCAATCGCCTGCCCAGGCGACCGATCCTGCGCCACCCCATACGCCCAACGCCACGCATCCTTATCAAACCAGTGGCTATAAGAGTCGCCAAAGAACCCGCCGCTTCCACGCGCCTCAGCGAGCGAAGTCATCGTAGTAACCGTCGTTATCGGTTCAGAGACACCTTCCCGGTACGCCCACTCCAGCTTGTCCAGCGCCTCCACTCCAACATCACGAACCGGTTCCGGTAGCGCACCGATCAGCGTCCCACCAACCCCCTCCGGGCCGAACGCGTTCACCAGCGTTTCAGCACCACGATCCATCGTGACGCCCGCGATGGTTCCAACGAAACCCTCGTACTCGTCTTCCGTGAACGGAGCCTCCACCAAGTCGATCACAGTGTTGGCAGCGGTGCGACCTACCTCAAAGCCTGCATCCCACAGGTCGTCCAAACGGTCTAGGACACCCACGGGTTACCGCCCTGCCGGGGCACGGTTCACCAAAGCGCGAACTCGACGCACAAACATGCGGAAGTTCGCTGTCGCTTCCGGCTGCGCCGCCTTCGTTTCCAAAATCGGCAAGTAGGTGCGAAGCCGCTCCGACACTTCCTCATCGGGACCGCGTTGTGGCCCCACAAGCATTTCGGGACCGCCACCGGGACCAACCGGTGCACCTGCCGTCAACGACTGCCGAGGACGCTCCGTTGGGCGACTAAGCGCCCCGAACCCGCCGGGACGAACCGCGGGCCGGGGCACAAAATCTTCGCTACGCGCCATCGGCACCGCACGCTGCGCCTCCTCCTGAGCGGCACGCTTCCCATACGTCTGACCAGACGCAACCGACACTTTCTGGCCCTTGCCTTTACGCGGCATCAAGCACCAACCTGGGCGAGCAGTTCACGCAACGGCGGGGGACCACCCGGTCCCGCGGGTTGCGCTTCGGCCCCCATCCCGGGCTGCGCCAAACCGGGCTGCAACTCCGGCGAACCCGCCGGCATCTCCTGAGCCTGCCGTTCCTGCGCCTCTTCCTGCGCCGTCTGCACAGCATCAGCCAGTTCGGCACGATCCGTCCGCACCAAATCTGCGATACGGGCCAAATCCGCAGGCGGCAAAGCACCCTGCGCTGCCTGCGTCTGCAACGACGACAACAAAGCCGCCTCCAACGACTCCGCAACCACCGTGTCATGCTCCGACTCGGCGTCATCAACCATCGGGTCCAGCGACATAAACGACTTCTTCGACAAAGTACCCATACCGATGCGTTGGCCGGCACCGATCACCAACTGGTTCACATCCGTACCAGGATGCGAAAACACCACAATGTTGTTGTCAGTGTCGAAATGTTTGTTCGGGGTGTAATCGACAGTGCCCTTCGCGCCCTTCCACGACACATAAAACGACTTCGACTTGTTGCCGCCATACGCCTTCGCCAACGCAATCGCCCGCTTGTTCTCCACCTGCAACGACGCAGACAGCAACTTCTGAGCTTCCTGCACAGGGAAATCCACAACGGCGGACAACACAGCCTCGCCGCGGCGACCGGTACGAATGTTCGACCCGGACTCGCCACCAAACTCGGCAGGAATCCCTGCCGTCAAACGCTGGGCACGTTCCAGACGGTCAATCGTCGGGTTTGTCATAAACCCAGGGTTCAACGCCGAGTCGCGCAACTCGCCGCCCTTCAACATCCCGATCTCGCCCGTCAACCCGTTCGCAGTGTTGACAATCTGCGGCTGCTCACCCGGGCGGGCCACCAGCCAAGTATCGGGAAAGATGCCCTTCTGCACAGCCAACACTTCCAACGCCATCAACCGCGCCTGCGTCTGGTACATGCCGAGCATCTGATCGAACTGACCCTGCGGCTCGTCCAACGTGATCCGTCCAGCGATAACCACAGGGCAGACCCCAGCCCGATTGGGGACACGTTCAAGTTCCGCAATCGGGGGGGCGTAGTTCAGGTTCCGATGCCAAGTCGTAGAAGTCCAAGTTGTTGAACCTCGACCCTCGGAGCCACGCGACCCGTGCGACGGGTCTTGCCCGACAGCAACCAGGACCGTTTCTTCCGGGTCGCAGTATTCGACCAACTGAAACGAATCGTTGGGCTCCACATCAGTTTTGGCACGAAGCAACTCCGCCCGATCCGGGTAGTTGGCCTTCAACCACGCATACGACCGCTCATACGAAAACACGCAGTCATACGGTTCAAGATCATCCGGGCCGTAAACCTGCGACGGGAACGTCGTCAACGGATCCCGCACCGTCCACTCAGGAACACCCGTCACCGGGTCATACCGCAGCGACACCGCCGAACACGAATAGCCCAACAAGTGACGGGCACGCCGACCCATCTTGATGTCCATACGGTTGTGTTCCCACCAGCCCAACACGGCACGGCGGCGAACCCTGGCCTGCTTCTCCGCTTCCTTCGACGTATCCGACGTAGGCGGCATAATGATGTCAGGCAACACCGACGCAATCCGCATCGCCGTCTGATCCAAACCCTGAGCCAGCAGATTCGCGACAGCAGTCTGCTCATGCTCATCGAGTTCAGGCAACGGCACAACAATGTCACCGTTGTATGCAGACCGGATACGGCGCATACGAGCCAACCCCGGCTCAGAGTTCGCCTCCCGCTCCCGCAGGAGTTCTACGATTTCCTCAGCCGACTTCACTCAGCTTGCCTCCTTGATCCATGACGGTCGCCAAAGCGGCGTCACGTTCCCCCGAGGCAAACTGATATTCGGGAGGTTATGTTCCACAAACCACTGCGCCATAACGCAATCGTCCGTAGTGGCCCCCGTACCTTCCGGGGTCCACTTTGTTACTTCGTTCACTAACAGTAGCGCATGTGGACGGGCTTCTGTCCGTTGTTTGCCCGGAAGGCGGATTCTTCCATGCCGATACAACCCTGCCAACATTTGAACCCCGTAATCCGGGTCCGCCTTGTTGCGTGAATGAGTGTAATGAGGAATCAGATTCACAGCCCGCTGCGACGACCAACGCCGAAAATGGTCGTACTGCAAAATAAACTTTTGGGCCGCGTTCGCCTCAACAATCCAATACTGAATCGGATGCCCCATGCCCACCGACCGCTGCCACCACTCCTCCGCGATACCGGTAAACACCCCCTCCGAATGGTTCCAATCCAAAAACGTCGGAGCATCCATCTTCTGCCGATACGACTCCAACAAATAACGCATCCCCGACTCAGGCACATACGCCCAAACCTGCAACGCCCAAAACTTGCTAGGCGACGGATCCGCCGACGCAACCACAATCACATCACCAGGAAGATTGCGCGGCAACTCCCACAAATCACGATCAGCGTCCCAACACCCCTGATGCTCAACCCCGTCCTGAGCAGTACCGCCACTAATCCACACCGGGTCAACCAGCACCGCCGCCGGATCAGCGTCCTCCTGCTGATACAACACCGCATACCGATCCGGGGTCTGATGCCTCAAATGAGTCAACTTGCGCCAGTTCAACCGACGCGGATACAACAAACACCCATCCGGCCACGGAGCCGACGACGCCTTATGCTCCCTCACGCACCTGTCCTCATAATGAGCCTTGTACGCCAAATGGTGATACCGCTTCCCACCCAAGCGAAGATCCTCCGGTAACTCATCCTCAAAATCGTCGTCCTCGTCAACCGCAGCCTCCTTATCCAACGCATACCGGTAAATGTCGTCACTCGACATGCGCTGCCCCTGCAACACCAACAACCCACCCGGCTCCAACCGAGTCTCAGCAACCTCATCCCACCACCGCTTCAAATCGTCACGCGACTCAGCAGTACGCATCTTCCGAGGGTCATACAAGTCATCCCAAATAATCAGATCGAACCGGCCCCCCAAAAACCCTGAATCGACACCAAAGCAAGTCCAGGTCGGCTCCTTCTCCGACACAGGAACATCATCCTCCTGCGCGACAGTGAACTGATCAGCCCGCCAAACCTCCTTCACATCCGGCTTGAACCGGCCAAAATCCTCAATCAGCACCGCCTCAGCATCAACAGCCAACCCCAGCTTGAAATCCTTCGCCTCAGCCCGAACCGGCTGCGCCCGCTCAAACTCCGACTTCAACCGCCGCGTATACCACTCACCCAACCGGTTCGTATGCGAACCAATCATCCCCCGCAACGTCCGATCCCGCACCGTCGCCCACGCCGGCAAAATCCGAGTAAAAAACGTGGACTTACCCGAACCAGGAGGAGCGTTGATAACCACATACTCCTCATGCGGCGACTCCAACAACTCCATGATCCGATTCGTCGCCTCAACCTGCCACGGCATCAAAATCAGACCAAAATAGCGGCGGGCAAACACCTCAATGTCGTGATACGCCTCCCGGGCCTCATCAGACAAATCGTCATACGGCGTCACCGGAGGCTTCTGCGCCTCCGCATACGCCCGCTTCGCATCCCGACCAACCCGCGACCCAGTGCCATTCTCAAAATCAGACGCAGCCCGATACGAAATCGACAACTTCTTAGCCGCCCCATACTTCGACAACCCGCCGTCACGCAACTGCTGGTACTTGAACCACACCTCAGCCGTGATCGGAACCCCGCTACTCATCGAAACAACTCACTCCCGCCAATGGCCGGGATTATCGTCCAAAAAGCGTTCATAATCGCCAACCTCGCGCAAAACAATAGTCACACCCTCAGACGAAGAGTCTGGAGAATCTCCCCTAACGGCCACCAGCAACCCCCCAACAGAAGCCACCAACGCAGCCAACGCAGTAACAACCCTGGCAACCCCACCGGCATCTACCGACACAACCAGCTACGAACAACCACTAGTTTCACCACACAACGGACAAACCATGCACGACCCCGCCCGCTGCATCGGAACCCCACACAACAAACACACCGGCTTCTCCCTCAACGAACAACGAACCGAAGACGACGAAGGGCCACAGGCACCAGAAGACATGAACACTCCAAACAGACAACACGAATAAAAACAGGTAGCCCACGCACCCTACACCACCACCCCAACCCTCACCGAACCGCAACACAACTGTAACACAACCGCAAACTAGCCACATAAACCTGTGTTACGCTCACACCAGCAACCGGCCCACATAGCCACCCCCCAGCTCGACGCCTAACCAGCGCCCGTTCGCCCGTCAGAAGGGCAACCGCCCCCTGCAACAAAACGCAAGAGCGGCCAGGGGCAGCAACGCACAGGACAAGCGCCAAGAACAAACGAGCGAGAACGGCTCACCAAACCGGTTCGGGGGGGGAAGGCAAAACACCCACCAAACCAACACACACCCCAACCCCACACACACCCAACACCAACACACACACCGCCCCCCCCCCCCC
>Ga0208790_1001346_pt1 | contig 10811 bp, 12 predicted proteins | sample 10_taG_FD_184083 | JGI IMG/M metagenome (GOLD analysis project Ga0208790, IMG submission 184083) | Marine viral communities from the Subarctic Pacific Ocean - 10_ETSP_OMZ_AT15264 metaG (SPAdes) (version 2) | ecosystem: Environmental > Aquatic > Marine > Oceanic | place: Pacific Ocean | collected... | reverse complement strand
CAAAGGATGCTGCATCTTCTACTGAACTATAAATAGCCCCTGTTTTCTTATGTTTTATAGTATGTTTTACCTCAGCTATTATTTTTTTACCATCTATTTCTATTGTTTTATCAGTCATCTTATCGTATGACCTCCTTTTTAATATTTAAATAACTAATGGTTATGTCTACCCCATCGCTTACTGTACCCACTGTGGTATATGAAAGAACAGTATTACCTTCTACGACCATGGGATTGGTTAAAATTTCTACGCTGGCTGCTGTGGCTAATGTCTGGGTATTAATAACCTGAAAACCATTATTAGTGATTGTAATAGTTGGAGTATTACTTGCTGACTTATTGGTAACATGTAATGACTTCACAATATAGGTTTCATTAATTAAAGGGTTTTGATTTCCGTCACTACCTAAACCAAAAAATTTAATAGGTCCTTCAGCAGACGTGCTGGTCACCCCATACATCTTATATTCATTAATTACAGCCATTACTCAATAAAGAAGCTTAGTGCTTCAACCTCTTGTTTCATTTCTTCTTGGAAAGTTGTGTTAAGTTTATTAATAACTCCGTCTAAATCTCTTACTAAAGATTGAAAAACTATAGGATCATATTCTTTACTAGCACGGGTTAATGCTTGAGTTATTTTTGCCATTATACAAGACTCGCTAATCCTTGATCTTGCTGAGGTCCCATACTCATTTGTTCAAATTCGTCCATTGCTAATTTTTCTGCTTCGCTATGACTGAATCCTAAGTCTAAATATTTTTCGAATAAGTCTTCTAAAATTCTTGTGTTGACATCATCGGAGGCCATCATGACATTTTCATTAACATCAAAACCTGGTCCCTGAATATTAACATCTTCGTCTACAAGTTCTCCTTCTCGATAACCTGCTCTTCCACCATCAGCACCGAACATTGTATAGGCGCTCACTGGCAAAGAAAGAGGCTCTCCTGTTTTTTCTTTATTTTCTATATCCTGTTTCATCAAATTTTCTAAATTGCCTTTACCAAAACCGGTTTCGTTATAAATATTATGAGCTTGGTTTATTTGTTGATCTAAAAGACTACCAGGGTTAAAAGCTACTCTTTTACCTAGATCTATTGTTGGTGCACTCTGATCATACTGACTGCCCATACCATAATAGCCTTGATCCTGACCTACTCTTTTACCTGGACCTATTGGCTCATTTAACCTGTTGGTGTAGAGTCCTAAATTATTTCCTTTGTCACTAAAATCATATCCGAATCCCTGACCCCGGTAGGGTTTGTCTTTATATTTATCTGTGTTTCTATTTAAATATCTATCGAGAGTTGGGTACTGACCAAATTCGTCAAACTCTTCTCCAATATTTGCTCCCGTTCTTTGAGCCCAATTTTTAGCGCCCATAACTCCACTCATAACTCTTCCTGGAATACCTCCAAAGAAACCAAGAGCGCCTCTTAATAAATTACCTAGTCCTCCGCTTCCTCTATTTTGGGGTGAAAATCTCGATATGTCTTCTCTTTCTCTATAGCCCAGGTCGTCAGCTTGATTTCTTTCAGCTATTTGTAATACTGCTCTTTCATTTGCTTTTCTTCTATCATGATCTCTGGCAGATTCATTAGGGCCTCGACCAGAAAAACTTCCTTTACCACCTGGATCTGCATCATAATCTGCTCCAGATTGTCCGCCCCCACCTACATCTCCCCAACTATCTAGTGACATGATTCCGGATGGACCTATGTTAGGACCTTTTTTTAATGATCCGTGTAAGTCAGTTTTTAATATTAAATCTTTTTCTGCTTCTGTAATGTAAGCTAATTCTGTTGTTGGTTTATTGGGACCTGATTGCCATCTTCGAGGTGCTTGAACCTGTGGTTGATTGCCCAAGTAGTTATCAACGCCACCTTGAACTATTGGTTTCTTTTTAGTAGCCATTATCTTCTCCCATCTGGTTGTATATCCAGTCTAAATGTTCCCAGTTTCCAGTTTTGTGATGCTCCAGTATTGGCTATTTTTATAGCTATTCCCCGAGCCCTGGCACGTGTATCCACTTTATCAGTGGCAGTGCTAATTGTAAAGGGTCCATATGAAGAGCTGGCTGCCGCGTTATTAGGATAATCTCTTAAGAATAAAGTTACTTGAGTGTTACCTGTTTGACTAATAAAATCAGGAATAAATCTTCTAATCTTCATTATAAATTCTCCGTCTCCTCTCATATCAGGCATCCCAATCACTTGTCCTTTTTGACTTCTACGTTGAGTAATATCAAAATCTCCGGAAAGAATATTAGAAGTAATAGCGGTAATCGATCCTCCTGCATCTACTTGGTCGGTTCCTGTTTCGTGTTCATAATAAATTGTTGTTCCATCGGTATTTCCGACCACATCAAAAGAAGCATTATCACTGGTGCTATAAGAAGTAGCATGCGGTTTACCAAATAAAGAAGAATCAGCCCAGGTTGTTCGAGCTAAAGAGCCAGTAGTCCATACCGGTTTTTTAGCGATCGCTGATTCCATATAGTTATAAGTCACCACACGATCTAAAACATCTGATCCATTAGAAGCATAGTACCAACTAATCTCAGTGAAAAGGTTATTTAAACCACAGAAAATTAAATTTCTAGCAACAGTATTAATATCATCATAAACATAATCTTCTACGAGACATGGCATTGATTGAAGTTGACCTGAGTAACTAAAGAAACCATTTTCAGACATCCAGTATGCAGCTCCATCCACTTCGATGGCGGAGTTTTTGCCTAGAAGCCCACAGTTCGTTCCTACTTGTTCAAAAGAAAAGGTAAAGGGTGCTCCTACAAATCTCATTAAATACATAGAGTTATCGGTCCAGATGTAAATGGCATCTCGTCCTTTTTGAGCTCCCATAATTTTAGATCCATTCGCAAGTCTTTGAGTCCCTGCGGTATTATTAGCTGTGACAGTATAAGAATCACTATCATTAATACTTTCTTGAGTAGAAAATCGTATAAACATGTCGTCTTGAGTAGTTGCATCCGTTGTCGTGGTTGTCGTTCCAAAAAATATTAAGTGTCGAGAAGTGGGTGAAACTAAGACATGTCTTGATTTAGCAGGAGCATTGGACATTACGGTTGCTCGAGTATCTGTTGGGTTAGATGCAGCTGCATCCCATTCATAACATGCTCCATTATAAATAAGAGCGATTAATTTTGTTCCATAATTATCCAGAACCCAGAGTCCTGGTTCAATTGTATAGTCGGCTGAGGATGCTTCGCCCCAAGCTACATAATCTGAAATATCAGTTACCGTATCGCCTGAGCTGTGAGTCGATGGTGAAGTTGTAGAGGATTGAGCTGTCGTTCCGTTTACTCCTCTTGCCCCTCCACTTAAAACCCCTGTGCTAGTATTATTAGCAGTAAAAGAAATATCTTCTGTTCCTACTCTAATTTCTCCTGAAGTAGGGAAAGCTGTTGAGTTGGTAAGGGTAATGCTTGTGGTACTTGTATTGGCAATGTTTGCGGCTAGTGTAGTTGTAGCTACTCCTGAAGCTTGTCCTGACCAGTTTCCTGTACCCCATCCATAACCTCCCACTTCTTGAGCAGGTCCTACATTCACATAACATTTAGCAGTGGCCGATCCTGTATTACTTAAAGGGGTTCCTGATTCTTGGGTTGCCATAGTAATAGTAATCGTTGTAGAAGTAGGTGCTGACGTCACCATAAATTTTATGCCTTCAAAACTGGCATCATTATACGTAGAAGAACCGGTAACCCCACTCACACTCTCAAATAAAACAATGTCATCATCAACTAATCCATGAGAACTTGGAAAAGTTACTGTCACACTTGTAGATGAAGAGCTACTAGTAAAATCACAACCGGCTATGGAAGTTCGAATAGGGTGTATATCGGTGTAAGTTCCGCCTGAATAGACGTATAAAATTCTGTTAGTTCCTATGGCAGCGTATTTAGTACCTGCGTTATCATCCCAATGGTGAAGACCTCTAGCTGCTCCGGTTAATTTATCTTCCCCTAATTGGTCCCAGCCTCCTATTTTTTCAGGAGAACCATATCTAAAACGAACATTGTCTCCCCCAGTCCATTGTCCTTCGGCGCCTGTGGGTGTGACTTGTTTATTAAATCCTGGTGTAAAGCCTAATTTTTGTAGCATGTAAAGTTCCCTTCAGGTTACAATTATACTAAAATTTCAGGATAATCAACTCTGCTTTTTGGTTTTAAACCAAGGCGGAAGTCCTAAATGAGGACGTCTATCAAAGATATTCTTTTTTGCTCCTAGGGTCTTACGATTGTTATAATGCAGAAAAACTTGAACACATTGATTACCTTTGAATTTATTTCTCCAATGCTCCAGCTCACAGCCACAATAAACCAGCATATCTCCTGGTTTTAAATCTACCTTAACACCTTTATTGGGATTTTTTATAAGTCTTTTAGACTCTTCAACATCATGCTCACCAACACCTGGTTTAACACTTGATTGTCCAGTAGGATCTAAATAAATAGGCCAATCATCACCACCAAGATTCATAGTAGTAGATATTTCACAACTAAATCTATCTTTATGTCTTTTAAGGATGTCTCCTTTTTTATAAATTCTTGCATAAGTATATGAAGGATATAATTTTAATCCTGTTTCTTTTTCCATTTGTGGTTGACACTTTAACATTAATGTTTCCATAGCCGTGTCTCCATAATGAGAATAAGTGTTAGGAATTTGTAGATCAGCGTAAGTTCCGAAAATAGTTTCAAATGGCGAAAAATATCTTGCTTGACGACAAGTATCATAAACTTGTTTTTTCATTAAAAAATAATTATAGAGAAAGATTGCTAAATCTCTTGAGATGGCTTGTTTAATAACTGTATATTTATTTTTTTTAAAATTAATCATAACATTCTAAAGGATTAAAAAAAATGTTACCAGAGATACTAATTCGATATTTATTAGATAAATAAAATGGATAAACACAATGATTTAATTTGGATGGAAAAAATAACATGGTTCCTTCGTCTTCTGGTTCAAGATTAAAATTTTGAGAAATTAAATCTCCCAGTATATTTCTGTAGAAAAATTGAAAAGTATTAGGAAACGAATGAAGAGCATGACGAGCAAAAGGTAATTTTGATTCTTTTTTATAACTTGAGGGTATTTTAATCCATATTACAAATGAAAAAACACCACTATGTGAATGTACTGGATTAAATTCATGTTTTTTTTGAAAATTAACCCAAAATCTATGAAGATTATATTTACAATTTTTAGTTAAAACTATAGGCACAACATATTTATAACTTCTAGTATATAAATCTATATGAGGAATTAGAACTTTATTAAAAAAGAAATTATCTTTATCTTCTAATTCATAAGAATAACTAATATTACCAGCAAGTGTACTATTTGATTTTTGTTTTTTATTTTTAATATAACTTTTAAGACAAGATAATATTGGTTCAGAAAGTTTAGTTTTAATAAAACCAGCATTTTCAAAATCACAATTATTCATTTTTAGCCATTTCTTTTGGAACTGCTTGAATATTCCAATGTATAAATCTAAAAGGTTCTTTACCGTGATCTACTGCATATTCATGTTCTAAATATCCAGGAAAAATAATTAAAGTACCAGGCGTAGGTTTAATATGAATGTTGTCTGTTCCAGGTAAAATATCATTAACATTTGGTTTCATGGCAAGTTTAGTTGTTCTTGCTCCTGTTTTTGGATCGTGAAAAATTGGGTATGAAGTCTTATCACTACATTTTAAAAAATAAAATCCTGATACGTGCTGATTGTAATGAATGTGTGCTGAATGATGTCCACCACCTTTTTTAGAAAACTCTTGAACCCACATTTCAGAAAAAAGAGTTGTGTATAAATTCATGTCGTAACCCATTTGATCTAAAAATTCCCAAGACTTTTGACCTATATAATTTCTAAAGTCTAAAAAATCATTATCTAATGTTAAAGGGGTTGAATGATGCGATGTTCCAAAATCACCAAACTTCTTAATATAATCTTTATTTCTTTTTCTAGATTCTTTAATATATTTATCACTAGCTTTGCTTAAAGATTTTAAATATTCTGGTTTATGCTCTGTCCAAACAGGAGCCCAAAAATAATTACTTATGAACATTTTTTAATATTGTAAAAAGATTTGGTTTTTTCTTTACCAAATTTTTACATAACTCCTTTCTTTCATTTAATCTATTTATACATGATTTAAAGTCTTTTTCAAGCTCTGATGGTTTTAAATAATTATGTATTAATAAACTTGTCTTATCAGTAGGCGACCAATTCATGCCTGCTGCTATACAATGAAAACCTGCATTAAAAGAAAATTTAAAATTTATATTTCTTTGACGTGCATATTCATAAAAACCATAAAGAATGCTAGGTTCTAAATTAACTAAAGAACTATCCCATGTTTTATTTAAACAGTGTCTCCAATAAGGCGTGTCATCTCTATGTGACAAAGCATAATGAGCGGCTACAAATTGAGCAAAATTTTTAAATAAAAGTTTACATTGATAATTAAAATTATCTTTGTCCCATTGGGATACTTTGCCTCTTCTTAAATTTCTTAGTAGTATAATTAAAAATTCGTGAACAGAAAATAAACCATTACTTTCTAAAGGTTCAATAAAACCAGCAGAAAGACCTATGGCAATAACATTCTTAACCCATAATCTTTTATGGATTCCGACTTTCATCTTTATTTTTTTAAATTCTAAATCTTTTTGTTTTAAGTGTTTTTTAAATTCTTTAAGTGCTGTATCATCATCTACAAATTTACTAGAATAAACATAACCCGTACCAATCTTAGACCATAAAGGAATACTCCAAACCCAACCATTATCTATGGCTGTGCAATTAGTGTAAGGTACTAACTCTTTCTTTTTATTTTTGTATTTAATATGTGTAGCCCAAGCAGAATCGTTAGGTAATATATCAGCATAAGATTCAAAAGGTTCTTTTAAAGATTGACCTAATAATAAAGATTTAAAGCCTGTGCAATCTATATATAAATCTGCTTTGTATTTTTTGTTAAGAGATACAATTCCATTTTCATTTTGTTCAACAGATACAACGTCATCTATAATATGTTTTACTTTTTTACAGTATTTATCTCTCAACCATAGACCAAATTTTGTAGCGTCAAAATGGTAAGCGTGAGCAACTTCGTCTTTATCAAATTTATTTTGATTGACATAAGCCATTTGTAAAGGATGTATACATTCCGCATAATCAGAGTTAGGTGTAGATGGATTAAATATTTTTTTAAACCACCAATCATTTAGCTCTGCTTTATTTCCTTCCACAACTGGACTTCCAAAAGGATAATGGAAAGCTTTACCTTTTTTGTAAAAATCTGTAAATTTAATACTTAACTTATAACTTCCATCTACATGTTTTAAGAAATCTTTATCTTGAATATTAAGCAAACGCATCCAATCAGATATTTGTCTTAAGGTGCTTTCACCTACTCCAACTGTGGGTATATGTTTAGATTCAATTAAAGATATTTGATGTTGGGGTAATTGAGATTCTAAAGTAGCGGCTGTCATCCAACCAGCACTACCTCCTCCTATAATTAAAATTTTCATTTAAATGGGTATCCTAAATGCCATACTACAAGTGAATATCTAACCCCTTTTGTTACAGGTTTAACTCGATGCCAAACAGAGGAAGGAAAAACAATAATAGAACCTTTGGTTAATATTTCTGTTGCTTTTTTTAAATGTTTAAATTCATCCCTCATGTTAGGATCATAATCTCTAAAATCAAATTCTAATTCTCCTCCTTCATATTCAGACCCATCCGTTAATTGACAAGTCATGGATAATTTTCTTATTTTACCCTGATCTAAGGCATTAGGATTTTTTCTTTTATAAGGTTCAGGCCAACTGTCACAATGCCAATCGTAATACTGATTTAATTTATACTTTGTAAATTGACAGGATTCTGATCTATCCCATTCAAAATTCCAACCAGCATTTTTATTAGCTTCATGCACAAATGGATGTAATTCTTTGTAAATCCAATTTTCGCTTAACCAAACTAAATCTGACTTTCTTTTTCTTTGTAAATCTAACACATCTTTTTTATTTAATTTTTTATCTCCATAAGCCCCTGTTCTAGCCATTTCTTCTTTTTTTGATAAAGCATACTCAATAACTTCATCACAAAATTTTGGAGTTAATGCAGACCTAAAATACCAATAATTATTAGATAAAATCATAGGTTATAGTTTGGATAAAATTTAATATATCCTGTTGTTTGTTATCTAAATAATACATACAAGTTGAAGGAAACATAATAAAGTGGTTATCTTTTAATTTAATGTCCCAACTTCTTCCTTTACGTCTATTATCATCGTAATGTATTCGAACACTACATTCTTGACTGCTAACTCCATACAATAAAACGTAATCAGGTGAATTTTTTAAATCTACTTTATCTATCTGTAATAAAGGTGGTGTAACTTCACCAGGTTTATAAAGATTACCCCATGTAGATTTATTAACTAAAGTTAAATTATGTTTAACTCTCATGTGGTCTCTAATATAAGTGTTAAGCATATCCCATGATCTTGAAAATGGAAAATCTAAAGTAGGACTACTTAAATTTCTAAAGGAATGTTTTAAAGTATCCACACATAAAATAGAACGATCAATTTCAAAACCTTTTGGCATCGAAACGTCTCCATAAAATAATGCTATCTCTGTTAATACTTTCTTTTCCATTTCTTTCTTCTTATAAATGACAAGAAATATAATGTCAATATAAGTAAAGAATTTGATCTATATCAATATTGATTTAAAGGTGTGGTCGAACACCAAAATTTGTTAAAACCCAACCAGTTGTATTGTCTGATTGATACGCAGACTCATCCCAAATATATGTCCAAGTATGAGATAGAGCATTGTTTTGATTTTGTTGTTCAGAAGTTAAATCTGGAGGATTACCAAGCGGTGATTTCCAAGAAGCAGAAGCAATATCTTTAGTCCAACTATCATATTGTTTTGGCGACCAAAAAATTTCATTACTTGAATCCCAAGTATGACCTACCCCTGCATAGTTGCCTCTAAATGGAGTTCCACCTAATTTATGTTGATTGTTTTCTGTGTTATATGAAGTTTTAATCCAAAGATGTGAAGGCCAGTTATTATGTGTTTCTAAATAAGCCTGTCCAACAGATTCAGTTTCAGCACCCTCTTCATTGACTGTATTTGCATTTGCAACTACTACAACTTGTAAGACTACATTATCATCTGAAATTTTTGCAAAGTGTGCCATAATTTATTGATAGAGATACCTTATTATCACTATTCCTGAACCACCTGTTCCTGCGGTTGAATATCCTGCTCCTCCGCCACCAGTATTTGCTGTGCCACAGCTAGTTACGTGACCGGCTCCTCCACCGCCGCCACCTTGTCCACCATTAGATGCGGGAGGGGGCCCCATGGGCGTTCCTCCGCCACCACCAGCATAATAAGTAGCTGTACCTGTAATATCATTTGGTGCTCCATCTCCACCTTTTCCCGAAGGGCCAGGTGTTGAAGGAGGATTAGCATCTTGTCCAGCGTTGAGAGCTCCACCGCCGCCTCCGCCAGAATTAAAAGTTCCTGCTCCGCCTAATCCATCTCCACCAGGCATACCTTGAGGGGGTGATACTGGAGGTGTATTTCCAGCAGCTCCACAAAAAGGATAAATTTGGTGTCCTGGCCCACCTCCGCCAGATCCACCAGTATTATTTGGTTGAATAGAGCCACAATCTCCGCGACCTCCACCTCCACCAGTAGAAGTAATTGTTGAAAATATTGAATTTGAACCTTGTGCTCCTGTAGCTGTAGCTGTAGCTGGGCTGCCTCCCGCGCCTATTGTAATTGGATAGCCTGTTGCTGAAACCGGTAAAGCAGTTCCACGTGAAGGACTTGGGCCATAACCTGATGCTCTATAACCTCCAGCACCAGCGCCACCAGCATTTCCTACTTTTGCACCAGCACCACCACCAGCAACTACCATGTAATCTACTGATTCTGAACCAGCAGCATTACCTACTGAGCAAACGGTAAAAGTACCTGTGCCTGTAAATTTATGAATTTTATAATTTCCACAAGTAGTAACAGTATTTCCACCTGTAGCCACGATGAATTTAGGAGTGACCCCACCTGAACCAAATCCTAACACTTGATAACCAAAGCTTTTTGTTTTTGGTTTTTTATTCTTTCGATTTCGTCTTGGTGAAGCTATTCCAAAAGGGTTTTCAAAATCTTCCATGTCTACTCCTAAGCGTCATTAGCAGCGTCTGTTGTATAGAATAATTTAATTCCTAATAATCTAGCGTCTCCTGTAAAGGTATCACTACCATCTGCTGCGTCTCTGTAAACTTGAAAAAATGTATAATCGTCATCAGCTGGAGATCCTGCAATTGTCATTGCAGAACTAACTGAAGAAACAAGTACATCTTCAACAGCTCCTGTTCCAGCGTCTGTAACTTCTTGTGCTGTTCCGAAAACAACATCAGCTGTTCCATCATTAGTAACACTAACTCCTTGTAATCCCATAATAACGTTTCCTGTATTTGTATTACTTGGAGCCCAAAAATATTGGAAAGTTACTGTTCCTAAATTCCATGATTTTGGCATCGCAATAGCAAACTGTGCATATTCCGCTGTACCTGCATCAAAATCTAAAACTTTTAAATCTGGTCTTGTTGCTGTAGTTTCAACTTGTTGTGCATCAGCACCATTTGTTGTTGATCCATACATAGCAGAAGATGGAACAAAAATAGTTTCTGTTCCTGCAATTTTAATTGCAGCTGAGCCCGATTTAAG
>Ga0208790_1001340_pt1 | contig 10838 bp, 11 predicted proteins | sample 10_taG_FD_184083 | JGI IMG/M metagenome (GOLD analysis project Ga0208790, IMG submission 184083) | Marine viral communities from the Subarctic Pacific Ocean - 10_ETSP_OMZ_AT15264 metaG (SPAdes) (version 2) | ecosystem: Environmental > Aquatic > Marine > Oceanic | place: Pacific Ocean | collected... | reverse complement strand
ACCACTGATAGCGACGATTAATCATAGAACAATAGACTTAAGAACTGGTAAGTTGAAGGTAAAGATATACCGCAACAGTAAAACTGAAGCTATAGAGAGTCCTTACAAACCTTACTACTATATGCAAAACCCTGAAGGAAAGACATATAAAACTATTGCCAGTAAAAGGACTGTCAATCTAACTAAACATAATTATATACCTAATAAAGATATACTACCTACACAAGCGCTTTATGATGGTGGAAGAGAAGCCCTACTTGAGCGTCTCTGTATAGAACACCCTGACTTTTTCAAAGCTTATCCAAACACTGATAACTTGAAAACCCTCGTCTTCGATATAGAAACGCACTCACCTGATGGAGGTTTCCCTTTTGGGGAGAAATATCCCATCGTAGCTATAGGGATTGTAACTTCCACTGGAGAGCGTGAAGTGTTGTTATGGGATGGCGAGGACGATAGGAAGGTATTGCTGGACTTTGCAGCCTATGTAAAGGACTATGACCCTGATATAGTATGCGGTTATAACTTGGTAGGCTATGATATACCCCAAATACTACATCGTACGCGCTTCCATGGGCTTAAGGGCTATAAGAAGATACTCAACCGTGATAACAGTAGTTGGGGCTGGGATGCTCCTAAGAACCAGAAAGACCTTAAGACACAGGCAGGTGGGCGCATCATACTAGACCTCCTTAGATGGACACGGCTGGACTATTCTCTATCAGGCATACCTCGCGGGCTGAAGAGTGTCGCTAGGAACTTCGGGCTAGAGCCTTTGGAGTTATCCTTTGATGAGAAAACACTGTTAGACTATAGTATGGAGGAGATTAACGACTATGTATTAAGCGATGTTGACGCTACCATGTATCTCTTCAACCACTACTTCCCGCAGATACAGTATATTGCTGAGACTCTGAGTGTTCCATTAGCCACATATGTCAATGCTCCCGTCAGCTTTATTACGAAAATCCTACAGGGTAGGGCGTTATATGAGCAGGGCGTAGTAACGCTTGATAACAACAAAGAGCGTCACCCTGAGATATATAGAGCTGATAGGGGTAACTATCAAGCTGCCCACATTGAGCTTTATCAACCCGGTTTTCACAAGAGAAATATAAAGGTTGACTTTAGTGCTTTCTATCCATCTATATCAATGGCGTTAAATCTAGGACCAGACACTACGCAAATAGTAGGGTACGACGAGTATAGTGAGAAACTAGAAGAGAAAGATGGTATCCTATATGTACCTGATAACAAGGTAGGTAAAAGATTGATGATTAAAATAGACTCCTCTACGAAGAGCTGCCTATATAAAATGTGTAGTGAGTTTACTGAAATGCGAAAGCCTTATAAACTTGGCACAACGAAAGAGGATAAGAGCAAGTCCGATGCTCTAAAGATAATGGTGAATACGTTTTATGGTGCAAACGCTAATCCTTACATTAGTTACGGTGATATGGGTATCGGTATCACTATTACGTCAGTGGCGCGCTGGCTACTTCTCTCCGCAGTATCAATCATCAGAGGGAGACATGGCAAGGACGCTGTCGTTTATGTACATACGGATGGTATTAATTGCAATGTTGATGTTGATGTTGAATGGTTGGTCAACAGATTAAGAATTTTAATGAAACATACCTTCCCAGACTGTGAACCTAGTCATATATCTATGGATAAAGACTACTTCAAGGAGGGTGTGTGGCTTCAGATAGGGAACTATGTTCTAAGGAACGAGGATGGTTCTCTCACTAAGCATGGAAGTACATTCAAAGCTACTTCAAGGTCTAAGTTTTATCTTAAAGTGCTAGACAAGATTATAGAAGCTCGCATTAATAATACTATTAGTCAAACAGTTATTGATAAACTATATGAACTTGAAGAATATGAGCTGGAGGACTTCGTAATGAGAAAGGGACAGGGTAGAAGTAAAGAAGATTATAAATCAGAAACCGACCTTATCATGAATCTAATAGCTCAGGGAGAAAGTATAGGCTTAACTCCTGCCGAAGGTACTACATATTTTTATGTTAAAACTAACGACGGTTATAAATTACTAGACCTCGTATCAGATGTAGGAGAAATAGATATGAGATATTATTGGGATACTATAAGTACCCTCTTACAGAAGTTTCAATTAGGAGATTGGCTTAAGAAACGTCCTCCGTTAACGCTCATAGATAAGAAGCAGAAGAGTTTGATGGAGTGGATATAATGGTGGCAAGAAAATATAAAGACCCCTTTGGTAGATTGTTCTACAATGCTCAAAGAAGCGCAATAAATGGTCCTAAAGGGTCAGCTCAAAAAATACTAGACCCAGACTATATACCCCGTAAAATTAACTTCACTGTAGAAGACTTAAAAGATATATGGTATAATCAGCAAGGAGGCAAATGTTATTGGTTAGGTATACCTTTAAATCCTGAATGGACAAATATATCATTTCACCCCCTAGCTTTAAGTGTAGATAGGTTAGAATGTGGAGGAGATTATATTAAAGATAATATAGTTATATCTTCTAGAATGGCTAATACAGGCAGAAGTAAATACGATAAAGATAAGTTTAGAGATATTATTGATTACATAAAGGCTTCCATAGGAGAGAAATAATGGGGAAATCTTTATATAGGATAGCACATGAGTATATAGATAGGCTCGGTGTCTACATCGGATTGTACGGCATCTGTGGCCTACTAAAGAGGAAGATAAAATGGATGAAAAAGAAAGTGGAAAAATGGCCTCATATCTTAAAGATGCTGAAGTTAAGATTGTGTGGCGTGAAGAAGGAAAGACAAAGGTTGGAAGAGGACTGATAAAGAATGACGACGAAAATTTTGTATACCTCACTGGCGAGAAAGGGACAGTTATTGTTAATAAAGCGGACATTATCGCTATCAAACAGTGAGGCAGTATTATGAAAATAATGCCAATTTCAGACAGCCCTTGGGCACCAACAGGCTTTGGAACTAACACTAAGAATATATCTGCTATATGGTCAGAGAATGGACACCATATAGGGTATGCAGGGTGTCAGAACCCCAAACACGACCCTGATTGGGAAACTCCTTGGCCGCTTGGTCAGGAAGAGAAAAAGGTTAAAATGGAACTGTTACCTATACTACATCCGGGTAAAGAAAAATTTGGTGAAAAATCCTTTGATACATGGTTGAATAATTTTAAGCCTGACTTAGTTTTTACTCACCTAGACATACAGATGTTTTCTTATGTTGTAGAAAGAATGCAACCTAAAAATGCTAATATACCTCTTGTGAATGATAAAGGAAAATATTTTACACCTAAAGAAAGAAAGGTAATGATGGATAAGATATTTAAAGAACTTTTACAAGGACCTACATGGAAACTGGGAAGTATTATACCTATAGATGGACAACCTTCTATACCAATGTGGAAACGTATTATAGAAAAAGTAGACTATCCTGTTGCTATGTCTAGGTACGGACAGGCTGTATTAAAGGAAGACTTTGATGGATACGAATCCACATGTATACCGCATGGTGTGGACTGTAACTTCTTTAAACCTAAAATGAATGTCAAACCTGACGATGCCTTTGTGGTAGGAACAGTGGCACGTAATCAACATAGAAAAAACATTCCTCGTTTAATGAAAGCATATAAGACATTTGTAGAGGAGAATAAACTAACACCTAAAGATAGTAGATTACTACTTCACATGTTCTGGGAAGATGGAATGGGTTGGAATATTGATTATATGGGTAAGTATTATGGTATAAGAGATTATATTATCCCTCCAACTATGGGAAATTTAGACCAAGGACAAGCCCCTGATGAAGCAGGTATGGTAGATGTATTCAATATGATAGATGTCTTTGCCTTACCTACAGCAGGTGAGGGCTTTGGTATTCCTACTGTAGAAGCTATGGCTTGTGGGAAACCTATAGTTATTACTAATTATACCACAGGGTATGAATTGGTTATGATGGAAAATCCTGACAACCCTGATGAAGAAATTCCTCTATTCCCTTATGGAGAAGGTACAGACAATGGAAGAGATTCCTTAGACCTAGAAAAAGATATGTCTGACCGTGGATTCTTAATACCTTATAAAGATATGTGGTGGGATACACCCCAAAGAGCAGCTCCGCAAAGAGCTATCGTATCTGAAAGGGCTATGGCTGACGCCTTTACTTATTACTATAAAAACCCTGCGGTAAGATTACAGCACGGAGCTAACGCTAGAAAGCACGCTAAGAAATACTACGACTGGAAACCTATAGGTGAGAAATGGTTAAAGTATGTTAAGATGATAGAGGAGGATAAATGAATTGGTTAGCTCATTTAGATGTAATGGTTTTTATAGCTGTGTTCTATCCTGTAGCGGTAGAATATTTTTTCTGGAGGGCTAATCAATGAATTTAGTATTTAAGCTAGATGGAGTTATATGTAATGAAGAAGATATTCTTCTAATGAAGCATTGTAGACCATTAGTAAATGTTACAGAATTTATGCAGTGGTTAAAGAATGAAGGAAATCATATAACCATATGGTGTGAGAGAGATAATACTTTAGAAATGAAAATGATGACAGAACAATGGTTAAAGATAAATCAAATACCTTATGATAGGCTTTTGTTTGATAGACCTAAAGACCCAGTTTTTGTTAGTGATACACCTCCCAATGCTAAATATTATAAAGATTGGGGAGATAATGATATAGTAAGTATGCTCTTTAAGGAGTGGAAAGAATGGATAACAGAAAAGGACAAGGAATAGGAGCGGTTGGACCGCTAGTAAAAGTCACATGGAATGACGCAGCGCAACAGATAAAGGTATACAGAATCAATGCCTTAGAACCAACAGAACATCTAGCAGTATGTGAAACTATAGGGGAACTGATAGTAGATGACCCAAAAGCTTTAATACTACTACAGCATTGGTCTGATACAGATGGCATTGACATACTAGCAATCCCTAGAGATTGGTGTCAAAACATTGAGATATTAAAAGAAGTGGAAGAAAAGGAATGTATTTTAGAGAATTTGGAATCCCAGCAAGAATCGCAAGATGCTACGAAGTGAAAGACTTAGAAGCACAGATAAAGAAGTATAACGGTAAAAAGAACTGTTATACCAGTGTATATGTCTTTGACGATGAGAAAGATAAAGATAGTGGGAAGACTAATTATGAAACCGCTATGCTTAATACCATATGGTTCGACTTTGACCACAACAAAGATGTAGAGAAATGTTTAAAAGATGTGAGAAAATTTATACGTCGGTTCTGTAATCCTCTTAAGATAACCCCAAGGATTTACCTTACGGGAGGAAAGGGATTTCAAATGAATATAGATTTCCTTACACCTGTAGAACTACCTCATCATATTAAACGGGAAGCACTAAGAGAGTATTTAAAACATCTCAAAAAGAAATACTACCTACATACTCTGGATGATATATGTATCAACAACAGTGTGTCATGTATGAGGCGTATAGTTAACACAGCTTATATATCTAAGATAGAAGGGATACCTACGGGAGTGTGGTGTACTCAATTCACTGTAGCACAAATCATGGATAGCAATATAGCTGCCTTATATGCTATGGCGATGGAAGATACTGGAGCACATTACCCGCCTATCCAAAGTAAGAAAGCTCAGAGAAACTTCATTGAATTTGTGTGTGATATGCATGAGATTAAACATACCGTGTCCAATAGTGTAGATTATCTTCTTAATAAGATAGATGAAGCAGTAGGCTCTATTAGTCTAAGCTCTGGTATAAGCAGTGACTATATTAAACCCCCTAGAAGGTGTGTAATAGAGCTAATAGAGCGTAATATAAAGCGTGGACATAGCAGCCACGAACAGAATAACATAATCGCAATGGAACTTATCAACGGAGGATGGAAGGATAAAGATATCTCATTTGTCTTCCGTAGTATCTACGACGAGGCCGCTGGAGACTGGGGCTGGTATACGGATGATATTAATAAAGCTGGGCGCCAGATAGAGACTCTTAGAGGGAAAGCTATAAATAGGTACTCGAAGGATAAGTTAATTAGTCTTGGCGTCTGTCATGACAAATGTGATTGTGCATAGGAGAGAAAAATGGCAACATTAAAAAGAGTAGAGAAGCGACTTGAAGCCGCTGAGAAATGGATGAAAGAGTTTGAAAAGAACACTGGACCTAGAGCAATTCTAGACAATATGAACTGGTTGGTCGAGCAGTGTCGGCATATGGGTAAAACTATTGACGAACACCGACAGCAACTACAGATGGCTCAGCAGCAATTCCAGACTAACGAAAGTGCACTTGGTTCGTTCCTAGAGTCTAATGACCTAGTAATGGATTGGCAGGCACACGCAGCAAAAATGCAGGAGGAACAAAATGCCGTTCAAGAGCAAGAAACAGAGGGCGTGGATGCACGCGAACAAACCGGAGATGGCGAAGGAATGGGAGAAGAAGCACCCGAAGGGGACGAAACTACCGAACAAAGTGAGGAAAAGTAAAAATGGCAAAAAAGTCAAAGGCAAAAAAAGTAGTCGCAAAGGAACCCGAAGTAAGTAAGGAAGAAGTTCTCGAAGAAATTTTAGAAGAGACTCCTGAAGCTGAAGAAGTTTTAGAAGAGATTCTAGAAGAGACCCCCAAAGCTGAAATAGTAGAAGAGCGCGAGCTTCCAAAGGAAACTGGCGAAGAAACTTCTGAAATTAAATCAGTAGGTGGACGTATGATGAGAGTCATTAAGACTAGCACAGGCGTCTCTTATATACCACTCTAGAATGATATTATTTTTAATGTCATCTCTTTCAGCTGAGTGCTGCAAGAAGTGTGGTAAAGGAAAAGAGGAATGTAAATGCGCGAAAAGAGTATTGATAGATTACAAATGAAAAAAATAGTAATGATACCCACCGAAAAGGAGGGTCCACAGGACATGATAATCCTAGAACAAGTTTTAAAATCTATATCTCCCCAAGTAGATACTATATTACTAGAGAAGAACCATAAAGTTAATAGAAAGTTCGGATTAGCATACTCTAAAATTATCCCTTCCAACGTTGTAGAGCTTTTTTATGAAAAGGACAAACGATATGAGAAAGCTTCTGTGAATAATGTTGGGTTTCAATATATAGAAGATAATTACGATGAGCCTGTATTCCTTATGACTCTAGGAGATGATTGTATCCCTGAGAAAAATTACGTATCCAAAATGTTTAATGGTGCAGAAGAAAAAACTATATATTCTCCATTTATATCATGGATAGATTATGATTATGATTTAGTACAATACATCCATGTTGCAGGGCTACGATACCCTAAACATGGTAGTATTGATATTATTCCCTCACTTGATTACGTCATGGATAATTTTAATAGGTTGGGTTCTACCTTAATCATTAATGGAGTTTCTGGATATATATGGGACCCAAAGTGTGGACTCAGAGAAGACCCAAAGTATGACGGCCATTGGGGATATGAAGACACGGATTTTAAAATGCAAAAAATAGCAGCGGGATATAAAATAGTTCCTCGCCCAGATATAAGATTCTGGCATATACAAACGAAACACAAAGAAGGAAATAGAGACTCGTCTGCACACAACACCCCTAATAGAAAATATTTTGAAGATAAGTGGACGAACTATAAATCTAAAAAATTGGTACATTGAGCATGATAATTAACGACGAGCATAAATTTATATTTATTCATGTTCCTAAGATAGCAGGAGAATCTATAAAGGCCGCTTTATCATCTTGGCCTATGAGATATTCTGAAAGAATACCACATCACTTACCCGCTAAAGGTATTCAAAAAGCCTTTCCCGAAAAATGGAAATCTTATTATAAATTTGCTTTTGTTAGAAACCCGTGGAGTTGGTTGGTTTCCTTATATCACTTTAAATTACATAGAGACATATCTGATATATGGCTGCGACCTATTATCTTAGAGAGTACTTTTGCAGAATTTATAAAGAAATTAACAAACCCAAAGCTGCTGCTCCCTCCTTACTGGAGAATTGAACGCGCCTTTAGACAGCAGGTTTTCGCTAATTTTGGAACTTATGTTGATAGTATGTTAGAAGAAGGAGATGTCCCATTTAATAAATCACATTTAGATTTTTATCTAACCGATTTAGATGATAAATTACCCGATTATATAGGGAAGATAGATACTCTACAAGAAGATTTAAATCATGTCTGTGATAGTATAGGTATAGACCCAGTCCAATTGATACATAAGAATGCTTCTCCACACAAACATTATTCTTCATACTATGACGATGAAACTAAAGATATAGTAGCAAAGATATTTGCTAAGGATATAAAACACTTCGGGTGGATATTCGAAGAGGCTGACAAATGAATGTTCTAGTTACAGGTATAGGTGGCAACATAGGTATAGATATAACTCGTAGTCTACATAAAGAAAATCATAGAGTGATAGGGGTTGATATGGACCCTGCTAATATGCTTGTGGGTAAAAGGGTAGCAGATAAGGTTTACCATGTTCCTGCCGCTAACGACCCTTCATATTGCGAAAAGCTTAACGATATAATTAGTAAAGAAAACATAGAGTTAGTTTTTTGTAGTCCTGATACAGAAATTAAATATGTATCTAAGAAGCGCAGTGATATAAACGCTCCACTATTTACATTACCACACAAATTTGTAGATATATTTTTAGACAAAGGAAGAACTGTTGAATTTCTCCAAACTCATGGGTGGAAAAGTCCCGACACAATGAGTTTACATAATAAAGACTTTAATTTAAACAAAGCGTTTACTCAATTTAACGCTCCCTTATGGTTACGTGCATCTACTGGAGCAGGTGGCAAAGGCTCAATTATTATAAGCAGTGTTGAAGAAGGGGTAGCTTGGTTGCAGTATTGGAAAAAAGAGAACTGGGATTGGGTGGTGCAGGAATTTTTGCCCGGACGTAATTTTAACTGGACGGGTATTATATTTGAGGATAAATTAATTACTTCAGGAGCTATAGAGAGGTTGGATTATTTGATGGCTGGCTGTGCAGTATCTGGAATTACTGGTAATATTCGCAGAGGATTAACGATTTATGATGAACGACTTAACCATATTGGAGAGACAGTGTGTGAACAATTGACAGGTTCTGGTATAGTTTCGATTGATTTGCGCGAAGATAAGGTAGGAAATCCTTTAATTACTGAAATTAACCCTAGATTTGCGGGCAGACCATGGCTATATACAGGAGCAGAAGCTAATTTTCCTGCAACTATTGTTGATTTATTACAAGGAAGGGATATAAAATTGCGTAAATTCAATGCTCCTCAGGAAAAAATAATGGAAATAAGACAGGTAGACGTAGAGCCAGTTATTGTCCATAAAGATATAGTTACAGCTGGGTTTGTAACACGGTATCAGGGTAAGGTTTAAGTAGGGGCTCGTTATTACCTTAGTAAACCGCAAAGGAGTGAACAAATGTTCAAGAACGAAGTAGCAGAATTCATATATAAAAGAACGTATTCGCGTTGGTTAGAAGAAGAGGGGCGTCGAGAAGATTGGCCTGAAACTATAGAAAGATTTATTAGTTTTTTAATTTCAAAAAGAAAGGATATCCCTGAGAAAACAATTAACAAGATACGCAAGTATATGTTAGAGTTTGCTGTGATGCCTTCCATGAGATTTTTATGGGCTGCTGGACCAGCTGCTGAGTATGATAACACTTGTATATATAACTGCGCTTTTGCTAAGATAAATACCGTTGAAGCTTTTGCCGAGTGTCTTTACATCCTCATGTGTGGGACTGGTTTTGGTTTTTCAGTAGAGAAGGAAGAAGTGGATAAACTACCGGTAATACCGGAGATTAAATCGGGGCAGGGCATAGAAAAAATACCTATCTTTGATTCCAAGGCTGGATGGGCTGACTCTGTAAAGATGCTCATGCAAAATCTTTATGACGGACAGAACATATATTTTGATTATTCTATAATTAGACCAGAAGGCGCACGCCTAAGAACAATGGGAGGTAGAGCGTCTGGTCCTCAACCTCTAATGAAGTTACATGATTTCATTCGTGAGACTATGCATAACGCCCAAGGTCGAAAGCTTACCACACTCGAAGCGCACGACATCTGTAATCAGATTGCAGAAATTGTGGTCGTGGGTGGAGTTCGTCGCAGCTCCCAAATATCTCTGAGTGACCTTGACGACAAGGAAATGCGACATGCAAAAGAATGGCCTTTCCCAATCAAACGTTCTATGGCTAACAACAGTGCTATATTCAGGGAGAAGCCCTCGGCTGCTCAATTCCTCAAAGAATGGGCAGCATTAGCTCTATCAGGCACAGGGGAAAGGGGCATCTTTAATCTTAACTCTGCACAGGAGAAAGCTCCATCACGCAGATATGCTCCATTAATCCAAGGCACTAACCCTTGTGGCGAGATAATGCTCAGGGATATGGAGTTCTGCAATCTTAGTGAAGTGGTTATTAGAGCTGAGGATGATTTAGACACCCTTTTAGATAAGGTTGAGACTGCTACATGGCTCGGGCTTATACAGAGCACATTCACTGACTTCCCCTACCTGAGAGAAGAGTGGAAAAAGAATTGTGACGTAGAGCGGCTTCTAGGCGTCAGTTTGACCGGTCAGATGGATAACCCTGCGGTAATGAACTTCGAAGCCTTAAAAGCGCTTAAATCGCGTGTTATTCGCATTTCTCGCAAAGCTTCTAAGATACTTGGTGTCAACATGCCTACGGCAACCACTTGTGTTAAGCCGTCAGGCACAGTCTCGCAGCTCGTCGATTCTTCCTCGGGAGTACACCCTCGCTGGGCTAAATACTATATCAGGCGATACCGAATCTCAGGAGGAGACCCTCTGTTCGCCATGCT
>Ga0208790_1001338_pt1 | contig 10843 bp, 7 predicted proteins | sample 10_taG_FD_184083 | JGI IMG/M metagenome (GOLD analysis project Ga0208790, IMG submission 184083) | Marine viral communities from the Subarctic Pacific Ocean - 10_ETSP_OMZ_AT15264 metaG (SPAdes) (version 2) | ecosystem: Environmental > Aquatic > Marine > Oceanic | place: Pacific Ocean | collected... | reverse complement strand
GCTTTTGAATGCTTTCTGTTCTCCACTTGAGTCAAGGACGTTCTTTAGATCTTTTACAACCGTGACACCGTACTTCTTTGCAAGACCGTTAGAAGAATCACTAAACAACTTGATCAAGCGTTCTTCCAGCGCAGTATCTGCAATCTGCTTGTAAACCCCGCTGGCGTAAACAGCAAGAGTATCTTCAGGAGTGGCATAGGCAACTCGTCCGCTGTCAACCGCTGCAAGCAGTTCATCGGGATCGAGCAAAGTTCGTGCCTTGTTGTAATATTTGTCAAAAGCACCATCAGTCCCTCGTAAAGCCCCGTTCGACTTACTCCAGACAAACCTTGACGCAAACGCACCGTCAGTCATCAACTGTGTTATACGTGCTGCGCCTCTTAGCATTACTTCTGCACCGTCGGCAGTTACGCCAATCGGAATACCGGACTCGTCCAGCAGTTTTGCAAACTCACCGTAAGCTTTAGCGCGCTGGATCAGGTAGTTGCCCTGACGCGTTATTTGACCGTTCTGGAAAAACGGGCTGCCAGCCTTCTTAAAATTATCTGCTATGTCATAAACAATTGTCGATGAGCCATTTGCTAGTCGTACTTCTGCAACTTCAACTACTGCATTTATAAGATCTGACTCATGGAAACTAAAATCAGCAGCACCCTCTAATGCCTCGTCAATCTGTCTTGGAGTCAAGCCTGTCATTTCTTTATATCGGGCTATTAACGCCCGTTTGACTGTTGCCCCAGTTGCGGAATCCAATGTAATTATTGAATTGTTTATCTTTTCGCCAAACACCTGTTTTGCAGATCCTGTGACTGCCTGTATCTGGTTTACAACGACTGCAGCACGGTTCTGCAGGTTGGCATTGATCAGCGCGCTCTTTATGCGTTCAGTATTCAGATCTGCTACATCAAGCTTTGCAATCAACCGAGGAGTTATGGCGTTAATAACACCTGTGAACGGCATCTGGATTACTTCGGGCAAAATGTTGTACATCGCGCGAAGGGCATCCTGAACTTTACTTGCTTGCCCACTTCGCAAATTAGCTTCAGCAAGTTCGTTAAGTTCATCTGAAGTATCTACCCGGCGTTGAGCATCAGTTGCACTATCTGCATCGTCAAAGAACTTTGAACCCTGTGCTGTTCGATCGTCTGCTCTGTTACCGATTATTATCGGCTCTATGTAATCAAAATCACCGGCTACCTGTGAAGTAGAGCGGTATCCTACTTCTGCTTCAATAGCTTCTGTTGCTGTTCTTCTTTGGTTTGGATTAGTAGTTCCAGCGACTGCTTCGCCTATGTCATCCCAGGCAGAATTAGGCAATGACATCATTTCATCTGCCATTATTCTGGCAGCTTCTTGTTTTGCTTGAATTCCAGCCAGACTAAGCCCATCTTCAGGAACCTCATGGGCCATTCGCCATGTTTCAAGAATTCTTGTTTTTGCGCTAACTGCCGTTTTTGGAGAATTAATAACGGCACTAGGAAGTTTTACTGCTCCCTGTGCTGATAACTTCGCTATCTTGGTTACAGCTTTCGCGTCGTTTACCCAACCTGCGCCTGGAATAAGGTTGAGCGGATCTAGAAAGATCTCTAGCGCACCCTTGTAATATTTCGGCAGGTCTATGTCATTGTAGGCACGGCGAGAAGCGCGAATGTCAGCACTGGCATTTCGGAAGAAGCCGGTGTCATCCCACTCTTCTCCTGTTTCCTCCTCGAAATACTGCTCCCTGAGTTCCTGCCACTGGTCGAGGGTTTCCTGCGGAATTCCAATATTATTTGGCAATAAGTCCAGCCACGGCATAGACCACGAGGCCTTATTCGCTGATCCCTGCTGTGAGGGTTGGGCGCGACGGGCTGCTTCTGTCCCTGCTGCAAAGAACTGCCTTATCCCTGCACCCTTGCCCTGTTCGGCACGTTCTTCCATCACGTTACGGAACTGCTTGTCGAACTCCTGGTCACCAGGCAAAAGCCTTGCACCGACTCCAATAGCCGTGTTTATTGCCGGTTCTACTGCACCCAAGGCTGTTATTGCAGCATTTGAAATATTCGATCGGATACCGGGCGCAAATCCCTCTGTAAACCTGAACGGCTCTTCGCGCTCATCTTCAGGACGTACATCAATGCCTTTTACTATTGCAGGAGGAGATGGGGTTGGTTCGGGAACATATTCCTGCCCCGGCTGAACCTGCTGTGGCTGCATCGTCTGAGCGTATTGCTGGACGAGGGCCTGTTCTGACAGCCTCTGCTGTTCTTCTTGCTGTTCTTTCTGTACCCGTTGACGAGCCTGGGTTGCCCGAAGCATATTAGCCTGGCGTTGCAGCCTTTCTCGCTCCATCCGCTGAAGGAACGATTGGGTTTGGCTCTCAAAAGGGTTCTGGGTAGAAAAAGGGCTAACCATATTAGTAGGTAAACCTGTTGGATACGCTAGAACCGAAACCACCTCGCCTTGCTGTTCCTCCAAAAGGAGTTACTTCTCCAAGGTAATCTTCAAGTTCTTTACCCGCTATCGCTGCCTTTGCCTGTGTACCACCTTTTTCAAACGGGGATGCCTTTCGATATCCTCCAAGAGTCTGCCTTGTCGCTGGAATCTGTTGGGTGGGCAGACCAAGAGGGGAAGATTGAGAGGGGGAGTTTCGTGGACTTACGGAAGTAGAGAGGGCAACCGGCATATTTAACCGCTGTCCCGAAGCCCAAGGGTCTAACTCCTCCTCTGCCTCATACCACGGCTGGGGAGTACCAGTTACGCCCGATTGAGGTAATGCCTGTTGCGCCCCCCAATCAATAGCAGGAGCTGCTCCCTGTGCTGTAAAGTCCGGCTGCGTAAAGAACGGTGACAGATAATTCTGAAGATTTTCTTTCCCAAAAACTTCTGAAAAACCACCGAGTGATTGAGGAGACATCTGGAACAGGCTTGGCATCAGTGCCATGCGCTGTTCTGCCATTCTCTGCTCGGGCGTAAGACCGCCCCTTGCCTGCAGTCCGGCTAATGCTTGCATCTGTTCTGGAGTCAACCCGCCTCTTGCCTGCATACCCGCTAAAGCAAACTGGTCTGCTACGCCTAACCCACCACGCGCTTGTAATCCTGCAAGGTCAGACTGTTGCTGTGCAGTAAGCCCACCTCGAGCCTGTAATCCTGCAAGTTGTCTCTGTTCTTCAGCAGTTACTCCACTCCTGAGAATCTGGCTTATGTCACCAATTTCACCATCTGTCTGTAATGCTGCAAACGGGCTGGTAATACCTGAATACGCCTGTTGCTTTGCAAGATCTATTGCATCCGCTGCTGCTGTTTCACCACCCATTCCGGCAATTACACCGAACGGTGTACCCGCACCGAACTTTGAACCGGCTTCCATAGCCTCTGCACCCCGCTGGGTGCTGAACGCCTGTAAAGCAGCCTCTGCTATAGGGGAGAGAGCCTGCTGGGTTATTGCTTGACCATCCGGCCCTATGATCGTTTCGGTTGTGTAATATCGTTCAGGATCTTGGTTAAAAATATTGAGCATTTCTTCAATGCTCGTACTCGAACTACCTTCTTCCACATCAAACGGAGTGAACTCTCCCAAATCTGGCAGGTTATGGACAATGGGTTGCCGTTCAGCTCTTAGTTCAGCTAAAGCTGCCTCCCAATCTCCCCGTTGAGCCTCGAGTGCCTGTTCAATGGACTGGTCGGGTGTTCCTATAACACCTCTGTCTGTTACCTGACCCCCAGCATCGGAATCTCGCATTTCTCCTGTAACCGGATCGACACTTCGTTCTCCACCAAGACCTTCTTCCGCAGCAAAGTTCGGATCGTTCCTTATTTCTTCCGCGCGCGCCCTTAGTTCAGCATCGCGCACTTGCTGTTGTTCTTGCTCTCGTCGGACTCTATCTCGCTGTTCTTGAACTTGTCTCTGCGCTTCGTCAGCACTTACTTTCATCGATCGCTGAAAATCTACTTCTTGCCTTCTTGCAAGCTCTTCAGCTGCTTGCCTTTTTGCTTGCTCTTGCAGGAAAGCTTGTTGTTGCCTTTGCAGCTCTTGTTCCATTGCTGCAATGGCATCTTTGACGGATTTAGACTCGTCACCTGAAACATTTACACTGAACGGATCTGCAGCACTTACTTTCATTGATCGCTGAAAATCTGCTTCTTGTTGCTCTCCGGTAACAGTCTGCTGTTCAAATGGAGTAGCCTTGAGATCCCAAAATGGAGAAACAGGTTTTTGTTGCCCGTATTCCGCACCAACAGCGACATCAATCCCGCGCGGTGACTTTTCTCTACCTCGACCAGCAGCAACTTCTTCAGGGGAACTGGCTTCTAGTTGCCATTCTTTATATCTTGGGTCACTGCTGTTAGTGAGGATTTCATAATCTTTACCGACAAGGTTTTTTGCAGCCTGGAAAGGAATTCCGTATTTCATCAACTCTCGCGCTGCGTGACTCTCTGCCGCGGCTTTACCTTGACCTTTAGGAACCTTGATGTTGATTTTTTTACTGAACCCACCAACTGGAAGACCCAATATCGGTTCGTATGGCGCAGGAACATATATGAGCATACGGTTCGTATCGCCTATTCCAAATAGTGCCATTTAAATACCTCCAAAAGGAGTCTGCGGATTCTGACCGTAGATCGTTTTCTTAGTTCTCTTTTTAGGCTGTTTCACCTCTGGAATCCCCGACAGATCCCTGAAGCTTCCCTCGATTCGCTTGAACATTCGCTCTGCAGTATCGTCAAAGCGCATAAATGCTAGTTCCAGCGGGTGCGTTGCTTTAGCCATGATTAACCTCTTGCTCCCGGAGATATATCGGCTCCAGGAACCCTGACATTGCCCGTCCTTGGGCCTGATATTGAAGCAGCTGTCTGCCTCATTTCATCAATCGATCCCGGCACTACCGGTCTGGTCGTAGCGGGTATTCCCGTTCCGGGGGCCTGCGGTCTGGTTCCAGCCTGGTTCCCCTGCTGAAAATTACCCGCATTCGGCAATTGCTGCGCTCCCTGGGTGTTCAAGATATTCTGAGCAACCTCTTCGGGCGTAGGTCGTTGCGGTCCACCTTGTTGCTGGGCCGCCTCGAGGATATTCTGTATCGTCGGTATTCGCGCTGCTGCAGCAGCCTGAAGTTGTTCCTGTATACCCGGTGAGTTGATGAACTGCTCCTCGAGGATCTTCGAGCGAACTTCGAGTGGGTTGCTTACTCCACCTTTTCTGAGAGCAGTGTCGAGATCAACATATCCTGCTCTCCAAAGGTTCGACCAGAGGTTGAGTCTTCGTTCCTGTTCTTCGGGGCTAACAGAATTAATACGAACAATATTGACGTAATGCCCCTTGATGTCGGAAGGCTTGATAACTGCATCAAGGACTCCTGCTTCTGTCTTTCCGAACACGGACACCCTGTCATCGATTACGTGTTCAACAATTCTGAGGATAAGCTCTCCCTTTTCCTGAAGACCTCTTTCCATTGCTTCTTTTACGGCTCCGAAGTTTAGAGATGCGATTCCTGCAAGGACTGCCGTGTGATAACCGGAAGCTGCGCCGGTAGGACGCTGTCCTCTTGCAACAGCAGGAACTGTGTTCGCCTCGATCGCCTCGTCGAGGAATTCCTTTGCAATCCCAATCTCAGAGGGAGGTCTAGGCACATCTGATATACCGACCTGCACCTGTGGCGGCTTTACGTTCTTTGCGCCTGGTGTGTCATCCCACATCGACTGGACTTCCTCGGTAATTCCGGGAGGACCGGTGAACTCGAGGGTGGGCCATGCCGACTTGCTTACGATATCGATGTAGTGGGATGCCAGTTGGCTTTGCGCCCGGAGCATATCAAGCGAGCCGTTCAGTAGCCCCATGTACAGGTTTTCCGGTTCGGAGTTACCCGTGTCGAGTCCCATCTGGGGCCAGTACATAATCCATGGAAGCCTGCCGTACCCGTGCCGTCTTGGCTCGAGTACCCATTGTTTATCAGCAACATATGCGACCTGGGAGTGCGTCCAGACTTCCTGGAACGTCACGTAGCCTTTTTTCTGGTTGCCCCATTCGGGGAAGTGTGCCTGTACCCATTGGGCATCTACTTCGTACTCATGTATAACCCATCTCGGGAGCGTCCCGTTATTCATATCCCATATAACATTTTGGGGGTTTACTGCAACGGATTTAATAGGCCATGAGATTGAGCGTTTTTCGATAACTTCCCTGACGTTGTCCCTGTATTCGTTAGTCGTATCTTCATCATGGGGGGGAGGTTCCGGGAAGTCGCTCCATTCATTCGCGATAAATTCGACTTTCTCCCATGCGATCCCGTAAAGCCCTGCCTGTTTGGTAAGTTCTCGATAGACAGGACTCCGGTGTTCGACCATGTGATGTGCGCCGGTAAGGAATTTCTCCATTGCCTCGGCGCGAGCCTGACCTCTTGGTCCGGGTGGCGGGACAGATATATCGAGAAATTGCGGAGTAACGTGAGATACGAGGGTGTTGATAACGGACTGGGCTGTTCCGAGTCGTATCATTGTCCCGCTGTCAGGGACGCTGAACTCAAAGTCGTTTAGGAAGAACTCGTCGAGCTGCTCGCACTGGGATCTAAATTTCCGAAACAGGTCATTTGTCTCACTGACCTTTTCCCTGATCCAGTGCATGGTTAGTTCAGGCTCGTCGACAGGATTTGCTGCTTCCATGTCGATAACAGCGGTGGGGTCTATTGCAAATTCTAAGACCATCTTGTTCCTAACATATCGTCATCTTGAGTCTGATGTAACCAGATCAGCTTCTTCTAGATATTTCATACGCTCTTTGCTTCTTTGCTTCCGCAGCCTGGTAAGAAACTGTGTCGGCCTTTGGGCAGGCCGGGGTCGTATCGGATTCATGCGCCGTATCGGACGAAGATAATCATACTCGCCTTTATCGTAACCCGGCGGGTCACATGCCATCAAGGCTAATAGTTCAGCATCTACCCAGTCATCGTGCTGTCCGGTTTCGTTATAGAACAAGTACGACCCATTACCGGACGGGCGAATACTAATATCCTCTAATTGCTTCTTGAGGGTTGACCAACTGGCTGGGAAAAATACTGTTTCGTTCTCAAGTGCAATGTAATAGTTCTGAAACAGTTGATATTTACTTTGTGCGCTGAATTTGAATGGATTTACGGGTAATCCGGCGTTCAGGAGGTGGTCAAACACGACATCTCCGAGTCCGGTGGAGTCAACGCGAATGTCTCCGACCTTCCACCTGTCGATTTCAGCTGCAATCGTATCGATTTGGCTTACCCAGTCACTGCCAGAGATCTCGATCGCATGGATTGACTCCCTTGTCCTTGCATCCTTGATTATGAATACCGTGAAGTCCTGTTTCTTACCGAGGTCTAGTCCTGCAACGTATCTTCTGCTCTCGTCAGGGTAGAGCATTTCTCGGCTTTTACCTGCGAGTTCTATCTTGCTCGGTCGGAAGAACCCACCGCCGCCGTCTGGTTGCTTGGCGAGGTACATGCGATCCCATACGGGTTCTGGCATGGTGGACTTTTCATCTCGTATTGCCTGTTTTTGTTTTTCTGAGAGGAAAACATTGTCGAAACTGGTGGCATGAAACGCCTCGTAGTCCTCTGTAGGATTTTCTTGGGACCATTTGAAGAGTTTTGAGAACCAGTGGTTTCTTTGAAAGGGCGGTATCCCCTCGATGCATCCCCTGCCTAGTCTTCCAGAGGAGTTCAACATTGGTCGAAGCTTGTTCCAGGCAGCTTCCTTGATGTCCTGGGACTCGGTTATCCAGATGAAATCAGGGCCGGCGGTCTGAAGTGACTCGGGATCGTCGGCAGATTTTATCTCCATGTAGACATCTCGCCTTGCAAGTCCAGGCGACTTGAGATTCAGCCATACGGCTCTTTCGTCTTCCTTCCAGCCGTCACCTCTGCCACCTCCCTGGGTTTTCTTTCTTCGGACCACCATTGACTCAGGGATGAACTGTTTTAGTTCGTTCCATGCCTGTCTGCTCTGAGCAAAGTTCGGAGCAACAACCCAGATATGGATAGCCGGTTCCAGAGTATGTGTGAGATCATGCCCTTCTTTGAGTCCTGCAGCTTTCGCCATATCTTTGTCTGCAAGAAACGGGCTTTTAGAAGCGAGTGTTATTGCTCGCATGAGTTCTGTGAGTACAGCTCGTCCCTTACCAGCGCGCCTTCCAGCCCATACGACCTTGATGCGAGCAGGTGAGTTATGGAACTTTTTCTGCCACGGAGATGGGGTGTACTGATAAGCCATTTATTTTCCGTTCAGTGCGGATTCCAACTCGTACAAACTGGACTCTTCGGAGATATCAACAACTGCCCGAGGTGACTTTACTTTATTGATAACTACGAGAGGTTCGATCTCGAGAAGACCCGTTTTTTCGATCAACTTGTTTTCTGCGATCGATACTTTGCCAGTCTCTGCCTTGATGAACGAAGTGATACCCGACTCAAGCATGTACACCTGTTGCAGCACGGACCATCTCACCTGGAACTTCATCGATGTGTTGCCGGAGATAGTGAGTTTCTCGACAAGACGATACTCGTAGTTGTTATCCACAAACTCGTTCACAGCTGCCTGGAAAGTTTTATTGCGCTTGACCAAACTGGTTGTCGAATCAAGATCCCAGTCAAAGTCCTCACACATCGACTCCAAAGCATCACCCCCAACACCATACGAAGGCAGAGAGACAAAGATCCTGCGTAACTTTCGCGACCATGAGGGCCATTCCGGGTAACCCTCGAGAACAAGATCTCGAAATTTCTCAGCTGGACTGCGAGCTTTCCCACCACGTAAAATTTTCGGCATGGAAAACAATATACATCAAATGGGTGCGGAGGTTACATGGCGTAAGGAGAAAAACATTTTTAAGAAAAGAGGTTAAAAGCATTACCAGCTCTATAGCTTGGTAATGCTTAGTTAAGCTTAACTAGCTTCTACGCACACACGCGAGGAAAGCACTGATTAACTGTGTGACAAAAGTGTGACAAAGGTGTGACAGTGTGTGACATCCATCTCAAAATGATGTCACACCAGGCTTAAATCTGTCACAAATCTATTAAGCAAATACTTCATCTGTGACAGAGTGTGACAGCCAGTGTGACAGTGTCACACACTAGCAAAACTCAGCACCCGAACAGGGTACATCTATATATGTTAAGACGGCGAAGTGTATCGGCGGGCTTCCTTAACTCGCACGATTCGCAGGCTAAGCACAACGGCAAATTTAGCGTGTTAGTTAGCCTGGTTAAGCTGTCTAGCAGTGGTGCATTGGCGACTACTAGCTTCCCGAATAAACCGAGCTGATTCAATCGCTTATTTACTGATCTGGCCTCACGCGCGCGAGCGATTCATCTTCTTAATTAGTGCAATTGCGTTATTCGTATTGGTTGCAATCGATCCCGGTTTAATGCGAAATTGTTGTTGTTGCGGTTAAATCAATCGCAAATAAGAGAGAGAGAATTTAGTTATGCCCGACTTATTGAGTACGCGAACCCAACGCAATTGGGGCACTGATCACGTTTATCTAGCGAATAACGAGATTGCGAATATCTGGCAAGATTTGACCGGTAAAAAAACAGTTTCCGAAACTGATCTTTCCAATCTGGAAAGCCTAGTTCGGATAATCGTTAAGTCGATCTGGATATCGTCAACTAATGGAGAATCAGATTAATGATTGAACTACTCAAATTTCAGGACATGAAGGACAACGCGAAGTTAATCGAAACACTCCGCGAATTTGGATTAATAGCCGGGATCAAAAATCCGGTTGGACTAGCGTTTAGTTTGCCGTCTGGTTTCATGTGCGGGAAAGTCGCGAAGGAATGCCTAACTTATGCTCATCCGATAACCGGCAAAATTAGCCGCGGCAAAGATGCAGAATTTTATTGCTTTAGCAGTATTAGCGAGAGTTACAGCGGACAAGCAAGAAGAGCGCGTTGGTGGAATTGGGAACAATTAAATCGCATCTGGCAATATGGCGGAACTGACCATATCGACATTGCCAATCTGATCATCGAATCATTACCCAAACGCTACCCGGATTTAATTCGCGTTCACGTTGGGGGCGAATATCCCGGTACAGACTTTGGACGCGAATATATGCGCGCATGGTTCCACGTCGCGAGAGTTACCGGTATTCACGTTTATAGCTATACGAAAAACGTGGAGACATTCATGGATGTTAGGCACGAAAAACCCGATAACTTCAACATGACCATTAGCGTAGGCGGTATGCGCGACGATTTGATTTTTCGCCACGGTCTCAAGCATTCGCGGGTGATATTCCATCCCGATCAAGCGAACGGGATGCCCATAGATCACAACGATATAAACGCGGTGTTCGGTGATCACTCGTTTAACTTGCTACTTCACGGAACCCAACCCGCGGGATCGGATGCCGGTAAAGCGATAAAACGCATGAAATCTGAAAACATTAAATTCAGTTATTCCGCGAAATAATCCAACAAACTTAACCGACAATCTACCCGGCAATTTTGCCGGGTATTTTTGTTTAACCGACAAACGCACAAACGCCGCGCAACATCTTAACCGGATAACCGTACCGATTAACGCCGCGGTTCCCGCTACGCCTAACCTAGGCGCATTTAACCGCGTGTTATCTGTAGCGATCTAACCCGGTTTAACCGCGGCTGGCATCGCCACAGACGCCGCGCAACCGGTAAACCGACACAATGCCCGGTCGACCGGTACGCGTTGCCGCGTGTATCAGCTGCTTAAACACTTCCCTGGGATATCAGCTGTTAAGACGTTCTGATTTTTATTTCGATTAATGCGCGTGTTAATACTGTGGAGTAATTCGCAACAATTCGCGAGGGTCCAGAGCTCTTGATTTTTACAAATTTACGATCGAAAACACGGG
>Ga0208790_1001332_pt1 | contig 10900 bp, 20 predicted proteins | sample 10_taG_FD_184083 | JGI IMG/M metagenome (GOLD analysis project Ga0208790, IMG submission 184083) | Marine viral communities from the Subarctic Pacific Ocean - 10_ETSP_OMZ_AT15264 metaG (SPAdes) (version 2) | ecosystem: Environmental > Aquatic > Marine > Oceanic | place: Pacific Ocean | collected... | reverse complement strand
GATAATATTCAGAAATGGATAAAAAAGTGGGGAGTGTTACCAGAAGAAGATAAAGCGACTTTTGTGAAACCTATCCACGGAACAAATGTTAACACGAGAATGGAGTGGGTAAGTGAATAGAATATTAATAATAGGCGGTAATGGGTATATTGGTACACGATTACACCATTATCTGTATACCAACAGAGATAAATTAGTTATTGATCAATTTGTTAGTGATTACGGAGTTGATATAATTGATACTTGTTGGTTTGGTAAAGTAATAGAGGATACAATAGTTGAAGATTATAAAACTATGAGTAAAGAATTTTATTCAGAGTATGATACTATTATTTTACTCGCAGGACATTCAAGTGTTAAAATGTCAGAAGCGGAATCCAATAGTTGTTTTAAGAATAACGTACAGAACTTTATAGATTTATTAGATAAATTAACAACACAAAAGTTTATTTATGCTAGCAGTTCAAGTGTGTATGGTTCAGTAGGCGGTAAAACTGTTAATGAAAAGTATCATGGATTTGAACCGTATAATCAATATGACATTTCAAAACATACTTCTGATTTATATGCTGTAAAGTCAGACTTAGAGTATTATGGATTAAGATTTGGTACTGTTAACGGGTATTCTCCTGTATTGAGAACTGATGTAATGATAAATGCTATGGTTAATAGTGCATTACAGAATGGAGAAATTAAGTTATTCATTAAAGATACAATGAGACCAATATTAGGATTAAATGATTTGTGTAGGGGGGTTGAAACAATTATAGATTGTAGTGAAGATAAAAGAGGATTATATAATTTAGCGTCATTCAATAAAACAGCAGAACAAATAGCATATGAAGTAGGTAGTGTTATGGATGTACCCGTTATAGAATATGAAACAGACCCAACTAATATAATTAATACAAAGATTCAAACAAAAACTTATAATTTTTCAATTTCAACGTTAAAATTTAAAAAAACTTTTAAATTTAAGTTTAAAGAAACAGTTGAGAGTATAACTGAAAGTCTAATTAATAACTGGGATACAATGAAAAAAACAGATAGAAGTGAACCATATTATTATGAATAATTACAGAGAAAAGAAAGAGTGTGTTTGTTGCGGTAAAAGTAATTTATCAATAGTTCTTGATTTAAATAAACAACCACTAGCAAATTCATATCATAAAGAAGATGAAGTATTAGAAGAGTACCCATTGGGTTTGAATTTATGTGAAGATTGTTATCATTTACAATTGACTCATACAGTTAATTCAGATTTGTTATTTAAAAATTATTTGTATTGTAGTGGAACAACACAAACATTAAGAGATAACTTTGAATGGTTTTCTAATTTTGTGTTAGAGAATTCAGATATTGACGTAGAGACCGTATTAGATATAGCGTGTAATGATGGTTCTCAATTAGATTGTTTTAAATCTAAAGGAATAAATACATACGGAGTCGATCCTGCAGAAAACTTACACGAATTAAGTTCTAAGAATCATAATGTTATTTGTGATTATTTTGATTCTAGTTTATATGATAGAATGTTTGATGTAATTATTGCACAGAACGTTTTTGCTCATAATGAAAATGCTAAGAAATTTTTAGACGATTGTGAACAATTAATGCATGACGATTCAAAATTATATATACAAACATCGCAGGCTGATATGATTAAGAATAATCAGTTTGATACTGTATATCACGAACACATTTCCTTTTTTAATATTAATTCTTTTAATGAATTAGTTAAACGAACTAATTTGAATTTAATTGATGTTATAAAAACTCCTGTACACGGAGTGAGTTATTTGTTTATATTAAGTGGAAAGAAAATGAATGAACATAGAGTTCAAAATTTAATTGATGTTGAAAGAGAAACTGGTCTTTATTCTAAAGAAACATATGATGGATACAAAGAGAATGTTTTAAATCTTGTTAAATCTTTTAAAAAAGTTGTCAAGCATGTACAGGGTGAATATCCGGTTATAGGTTATGGGGCAGCTGCAAAGGGTAATACCTTTTTAAATTTTGCTGATATTAAATTGGATTATGTAATAGACGATAATGAGTTAAAACAAGGATTATATACTCCTGGAACAAATATTGAAATTAAATCAGTAGAATTGCTTAAAGAATATAGTGAAGATGATAAAATATTATTTGTTCCGTTGGCTTGGAATTTCTATGATGAAATAAGAAATAGAATTAAGACAGTTAGAGATAATGATAATGATAGATTTCTAAAATATTTTCCAGTTATTGGTGTAGATAAATGAGTTACATTACAAACATAGATACACTATCAGCTTTATTAGATAGATTGATATCCGAGAATATTAAATTACACTTTTTTCGTAAAGATGGTATTGTTGATAATATTGAACATCAAGAAAAAGTGATAAGTGAGATAAAACATAGAATCAGTCAACTTTTAACTGATGTTTATGAAAATAAAAAGTATGATTATATATCAGAGTTAAGAACATATAAACCGGATGACATTGTAGAAACACTTGAAGAGTTAATTCACAATGACATAACTACTGGAGAAGGTGATAGAGCCAATTTGAAAGAAGCTACGTCAGATAACCCATCACTTGAACACTTCACAAGAAATCATAAGTTGATTAGAAAAGCCAATGAGAATAGAGCTGTTAGTAAAAATAAGTTAGATGAACAATTTAAAGATTTTATAGGGAAAAAACGAAAATGAGTATAATCCCAAGTATAAGTGGTCAATTATCATGGCCATCACAGATAGATTTATCTTCAGTAGGTATGGAACATTCAGAAGCTTTAATGGCAGAACGATATATTAAAGATAAAAGTAAGATGTTAGAATGGGGTGGTGGAGGAAGTACATTATACTTCCCAAGGTTGGTAGAAAATTATATATCAATAGAACATAATCAAGAATGGTATGAAACTTTAAAACCTCAACTTTTAGATAATGTAGAATTACATTTTGTTCCATTACATAAAGAGAAGTTTGATGATGAAGAGCTCTCTGAGCTCAGTTTGGATCAAAATGCGATGGATATATTAGAAGGCACTGAAGAGTGGTATAATCAATTTGGTAATAGTGAGATATATACAGTTGATGATAGAATTCATTGGAATACAAGAGGTCGGTTTGATTGGCATTGTGGATTAGATTATATAAAAAAACCTATGGAGTTGTCTTATAGAAATTATGATGTAATACTAGTAGATGGTAGATGTAGGACTATGTGTGCATATATGGCGAAATATTTACTTAAAGATAATGGACATCTTTTATTCCATGACTTTAATAATAGAACATATTACCATGGTATTTTAAAGTACTATGAAATAGTTGATTCAACAGAAACATTAGCTGTTTTAGTTAAAAAATGAAAACAATTAAAGCTAACCCCGAGTTTGCATCTGAATTAGTGTGTGTAATACCTTATGCATATTGGTTACACAAAAGAGGTGAATTAGAAAAAGTAATAACTAGTAAAGGAATGAAACCCTTTTATTATTTTTGTGAAGATGTAGAAGAAAGATTTGAAACAAGAACATTTGATGTTAATACAAATGGACTAAAAGATGTACCGAATGATTGGATACATCATAATTCTTATGCAGTAACTAAAAAAGGCTATTCAGAGTTAAGTGTAGAAGAACAGAGTGAAGTTAATGGTGTATTAGATTATTCACAATGGACACCACCACCGTATGTAGATTATTATCAAACAGATGAATTTAATCACTTAAAACCTTATGTTGTAATTAATAGTAATTATAATGTAGAATATGGTAATGATATAACAAAGTCAATGAGATATATTGATATAAAAACATTATATGAAATTTTCAATTATTTAACCGATAAGGGATATCATGTAATCTATAAAAGACCAGATAATACAGAGTTTACTTTAGACCAGAATGAAATGATAACTCTTAGTGGTAAGTTTACATTAACTGCCAATGTACAAGGTACTGGTGTTATTAGTGATTATGATTTATGTGAGTATTATGATAAAGTAATTAATTTAAATTTACTAAAAAAAGATTATACTTATAGATATAATGAGTTACAAATGAAGTTATTTTCAAGTGCAGATGGTTTTATAACTACAAATGGTGGTGGTGGGTTTTTATGTTCATATTTCAGAAAACCTATATTATTTTATGTTCCACATGGAAAGGAATTGAGACCAGGTTATTTGACTAAATCAAATTCTTATGTAAAAAAACTGTCAAACGCTGATATTCATGTAGTTTTAGATGAAGGTAACGTAAATGACTATTCAAAATTAATTGAAAAAATGAAGGAGATATTTTAAATGAAATATTATAATATTGGAGTTGTTGGAAACGGATTCGTAGGATCTGCAGTACAATTTGGATTTTCACCGAGTACAGGTTGTGATTATGAAGTTAGAGTTTATGATAAAGACCCGTCAAAATCAGTTGATTCTATAGAAGAAACTGTAAATGAATCTGAATTTATATTCTTATCAGTACCTACACCATCAAATAAAGATGGGTCAATGAATTTAGATATAGTTGAACAAGCGTTACAAGATATTTCAGACGTTAATAAATATCAAGGTAATATAGTATTATTAAGGTCAACTGTAACACCAGGTACAACAAGAAAATTACAAGATAAGTATCCTAATTTAAGAATAGTATTTAATCCAGAATTTTTAACTGAACGAAATGCTAAATATGATTTTATAAATCAAGCAAGAATTATTATTGGTGGTGATGAAGTTTATTCAAAACAAGTTGGAGATTTATATAGGTTAAGATTTGGAGAGAGTCAACCAATTATTGAAACAAATTGGGAAACTGCAGAGTTAATAAAATATATGAGTAATTGTTTCTTTACAACTAAAATCTCTTTTATGAATGAAATGTATCAGATAGCAGAAAAATGTGGAGTTGATTGGGGAGTGGCTTTAGATGGATTTTTTAGAGATGGTAGAGTAGGACATTCACATATGAATGTACCTGGTCCGGATGGTAAGTTTGGTTTTGGTGGTAGTTGTTTTCCAAAAGATATTCAAGCTTTGATAAATTTTGGAGAATCTTTAGGGTTAAATATGAATACACTTAAAGGAGCGTGGAATACTAATTTAGAAGTTAGACCTGAAAGAGATTGGGAAGATTTAAAAGGAAGAGCAGTAGTAGATGAAACCGATTAGCTTCATAAATCCTTCAAGAAATAATCTAAAATATTTAAAGTGGTCGTATAATAGTATTCGTAAGAACTTAGGATATAGACATGAGATATGTTGGGCTGATGATTTTTCAGATGACGGAACGTGGGAATGGATGAATGAGATTGCAGAAAAAGACCCAAATGTTAAGATATATAGAAATGAAGGTCCTAATAGGCTAGGACATACAATTTTATATGATACTCTTGTAAATGACTATGCTACGAATGATATTGTTATGATTTGGCATAGTGATATGTACGCTTGTCCTGGTATGGATGGAGCTGTATTGAAACATTTAGAACCCGATAAAGTAGTAAGTGCAACGAGAATAGAACCACCACTACACCCAGACGGTCCAGAAAAGATATTATTAGATTTCGGTATAGAACCCGAAGAGTTTAAGGAAGAAGAGCTGTTGAGTTGGTTGAGAACTTGGCCTGAACATCATAATTCTAAAATAAAACAAGAAACTACTGAAGGTATATTTGCACCTTGGGCTATCTATAAGAAAGATTTTCAAGAGATAAATGGACATGACCCATTATACGCCCCACAAAGTAAAGAAGATTCAGATATATTCAATCGGTTTGTTTTGAATGGTTATGAATTGATTCAAACTTGGGAAGGTTTCGTATATCATATGACAAGTCGTGGTAGTAGATTCAAAGATGGTGCTATGAGAAATCCTGCAGGTCAAGTGTTTATGAAAGGTAGGGAGAGTGATGAGTGGTTAAAACAAAACGTCAGGAGTACACGAAATTTCATCAGGAAATGGGGTCATATGGTACAACACGATGAATTGATGAAACCAATCATACCACCCAAATATGACGTGGGATTTGTAGTTCATAATTGTAATACTCAGATGTTACGAGAATTAGAGCCATGGTGTAGTGATATTTATGGTGATTGGGTAGGACATAAAGGATATGGTGTAAACGATTATATAAAAGATGAACAACTAAATACAGAATTTGATTTAAGTAAAAAAATACATTCACAACACACAGAACCTAAGAATGGTGTAGTTGTAGAATTTGACTGCAATAAGTTAAACGCAAATAATTTCCAAGTATTGGTAAATTTATCAGATATAATTAAAGAAAGTGGTGAAGTGGGTGAAATGGAATACGAGATATTTAAGTTTAATATAAAATCACTTGAAACGTATGAAAAAGATTTAATTTTAGTAAAATGACATACTATTTATTACTGAAGAACGACACCGAAGAAGATGTCTATTTTGACTCAAATGTTTTAGGAGAAGAAAGTTTTGAAGTGTTTTATCCAGAAAAAGGATTTATCGCATTGAAAAATATAGTTCATAATCAACCAGAATTACTGGAATCACTTCAGATTCTTGATGACCATAAAAAACAATACACAATAACAGAATTTTTAGATAAGGTAGAACAATGGAAAATAAAAAGGTAGGACTTGACGCATTCAACGAATTAGCTAAATCACATGATGCTCATGTTAAAGAAGTTGAAAGATTACAAAAAGAGTTGGATGAGTTAAAAAAATTAAAATTAGTAGATGAACACGGTGAAACATTATTAGAATGTGAGGTGGGTGATACACACCATCAAGCAATTTTGGAAATTGGATTGAATACTATATTAGAAAAGTTTGTAAAAAAAGAAAATGAGTGAGTCAATAGAATAATGAAAAGTGAAAAAAAGTACTTGACTTGTATTACCTTTTATTCGTATATTCAACTAAATGGAGAAGGTAGATGCCTAAAGTAGACAATTGGGAAGAGTGGGATGATTTAGAAGAAAATTACGCAGAAGAAGATGTACGTGATAAGATATCTCATAAATCAAAAAAACACGACAAAACGGAGTGGAAAAAAGTTGACGAACAGTTACAAAAAGAAAACAAAGTTAAATATGTTAAGACTAAACGTAGGAAGAGCCGTAAAGACAATAATCACCGTATTAGTTAGTCTTTTATTTATATCATGTGAAAGTCCTACAAATTCAGATACAAATGAATTTGCGGATTTAACTTTTGATATGAGATTAACTCAAGATATAAATGGTTATTATCATTTAACACTTGATAGAAATAAATGGCAAACACTACACAGAGTTTCGGGGTCTATAGTTAAAGGTGGTTATGGAGTTGAAAATTTTAGAGTAGAGTGGGAATCTAATTTATATTGGGTTATTGGAGATACCTTAGGCTACATTATAAGTAGAGGATTAGATATGAATTTACAATATGTAAATTATGATACTACTTATTTAACACAATTCAATGGTATGGAAGTACCAACAAGTAACAGAGTAAGTTATAGTAATAGTAAAGGTGAAATAAATAATATGATTGCACCAGTTAGAAGTATGATTGGAGATACTATGAAATTAACAGCTGATTGGTACGACAGTTATACAGATTTTTATATTGTATTAGATTAATTAAATTAAAGGAGGATGACTATGAGTATGTGGGAACTAGTATGTAATGGGGAAACAATTGATAGGGTAGATTTGAAAACAAAAGAGTACGAAGAAGCACACACGTATTTTAGATTAAGAAAAAATTTGAATAATAAATCCTTTAATGATTTATTTATTGTAAAAGAATATACAATACCTAAAAAACCCGTAGGTAATGTGAACTGGTGGAGAGATGAATCCACTAAATTAGATGACTTTTAGGAGATTATTATGAAAAAATTAATAAAAGATGTATTGGAAGATATGTCAACTGGACAAATAAACCTTGAATCAGAAGCTTCACGTGAGTTGATAGCTAATACTATTATGGCAGCAATCAAAAGTGAAGGTGGTTGGTTTTTAGATATCGGTACAGTTGACGGTAAGAAAAAAGTAGATACACCAATTTATGAAAAATCAGAAGAACAGAAAGCAAGAGAAACTTGGGTATGTTCTATTTGTGGTAAAAATACTTATGATGTAGATTGGGACTATATTGGTTCAGATACTAATCATTTAGGTTGTGAACTTGAGTTGGGATTTCAAAAAGTAACTAAGAACAAATTATCAGAAGAAATAGTTGATAATAAAGATGAGAAATATATTTATGAAAGTCCAGACGGTGGCGCAACTGTTTATAGAAGAAAATTTGGTGAAGATAAGAGAGAATTAGTTAAAGATTGGGATAAAATAAATGTACGAAAATGATTGGTTATGGGTAATGATTTATATGATGCCCGTAATTGCCATACTATATTTAGTATTGATATGGGCTAATCATGAAGATTACAAAAAAGAACATAACATAAAAGGATGGAGTGATAGAGATATGAATATAAAACAATTATTAGTGGCTACTTTAGTTAGTATTGCAGTGGGAACGTCAGGTTATTTAGTAGGGACTTATTACGGTGCAATTAGTATGTTAGATACTATTTACAGTAATGTTGAAAATGAATTAGATATATTAGAGTCTAAATTAAAAGATATTAGTACACGAGAAGTAAAGGCCTCACTTGAAGAAATAAAACAGAAAGTATTGAATAAAGTTCCTTCTAAAGAAGCCATTTCAGATTTACGTATACAAATAGATTCTGTAAACGATAGACTATTAATGTTAAGTAAAGAATTAATGGAAGTACATACTGCAGTAGAAAGACAGTTATTAGATTTAGAGAATACTACAAAAGATTTTGTAGACAAAAAAATTGATGATGGCGCAAAAGAAGTTAAGAAACAACTCGGTGAAATGTATGATAGAGTTGATGTTTTATATAAAGATTTAGAGAATTTAACTGGTAAGTTAGATAAAGCAAAAGAAACCTTTTTGGGTAAGTATATAATTAAATAATGACTAAAAAGAAAAATCAAGAGTTAACACCAAAACAAAAACGAGAATTAGACAATATCATAGAAGTTATACAAACTGAAGCGGATATTGTTAAGATGGACTACGAACAAAACCCGTCTAATTTAGATAGTGGTAGTGTAATTGTAGTACATCAAAATAGTACGTTATTAGATGATACTAAAGAAGAGTTATCAGATATAGCTTATAATATAAAACGGAAAAAGAAGTGAAAAAAGATTATATAGATAAAGAAGTAAATATAAATAATCAGTCATGGAGAGTTGCTGAGAAACGATTGAAGTATGGTAGAGAGTGGTTTTATCTTTTGAGTAGAGAGAAGGTTGATGGGACATATGAAAGCTTACAGTTAAACGAAGATGCTCTAGAAAGTATAATAGAATCAGGTAGTAAAGTTATGAGAGCTTATAATTTTATTGGTGATTGGGTATTAGATGAAAATAAAATTAAACCAGGAGAAATGTAATGAATGAATGGATATTATTTACAATAGGAATGTTCATAGGTTCAATGGTTGGAATAATGACAATGGCAATATTGAGTGCACGTAGATATGATAATATGAGTCGAGAGATTCAAGATTTACGTACACAACGAAAATTGTTAAAAGACGAATTACTTAAAGGTCAACCAAAACCAAAACCACGGAAGTATAGGAAGAAAAAAAATGTCTGATTTAGGAGATTTACACGACTATGAAAATAGACCCAAGAAAAAGAATCCTTTTCGACATAAACCTATTCCGAAGAGTAGAATAGAATGGGCTATTAGAAGTACACTATCTATTAGAGCAGCTGCCCAACATTTAGGTGTCGCGTATAATACGTTCAAAAAGTATGCTAAGATGTATGACTTATTCGAACAGAATAAGAATCAAAGTGGCAAGGGTATTACAACAAAAGGTAATACAGGTTGGGGTGTAAAGATACAAGATTTATTTGACGGAAAACACCCAAACTATCCACATTGGAAACTACAAGAAAGAGTAGTTAGAGACGGTTATCTAAAACAAGAATGTACTAATTGTGGTTATGATGATTATAGAGAAAAAGATATGAGAGGTCCGTACATAATTAATTTTCTAGATGGAGACCATCAAAATCATTCGTTAGACAATATACATCTATTATGTTACAATTGTTTCTTCATAATGAAACCGACAGGTAAAATGTTAACAACACCCAAAAATACTACATTATTACGTAAGAAATTAGAGGAAGTTTGGAAAGAAAATGAAGTTGAGTAATATTTATTATCAGAGAATTCACTTCATGGTTTGTGAAGTCTATGACAATGATAATGATAATAATAGGAGTCCTTTATTGGATTTGGTTATTCAAGTACATAAGGGAGCACTAGAATATGAACCAAGCGGACAGAACAGAATTTGATATTATACATCAAAAGATAGATACCATAGATAAAAATATAAATGAATTGAAAATTTATAATGAAGCTGAACATATGAAAAATCGAACCGATTTAAAATTTATCAAAGACAATCTATTCAACCCACACGAAGGATTATGGGCAGAAACAAAGTTGAATACTATATTCAGACAATCAACATCAAAGTGGAGAGGTGTAGTAGGTATAGGTTTCGTAGGGTTATTTTTTAAACATTTATGGGATATGTTCAAACCATAGAGAGAGTAAAAGAATTTTTTTTAAGGTTGTTACTATATATTATTGAAGAGTAACCCGGAAACAAACTCTTCAAAACCCGAAACAAGAGTTAGAGAAATGAAAAAAATTTTAATAATGTTATTAACGATGTCATTCATATCAAGTAATGACAATTTCACAAAATCAACAATGAGTATATTGGAACGACAATCCTCAAAAGTTCTAACGAACTTTCAAGGTAAAGAGCATGCTCAGTCCAATTCATT
>Ga0208790_1001319_pt1 | contig 10960 bp, 1 predicted proteins | sample 10_taG_FD_184083 | JGI IMG/M metagenome (GOLD analysis project Ga0208790, IMG submission 184083) | Marine viral communities from the Subarctic Pacific Ocean - 10_ETSP_OMZ_AT15264 metaG (SPAdes) (version 2) | ecosystem: Environmental > Aquatic > Marine > Oceanic | place: Pacific Ocean | collected... | reverse complement strand
TGGAGGAGGAGGTGAAACACTAGATACAGATACCAGTGAAGAGGATGGTGGTGATAAAAAGGTAGTAAAGAAAGATAAGAAGTATCAAGAGCCAATCGTTTATGACAATGAAGGCTTCAGAGTTGACAGACCTAAGTGGTTACAGCAAACAGCAAACCTATTAAAAGCAATACCTTCAGCCGTTGTTAGTGCTCCTGACTCTGCTGTAGGTTCTGTGCAGCATAGAGCACAAACAACACGTAAGTCTGATTTGATGAATCAGGCTTTTGGTAGCTTTACTGGTGTGTCTTCATACGACACAGCAATGGTCGGCTCCTTATTTTGGAGCGAAGATGTAAAGAGGAGATATGAAGATGCAACAGGTATAGATATAAGCGAAGAGAGTACTGGATATGAGAAAGAAGAAGAAAGAGTTACAAGAGGAATGGCTTATGCCAGACAGGGTTTAATAGATCCAGACTATACAGGTGGAGAGTTAAAAGAGTTTGGTATAGATAAAGATATACCGATCATTGGTACTTTCGGTAAGGGTGGTGCTATATACGATGCTGTTAGACCTGAAGGTGATTTTGCTAATGCTGTAACTGATTTCGGTTCAATACTTGTTATTGCAGGTTTAACAGGAGGAAAAGGTCAAGGACCACAAACTTTCTCTGCTTTAAGAAGAACAGCAGCTTTAAGGAATCTACCTAAATTTGCTTGGACAGGTCTTAGAGGAGCTAAAAATAGAGGTATTTTTTGGAAAAATTCTTTACCTCAGATGGGGTATATAGCTCAACGTGTAGGTGCTGATTTACCAGAGGATTTACTACAAGAAGCTCTTATCTTTGGTTTACCTTCTCCGAATCAAGAACAACAAAAAGAGATAGATAAAATTCTTGCATCTTCTGATCCTCTTACGATTGAAGCTTATAAGAATCTTATTGAATCAGATACTGAAGCTGAAGCTAAATATTGGAGTGAGTATGTTTTTAGTGTAGCCGCTGGTACTGCTAGTGCTGGTCTATTTAGAGGTACTTTAGGTGCAGCTAATCACCAATCAAGAGCTTGGAGAGCTAGACAAGCAAAGGGTCTTAAAAACTTCTTTAGTCCAAAAGTACAATCAGAAGTACAGAAATCTGGGAAAATATGGACTGACAATATAGCTGAAACTATTGAAGCTCAACAAAACGTAGTCAATGAACTAGGTGATGATGCTGAAGTAGGTTTCTTAAACAAACAGTTTACAACTCTAACTAGAGATAACTTTGATGTCCTTAACTCACAGATAGAAAGACTTAACGCTCTTAGAGGATCTATTAAAAAGGTAGAGGCTGATCAAGGTGTTATAGATACAACTGTTGAAAGTGTTGTCACTCTTCCTAAGGAAACTTCAGCAAGACTTAACTCACTTCCTAAGTTAATAAAAGCACGTGAAGCTTCTATTAAAACCTTAACTAGAAAGGGTGCAGCTAAAAGAACTACAAAAGATAACAGAACTTTAGCTAGGTATAAAAAGCAGTTAGAACAATACCAACAGGAATACATCGATCTAAGTAAGGATTTAGATAGAAGAGGTGCAGCAGCAAAAAGTTCAGGAACTGTAAGTGCTGAATATGCAGAGCAGCTTAAAGGCTTAAGAGAAGTAGAAGAAGAGGGTATTGCAAAGTTAGTAGATGACTTCTCTAACTTCATGGCTGATGCTGCGAATGTAGATGAAGCAAGATTTGAAGTAACACCTGATATGGATATGGGTAATGACCCTTATTATCAGGCATATAGAAGAGTTAATGATCTATTTGAACAGTACAAAACAACTGCAGATCCAGCTTTAGAAGATAAGTTATTTGAAACTATTCAAAGAGAATACAAGACCTTACAGGAGTTAGGAGGAAGAACAGCTCCTGTAGATACTGAGGCTTATAACTTCCTCAAGGATGAGAAGTTCCAGATTAAGGAAAAACCACTGGAATATGGTGATGCTCCAGAGCAGTTAAAGACCTTAGATCCTGTAAATCTAGAGCAAAGAATGGCTCAGATTGATGAGCTTAAAGCTGATAAGTCAGAAGGTGGTAAGAAGATCAAGAAAGAAGCTAGAGAGTTTGCTAGTCGTTATGGTAGAAAATATGAGGAAGCTTTAGCAGCTTTAACAAGTAATCAGTCTGAAGCTTATAGAGCACTTATACAAGCTGTAGCTAGGAATTTATCTAAGACTGCAAGTAAAAAGATAGATTTAGGAACTTTAAGATCTATCTCTGAAGTAGCAGAAAGGTTAGCTAAAGATCCTGACTTTATGGCTAAGTTTGATGAAGGGATGTCTGAGGCAAAACTATATGATGAGGCACTTTATTACTTAATGAGAGGAGAACCAGGCTATAAGATGCCTGATGATGACTTACCTCCTCCTCCTACTGATGAAGGTGGTGGACCTGATCTACCTAAAGTTCCTCAAGAACCTACTCCTGGTGGAGCTATAGAAGAAACAGGTGCAGCTCCTTTAGAACAACAGGTATATAGAGCACCAGATCTTAAACCTAGAAAAGAATCAGTTTCCAGTGCTCTTGAGAAGATAGACAGCAAAGGAGAAATAACTGTAGTAGCAGAGGGTGAAACCACTCCTGTAGATAAGAAAACTCTTATTTCAAAGCTTATTCGTATGTCTCCTGACGGAGATCAAGCTAAAACAGCTTTCAAACGTCTTGATAAAGCTATAAGGAAAGCAGAAGCAGGTTTAGATATACCTATGGAAGAGAGAACAGTTATTAATACTGTTGGTGATCTTATTAACTTCTTAAATGTTGGAAGAGTTGCTACAGAAGAAATAGTACAAACAGCTTTAAGAGATTTAGACAAGACTGTAACATTCTTATCTCAACTAAGACCTAAAGCAGAAAACCTAGCTAGACGTTTAGATGCTGCTGGTAGGAAAACTTTAGGTAAGTTAGCTGCAGATGGTAAAAAAGCTATAGACAAAACTGTAGGCCAAATCCAATCTTCTACAGGTAGAGCTACTGACAGACTTATAAAAGGCATGTCAGATGACATGGATAGGTCAGCAAAAGCTTTAGGAGAGGAATTTAATGAAGTTTTAGAGTCAAAACCAATAGGTAAAGATTTAGGTACAACAGATATAGAGTTCCCAGATTTTGAGAACTTTGAGCAATTTATGTCATTCCTTGAAGTTAATAATATTGCACTACCTGACGTACAAAAGAATCCTACCTTTATAAGGTTAATGAAGAAATGGAGTGATGAAGTTGAGGCTGAAGGTTTTACATTAGATCAGTTTATCTCTAAGGCAGATATTGATGATGCTGGGAATATTGAAACAAGTAAATTAGACAGTCGTGATCCTTGGGGAATGAAGGATGAAACAAAATTAGATGAATCTGATGTTGCTAAAGATATAAAAGAATTTGAAGGAGATCCTTGGGATAATCCAGATGTAATGCCTCTAGCTCAAGGAGCAGATGGAGAGATAAAGGTTGATCCTGATGCTAAAGGTGAACCAATACCTTATACAGAAGATCCTCCTGAAACTGCTCTTGAAAAAAGAGTCCGTATAGGTAAAGATTTAGGTTTACGTTCTAAGGAAGGTCCAATTACGTCTTCTGTAGAGGATTTAGTAAAAGAGAGTTCTTCTGTTAAAGCTGCTAAGGAGTTTATTGATACAGTCAATACCTTAGCTGAGAAAGAAGCAAGATTAGAGCCAGGACAACGCTTACCGTATGATTTTGAAGAATCTAAAACAGCAGCTATATCCAGAACAATAGGTAAGCTTGACACGATTGAACAAAGAAGAGCTGCTTTAATTGATATGTTTTCCAGTATTGCTGGTAAACCTAAGAACTTCATACCTACAGCAGTTGAAAGAGCTGTACGTTTTGCAGGAAGTGTTGTTGATGTAGAAAGTGATTTCTCTAGATTCTACAAATTAGTAGAAAGACATCTTAAAGCAACTACTAAATCAACCAAAGATTTAGAAACTGTTCAAAAGCAGATGTTGACTACACCTTTATTGATGTATGTCCAAGCACAAAGGGTTTATCTGTTATCTGATTTCTTAACTAGAACTCAACTCACTGCTAGAGATGCTGGTGATGTTAGAGCTTATTTAGCTGAAGAAACCATGATGTTGTATCAACAAACAGCAGTATGGTTAAGACTTAGAAATTTAACTTCTGGAGCTTTAGCTGCTCAAAAGAAAGAATTTACTGATATGCCTATAGCAGCTTACAGAAAAGCTGTTGCTAAAAAGACTCAAGATCAGTCAGTAAGAAGCATACAAGAATCAATAGAAAGTATCCAAGAGATGAGAAAGCAAATAGCAGATGAGGCTTTAAAAGATGTACCTACTTATATAGGACTACCTTCAGATTTAAAGGTAGTTACAGAAACTTTAGAGAAATTCTTAGATCCTAATTTCAAGCCAGAACAACCTGATTTAGATATCTTCAATAAGATCACAGGTCAATTAGCACTTGCAGGAGCAAACCCAGGAGCTTTAGGCAATGTCCGTATTACTGGAGATGAAATAGTAGCTAGGAATATCAAAGCTATGGGTCTATCTAACCCTGCTACACAAACATCTTTCTTACCTCAAGCATTGGGTTATGGAGGTGGTAAGTGGGTTAACGGTATGTTCCAGAGTAAGTTCAATAAATTCTGGAATATGCTTCCGTGGATGAAGGATGATGAAGCCCTTCAAGCTGCTGCACAGGAATCAAGAATTTGGCAACATTTCTGGGATGCTCAAAGGAATATATCTACTGATTTATTCCAGCACTTCTATAAAGGTAGACAATTTAACAGAAGCATCATTACAGATGCTGCTAAGAACCTAGAAAATACAGGTAAATATTCTGGATCACCTAGAGCTTCTGATCCATTCAGAGAAGCTGCTGCTTTAAAAGTACTAAACGATCAAAAGCCATTACCTGATGTAGGTATGGGTAGAGTACTGAATGGTTTATTAGGTAAAAAGAGTGCAAAGCAATTAGCAAATAACTGGCATTTAAACTGGATGCAATTCCATGATATGTGGTTTAAAGGTGATTCTTATGATGCTTTAACTAGTAAAGCTACTGATACAGGTAAAGGTAGTGTCTTTGGTGGTATGGCAAAAGCTGCTTATGACTTCACACCTCCAGGTTGGGTTGATAGAGGTTTAGAAGCTGCTAGTGGTGGTCGTATTACTCCTAGAGAATCTAAACTTCCAGGTGGTGAAAGATTAGGACAGACTTTCCCTCTATTTTCCTCAGAAACCAGTACTGAACTTGTAGGTGGTTGGTTTGCTGGTGGTTACTCTAGTGCTAAAGCTTGGATTAAAGTTTTAGATGAAGTAGATGAAATGGGTAGACCTAAATTTGTAGAACGTAATCCTGATGGCCGTTTTAACGAAGAGTTTCTAGCCAGAGTTCAACAGGTTTACGATGAAGAATTTACAACACCTATTGTTGTAGGTATGGGTGCTAGTGCTGAAGAAATATCTAGAGCTTTTACAGATAACGATTCTCAGATGTTAGCAGTAGCAATGGATATGATGATGCCTATGGAGGATGACTTGTGGGGAGGTGCTTATAACAAAATACGTGATTTACAAAGATCAGATACAGGAGAAGCAAGGGTAATTGCTCAGGCATTTTTCCCTTATGTAAAGGCTCCATTAAATGCTCATAAACACCACTTCTATTACACTCAACCTGAACTATTTAGTCAAGATCTCCTTGGTGGAATTAATGTCCCTGGTACTCCTGCCTCACCTTGGGTTCCAATGGGTGTACCTATAGAAGCTGCTATAGGTTTAGGTCGTATGATTCAAGGTTGGGATGGCAAGGTGATGGGTAAATCCATCCTTGCAGAAGAAGGTAGATTATTTGGACTTGATTACACAACAGAGAAAGGTAAGATGGCCCAAAGATTGGGCTGGTTTAAGAGTAAGGTTCATCATAAAGATCCAAGAGTAAGAGCAGAAGCTAGATCAGCTCTAACAACAGCTACAGCTTTTAACTTCGCTGTAATGACAGGAGTTGAGAGTGGAATAATAGAAGCTACAGGTGGTCAGGTTGCTAGTTATCAGGAAGCTAACGGAGCTTACGTACCTCCTTATCACGTAAAAGTAGGTGGAGCTTGGGTTCCTTATCGTTGGATTCCTTATTTCGGAGAGCTGATGGCTTTCTCCACAAACTTCAGAGACTACTCAAGAAATGAAGTTAACTTTGTAAACCAAAGTGCAGTAGGAACATCAATAGTAGCTATGGCAGCCACTATATTTGATACTCCTGCTATTGCTGGTGTAGATACTTTAATTTCAGGTTTAAGGAATCCTCATAAGATGGAGGATCTATTAATTGACTACATCGAACGTACTATGGGTACTGGATATAGTCCTTTCTTATATGCAATAGGAAGATTAACAACAGAGGCTTATCACGCTAGACCTTTATATGGAACATCTCCTGATGTTTTATTTAGAAGTGATGCTGATTATAAGAAAGCAGGTGAGAACTTAAATTATGGAGAGAAATGGCAAGCTTTTGGGAACAAACTTACACCAAGTATGCTTACAAGAACCATTTCCAGAATAGCTAATGCCACTGGAATGCTTCCTTTAATCGAAGTAATGGATCAAAGTCTTACAGGTCAAGACAAAGGAGACTTTAGACAAGCTCATTGGTATAAGCCTGGAGATATTACTTATACAGGTCCAAGACAAAGAAGTATTTTACAAACAATGCTAGGAAGGCACTGGCCTGTACCTCATGAAGCTGATGCAGTAGATATGGAGCTATTCCGTAATGGAATAAAACCTCCTAATCAAGTCTTCCGTAGATATGGTGGAATCGTATCTAACGAAGCTATGGTTAATAAATTTAGAAGATATTTAGGTACTGAATTTAGGTTCTCAAATGGAGATTCTTTATATGAAAGATATAGACAAGTTATAAGTGGAGAACGTCATGTACCAGGATCACCAGGGGTGTTCTACAATGATTTAGAGGATGATCCTAGAAACTCACTTTCTCTTGATGGTAATTATGTCCCTTGGATTAATCGTAAGGATATTCTCACTAAAAGATTAGTTCTTATGGATATAAGAAGGGAGGCAATTGCTATTGCTAGTGAACAATTCCTAAGAGGAGAAGTTAGGATATATTCTAGAGATGAAGAGCCTTACAACGTTCCTACCAAAATCAAAGCCCCTGATGTAGCTACCCAACTTTATTGGGATTGGCGTGAACAAAACCCAAACAAGTAACCAATGGCATACTCAACTAGAACCTATACACCAGGTTCATCCACAACTACATTCGCTTTAACCACATCAGGTGGAGATCCTATTGGTTACATTCAGGAATCAGATATTGCTGTAAAGGTTAATGGAGCTACTTATACTAATGCAGCTAGTGGAGCAAGTACATATCAAATAACAGGAACCAGTACAGTCGAACAGCCTAATGGCGGTAATGTTGTTTTAAACGCTGGTGTAACAGGAACAGTAATACTACAAAGAACTACAGCTATACAAGACGCTACTGTTGTTTATACCGCTGGTTCTACTCTCACATCTACTGACCTTAACAACGCAGATAACCAGATTAGATTTGGTCTACAAGAGTTCTCAGATGACTACGCAGCTTTACTAGGTACAGGTAACTTAACAAGTCTTGGAGCTTTCCTTGGTGGTTCTGATACTTGGGTAAGTTCTGATGTTTATACTGCCACTACAGCAGGTATTGATGGGAGAGTAGATGCCAAAATTGATACTGCCTTAACTACAGATGTATCAGGTGGTGACGGAGTAACGATTGTTGATAACAGCCCTGGAGCTGGTCAAATAAGAGTTGATCTTGATGCAGATATAGCAACGCTTAGGAATATGCAATCAGGAGCTGCTACTGCTCTTGCTGCTTTAACTTCCACAGAGGTAGCGATATTAGATGGAGCTACTCTTACTACTACTGAACTTAACTATGTAGATGGAGTAACCTCTGCTGTTCAGACACAGATAGATGGTAAGCAAGCTTCTGATGCTCAACTCACAGAGTTGGCAACAATGGGTTCTACAACTGCTGAAGCTTTAGCAGATTTAACCCAAGCAGAAGCACAGATACTAGATGGAGCTACGGTTTCTACAGCAGAATTAAACATTTTAGATGGAGTTACCTCCACAACAGCAGAATTAAACATCCTTGATGGTGTAACAGCTACAGCAGCAGAAATCAACATCATAGATGGGGTAACTGCTACCACAGCAGAAATTAATTACGTCGATGGTGTTACTTCTAATGTTCAGACTCAGCTAGATGCAAAGCAGGGTCTAGATGCAGAATTAACAGAACTCGCAACAATGAGTTCAGGTACAGCATCAGCCTTAGCTGACCTAACTGATGCAGAAGTTCAGATCTTAGATGGGGCAACAGTTACTACTGCTGAATTAAACATCCTTGATGGTGTTACTGCTACAACCGCTGAAATTAATTATGTAGATGGTGTCACTTCTAACGCTCAAACCCAGTTAGATGCTAAACAACCTCTTGATGCAGATCTAACCACTCTTGCTGGAATGCAGGGTGCTACTGCTTCAATACTTGCAGGTGGTACAGCTCTTACCTCAACCCTAACTGAGCTTAACCAGATTGATGGTAAGACTATTGGAGAGACTACTCTTACCACTAACAGTAATACAGCTCTACCAACTTCTAAAGCGGTAGCAGATCACGTATCTGGAGCTGTAACAGCAGTTGGAGGTTTAGTAGCAATAGCAACTGAAGCAGCTTTCCCAGCTACAGCTTCAATGCCAGCCTCTGGTGTAGTAGTCAGTATTAGTGATGCTGGAGGAGTGGTCGTTAATGGTTCAGGTGCATCAACCACTGGTAGGACTACTGATGGTTCACCTGCAACTGTAACTATTAACAGCTTCCCTAGTTCTCTATACAGTGAGACACTAGCTGCTGGAGTAGGTCTACAAGTACTCTCTACAGGATCAAGTAATACTTATACTTACCATAAAGTACTAGCTGCTGAAACTGATGTTAAACAGTTATCAGATGATATAAACGACTTCAACGCTAGATACCGTACAGATACTAGCGACCCAGGAAGTAATAACGACGAAGGTGACCTCTTCTTTAACAAGACCTCTAACACCATGAAGGTGTATGACGGTTCAGCTTGGGGAGAGGTTACATCAACTGGAGACTTTAAGTTCCTATTCCTATGTCCTACAGGTGGTTCAGGTGCTCCAACTATTGATGGTTCTATTGATACCTATGACTTAAGAGAAACAACTAACTCAGGTACAGGAGCTAGTGTTACCAACGCTGCTCAACTTGTTGTATCGGTAAACGGAGTAATCCAACAGCCAAATGCAGGTACATCTACTTCAGGCTTAGATGGCTTTGTAATGACTGATGCGAACACTATTAAGTTCGCTGCAAATCTACCTAACGGTGCTGATGTATTTGTTATACAAGTTGGTTCAGCCGTAACCCTTAACGCTCCAGCTAATAACACCGTATCTACTGATGTCCTTCAAAGCGGAGCTGTTACAGAAGCCAAGATCGGAGATAACCAAGTTACTCTTGCTAAAATGGCAGGAGGAACGGATGGTCAGATAATTACATATGATGCTAATGGAGATCCACTCGCAGTAGGACCAGGTACAGATGGACAGGTATTAACATCAACAGGAGCTGGATCACCCCCAGCTTTTGAAGCAATACCTACTCCTGTTGACGCTACAAAGATGCCTCTAGCAGGTGGTACGTTCACTGGTGATGTTGTCTTTGATAACGCTACCCATGGTGGTTTTGATTTGACATGGGATATGTCAGATAAAGCATTAGAATTTTCAGATAGCACAAAAGCCACATTTGGTACTGGTGCGGATTCAGCTTTCTACCATGATGGCAATGATCTTTACCTAGATAATGATACCGGCGATTTCTATATAAGAAATGGTGGTGGTAATTCTAATCAAGTATATATTTCAGGTAAAGGTGGAGAGAACGGAATAGTTGTTAATGGAGATGCTTCCGTAGACCTCTATTACGATAACGTAAAAGAAATAGCCACCAAATCAGGTGGTGTGAAACTCTTTGGACACTCTGAATGTGTTGTTAATGGTTTAGGTAATATAAACAGTAACCCTACGTTTGACTTTACTGTTGCTAACTATATAACGATGACACTTACTGGTAACGTTACGGTTCAAAACCCTACAACAGAATCCGTTGGGCAGAGTGGATCGATAGTAATTACGCAGGACGGTACTGGTTCGAGAACTTGTGCATGGTCTAGTCAGTTCAAATGGACTGGAGGAACGGCCCCGACTTTATCAACAGCAGCAAATGCAGTTGACCGTATTGATTATTTAGTAGTGGCTGCCGATACAATACATTGTGTAGCTAGCTTGGATGTGCAGTAATTATGTTTAATACTTTAACAAGAATGGGTGCCAGTGCGGCTGGTGCCTATGAGATCGAACGATCTTTAAGGTTTAACTCAGGAGATTCAGCAACTCTTACTAGGACTTTTGGTACACCTACTAATACAGATAAATATACTTGGAGTTGTTGGCTAAAGAGAACTAAATTCCATGACAGTGCTGGTCATTTCAGTCTTCTAGGGAATGAAGGATGGACTGTCGTTAGATTTAGTGCTGATCGACTTTATTGGAGAGAAAACGGAATAGTAAATATAACAACCACTAGGAAATGGAGAGACCCATCTAGTTGGTATCACATAGTTTTACGTTATGACAGCAGCCTTGGTACAGAAGCTGATAGAGCACAGATATGGATAAATGGTGTTAGAGAAACAGATTTCACCAGTGCTTCGTATCCATCTCAAAATCAAAATAGTCATATCAATAGTGCTATTGCTCAGGTAATGGGAGGATATCGAACTGATGAACAGTTTATTGATGGATATCTAGCTGAGATTAATTTTGTAGATGGTCAAGGTTTAGATCCAGATA
>Ga0208790_1001310_pt1 | contig 10994 bp, 14 predicted proteins | sample 10_taG_FD_184083 | JGI IMG/M metagenome (GOLD analysis project Ga0208790, IMG submission 184083) | Marine viral communities from the Subarctic Pacific Ocean - 10_ETSP_OMZ_AT15264 metaG (SPAdes) (version 2) | ecosystem: Environmental > Aquatic > Marine > Oceanic | place: Pacific Ocean | collected... | reverse complement strand
TTAAAGGATCATAAAATTAATTTCTATACATTACATGCTTTTGATATGGATGGGGTTGTAAAAAATAAAGATAGAGAAATATTCGATTGGTTTATAAAAGATTTTACGGATCTTTATTCCAAGACTCGGGTTAAATTTGTAAGTTCCAAATCGCTTAAGGAAAAAGCTAAAAAAGGAATTGAAATAATACAACAAAAGCTGTTGAAGTTTAGTGTGTAGGTAGTATAATTATGGCATGAGTACGTTTAATACTTCAATGTTTCAATCAATTAAAGACGCGTTAGCTAGTTCTGAGAGTAAGGGGTCGGCTACATTTAACGAGATTATGCCTACTAAAGCAGGTAACACTTACACGGTAAGACTCTTACCTTATGCTAAAGATGCCAGTAAGACATTCTTTCATTATTACAATCATGGATGGAACTCTTACGCGACTGGCCAGTATGTTCAGACATTAAGCCCTCAGACGTTTGGTGAGCGAGATCCTATTTCTGAAGAGCGCTTTCGTGTGCTGCGAACTGGTTCTGAAGAAGAAAAAGAAAAAATGCAAGCTATTCGCCGCCTTGAGAAGTGGTTGGTTAATATTTACGTTGTTGACGATCCTGCAAATCCGGATAATAACGGCAAAGTAAAGATTCTTCGTTATGGCAAACAACTTCAAAAGATTATTACTGAAGCTATTGAAGGTGAAGATGCTGAAGAATTCGGTCCTCGTATTTTTGATCTTGGGCCTGATGGTGTAAACTTTAAAATTAAAGTTGAGCAGCAAGGCGATTTTCCAACTTATGTATCTTCAAGATTTACTACTGCTGGTAAAATTAATCTTTCGGAAGATGAGCAAAAAGATATTTATGATGGAGGGTTTGATCTTTCTGAGGTGTTTACTCTTAAGTCATATGACGATCTTAAGGGCATGCTTAATGAGCATTACTACTGTAAGACTGATGACACACCACCAGTGACTTCAGCTCCAACTCCAGCTGAAACTCCTACAGAGCCAGAACCGGTTGGAGTTGCTAGTGATACGGTAGAAGAAGATATTGACGAACTGTTGAAAGACCTGTAATATGCAACCAGGAATGACCCCAGAAGAAAAAGCTGCTGTTATGCAGTTTATGGGACAAACTTATGGTCAAGCCCATCAACAGGATCAAATGCTTGTTGGCTCTGCAGGTAATCTTCAACCCAAATCACAAGAACTCAAGCAGGTTTTTGAACAAACTGCAAAAATGCCTACTCGAATGAGACATCCTCAGGAAGTAGCTCCTCAGGAAGTAGCTCCACAGGAAGTAGCTCCTATTACACCGGAACAAGCTGCGCAAGAGATCGCCGCATTGTCTACACCAGTAGTAGAAGATAATGTACAAAATCCAGATCAGCTTGAATTTAATCTCACCGAGCCTTCAAAAATAGATAAGCTTATTAATTTAATTGAAAAGCAAAATTTGCTTTTAAAGGGTATTAGTCTAAAATTAGATAATGGCAAAGACACTAAAGCTAAGAAACAAGGGTGAATATCTAAAATTTTTAGATGCGTTATCTAAGATTAACGATGCTGGTGTAATTTTAGATGTTAAAGAAGACAAGCTGATTAGTTTAGTTTCTAGCCTAGACAGCACATTAATTCTTCATGGTGTGTATAAATCTGATTTTGAATTTGAGGATACATTAAATATACCCGATGTTAAAAAATTAAGGTATGTATTAGATACTATAGAAGAAGAATCTATACATATCGATGTTAATCCAAATAATTTACAATATAGCGGTAACGGTGTAAAGTTTAAATATCATTTATACGAAGAAGGGTTTATAACAAAACCAAATATTAATTTAGATAAAATTAACAAATTTGAATTTAATGTTAATTTTAACTTAAACAAAGCCACTATACAACGTCTTTATAAAGGAAGCACGTTTGCTAGTGAGACTAATAAAATATATTTTTATACTGAAAATAACCTGTTAATGGCCGAGCTTACAGATAGGGCGAGACATAATACTGATAATTTTACTTTAAGCCTAGGTAAAGTTGATTTTAGTTTAGACCCAATTTCTATTAATTTAGATAATATGCGACTTATTTCACTATTAAACGACGATATAAGGGTAAAGATAAATACAGAATATGGAGTAGTTGTATTTGATATTGAGGACAGTGACATTAAATTAAGATATATAATTTCAGCGTTAACTCAATAATGAATAATCAAAAAAAGAATAAATTAAAAACCGCGGGATATTTTATTAAAAGATTAAAAGATAATGATTTTATAACTTTAAAAATATTTAATAAGTATAGCGATTTAGATCCTAGAAAATGGACTGTGTTGGTAGATCCGTCCGGAGCTTCAGTATATATTACTTGTTTTGAAAATACCCCATTTAAAGGTGAGTATTTATTTACGTTTAACGACGGTAATCAATTGTTTAACAATAACTTCAGCTTAAAAACCGATTCAATCGAAGTTGTAGTTCAAAGGCTCCTTAAAAGGGGTGTTGGACAGAAGATAGATAACCAGTTTTTGAATAAATAATAATATGAAAGAGGACCATGATCAAAACTCTATAGAAGATGAAGAATTAAGAGAGATGGTCGAACGAGCCCTTAAAGATAATATTAAAGATCGTAAAACATTTAAGAGGAGACAAGATCTAGCAACAAGATTATCCCATATTTTATGCGAATATCTAGATAGCTATATATTATTGGGGTATGATTTTAATGGAAATCATCTAGATTTAAGAGCAGCTAACACCCCACAGAAAAATGAAGCGTTAAATTCTTTCCTATTAAAATACTTTGCTACAGAAGTTCACTCAATAAAAGGTATACCTCCGAGACCAGATGAATTGTTGTAAAAAACATATATACGCCATAGAGACAGGAGATTATGTGGGTCAAATGTTTGCTGTAGTTGATATACATAAAAGTTTTATTGGATGCTTATCATTACCGTCGATGAAAAACATAAAAGTCCCGACAGAGTCATTTGAAAGCGGAAGGAACAGTGATATAATTAAATTTGTAGAAGAGCTACCTGAAGACGTTTATTCTGTTATTGAGGCTCAGTATAATAAAAATGAAAACTCTGATAATAGACGGCAACAACTTAATACACCGAACGTATTATACAGCAAAAGCCCAGTCGAAAAAGACCAATATACACACGGAGTACCAGGTAAGTAACTTTCATATATACTTTACACTCAACGCTGTAAGCTCCTACGTGAAGCAGTTTGTTCCGGATAGTACTATATTTGTATGGGATGAAAAAAAAGACCACACACCTAATATACGCAAGAGCATTTTAAAGGAATATAAGGGTAATCGGAGCAAGGATCAAGCACCGCATGAGAATAATGAGGTAATTAAATCCATACTATATTCAATGGGGATTAACTCTATTTTTCCTAGTCAGCTAGAAGCAGATGACATTGTTGCTTATATTTGTAAAGAGCACGAAGGTAACAAGGTTATTGTTTCGGTAGATCAAGATTTTTTGCAGTTGGTTAGTTCTGAGTGTACTTTATATGATCCCATACGTAAAAAATTCTTTGAAGACAATAATTTTAAAGAGCAGACGGGATATCAAAACGTTGATGAATGGTATACAGCAAAGTGTTTAATAGGCGACGCGTCTGATAATGTGCCTGGCATCCGAGGGTTCGGAAAAAAGACCGTTCAAAAATATCTTAAAGATACTGGGTATATCTTAACAGAAAAAGAACATAAAATATTTCAACGTAATGCTGATATATTTTGTTTAGATAAGTACAATGAATTGGAAGAAGAAAAAGAATATTATAAGGAACAATTAAAGGTTAAAGTTAATCCCTGTTATAAAACGTTTCTTAAGTACTGTGAGGAATATTCTTTTAAGCGTATTTTAGATAAAAAAGAAGACTGGCATAATTTGTTTTTTATGAAAACCCTTTATAATAAACTAAATGATATCGCTTCCTGAAGACTTTGTTATACTTAAATTTTTTGAGTTAGGTCTTTATCCAAAGTATAACAAATTTAACAATGTATATCACTGCAGTTGTCCTATCTGCAGAGAAGGTAAGTCTTTAGGTAAAAAACGACGGTGTTATTATATTCCTAAAAACGAAAATATATTTTGTCACAATTGCGGTTGGTCTGGAAAGCCTTTAAGATGGATTAAAGAAGTATCAAATAGCAGCGATGAGGAAATTATTAAAGAATTAAAGGAGCATATTCCTAGTGCAGAAGATATAATTGAAAAAGATGAAAAAACTAAACCAACTTTTAAAGTCGAAACCCTACCTAAGGATTCTATTAATTTGTCTGATAAGTTTCAGCTTGACTATTACGATAGCAACAATATTGTTAGAGCTGTTCGACACCTTATTACCGAAAGGCGGTTAGATACCGCAGTAAATAAACCTGAAGTGTTATATGTATCGTTGACAGATATGGTACATAAGAATAGACTTATTATACCGTTTTTTAATGAGCGTGATGAGATTGAATTTTATCAAACTAGAACAGTCTTAAATAAAGATAAGAAAACAAAGCCAAAATACTTAGGAAAGATAAATGCGGAAAAAACTTTGTTCAATATTGATCGAATAAGTAGTGATCATGATTGCGTTTACATTTTTGAAGGACCTATTAATGCATGTTTTACAAAAAATTCTGTTGCTGTTGCAGGTATTACTGAACGAGGTAAATCATTTACACAACGACAGGAAGAACAGTTAAATACAAGGCTTAAATTCTTCGACAAAACGTGGATCCTTGACTCACAGTGGGTCGATCAAGCAGCCTTAGTAAAGTCCGAAGCTCTTCTTAAACAAGGAGAGAGGGTGTTTATATGGCCGGAAAAATTTGGCAAAAGATTTAAAGATTTTAATGACATTGCAATAGCATGCAAAATAGATGAGATCAAATGGAAATTTATAGAAAAAAATACCTTTGACGGAATCAAAGGTATTGTAAAGTTATCTGAAATTAAAAAATATCGAAATCAGACGTATTTAAATTGAGCATTCCCAGTTTGTGCAAGGTAACCTTTAAAAGACTCATTGAGTGCTGCAAGCTCTGTAGCAACTCTAGCTATTTTACGTTGTTCAGAAGCTTTCATTCGATCAAAAATTGTATCAGCTTCAGCAGTAGCTAGGATAGTTTGAATAGAATCAGGCGATGAACCGTTTAAGTATTCTAGAAATACTTCAATTTCTCCAACCCAACCTTCAAGCGTGGATCTCATAACTTCGTTACGTTCACTAACAGCTAAAGCAGCTTTTACATTTGGATCATCTTCGACTACCGTTTCATCAACATCAACATTAACATCAAACTCCCCGGCATCAGTATCATCATCAAGTTCAGCTTCAAAAGCTACCTTCTCTTCTTCTGTTTGTTCATTGAGAGATTTAAAAAAACGACGTTCGAACTTTGTCATAAAATTATTTAGTCTCTAGCATAAATAATTACATGCCTGACACAGAATTTCCTTATAGTATAACTCCAGATGATAAACCTATAACGTTTAATATGAACGTTCAAGATCAAATGGACATTTATAAAGATAACGAAAAGCATCAAAAAGCACCACCTATTTTACCTCATGAGGTTGAGCAAATAACTCAAGCCTTAGGAAATATATTCGTATCTTTAGCTAATATCAGAAATATGCTATCCAACGCAAAACAAAGCGAAGAGATACCAGACGCGGTTATTGATTTAATTCACGATAAGATAGATAAAATAACCCAAATAATGATACTTGATATTCCCGAAGATCTGTCTAAAATAGGTATATGACTTTTCTAAGGTCGATTATTACTACACTTATTATTTCAGTAGGGTTTGCATACGGACTGCGAAATGTATTTGGTTTTTGGGAGACACTTATACTAGCTTTTATAATTCAGTTTATTATTGCTTTTGTGTATAGCTCTTTTAAAATTAATAAGGTGCAACAGCTTACCGGGGAATTTGAACAAGAGATTCAACAATTGTTGGAATTAAGTGAGGTTAATATAGCATGCCCATGTGGTAATTACACATATAATACTAATATTTTTCTTAACTTAGAAGAAACATATGTTTGTGAAAAATGTAGTAATGAATTTAGAGTAGAGATAACCCTCACTCCCACGTTGTTAACGCAGCCTATATATACCGAGAGTAATGCTTTAGTAACCGGAAATATAGAGCAAGAGCTCCAAGCTAATGACGACGTAGAGATAACCTCTGAGTATGCTGAAGGAACACAGCTATAATAATATTATAATATGAACAAATATACTTTTAATCTTAAAGATGGTACAACTAAAACCATGGAGTTTGACGAGCTAGTAAGATGGTGTTGTTTAATCGAAGCTCTTGAAGTTGTAGATAGTAAAGCAGATGTAGATATTGATAGTGATAAGTGGATTAAGCCTTTAGCTTTCCAAAAGTATATTGACGAGAGATATCACTCAATGAAACATGATCTCAAGGTAGAGGCTTCTCTGGGGAACCTTTAATTGATGTATCATCTAAATATTGTTTTGTATTATTAATTACATTACAACCTGCAATTCTATGAGCATCAATAAAGGTGCTATGGGTGGCATCAGTTAACGATTCAAAAGGTAAGCCTATTTCAATTATTTTATTGCAGTTAAATAAACTAAACCAATCTGCAATTGCTGTAAGTACACCCTGCTTATCTCTAATATTACTACACCTGTCCCACGTTCCTCCGGAGCCTTTTGTTTGTATTGTATCCGGGCAATGAGCCCGTTGTTCTGCAGAGTCAGTTGCCATAAATGACATAGGTGGAATATTAATTATTTTTTTTGTAACAGTTCTTGGGTGCAGCAATCGTAAATGATACCCTGTTGTATGTTTACTGACAAACCAAGGCATTAATTCAGCTACTTGTTTAGACGGTACTAGTGATTTAATAAATTTTTTAGCTAGTTCGAGTTTATGTTTATCATTTTCATAGTTAAAGGACCAAGAATAGTTTGAAATCGTTGCAGCGTTATAATGTGAAAAATTATTGTATATTATATTTATTTTAGGAAAACAAAATAAATCTTCCCAAGATGCATCGCAACTTCCATCAATTGGCCACACAAATGTAACATCGTCTAACTCATCAATATAATTTAATATATTGTTTAGTCTATTTCCAAACCCCCCGGTAAGAAAAACTTTTTTGCTACATTTGATTATAAACTCTCTCGCTTCAGCTGACTTTTTACCCACGCTTATAACGTCGTGTATTTCGTACATTTTTTCAGCCGGCAACCGTAATAAGTGATTAGTAACAAAGTGTCGTATTTTATTATATTCAGGCACTATATCACCCATATCTCCACGGTCACATGTATCTGATTGTCCCCATTCATAAGTCCAACCATTAAATTTTTCGTGATCGTCTGTTAGCTTAATATTATGAGCATGTAAGGTTTCTCCTACCAATACATCTTCAGCTCCTGTTGTTAGGTTAGAGCATGCAACAATACTGGCACATTTTTTATTTAGAAAATAACCAGCCCCACCACTAGCGGAATTCTCTGCAACAGGGCACCCAATATAATCATTTTCTTGTTTATCGTATTGTAAAAAATTATCCACATTAATATATGTATCATCATCACATTTAAACATATAATCCATATGAAAATAATTAGTTGTAAAGTATTCGGCTAATAGTTTTGTTTTTTCCGGTAAATCTCCGTATGAATCAGGACATTTGACATATAAAATATCATCTTGTACATTAAATTTTTCTTTCTGTTCTGGGTCCCCCACGACATAATAGACAGTTACACCTTTATCAGTTAATTCTTTGCCCCAAGTGTCTCTACAGGCACTTACTCTATCTTTATAAGCCTTACACGATACACAAAATACTACTACATTTTTATGTAATTTTAGAGATTTGTTTTTCATTGTTGAGTATTCGTCTTAATTCCTATCTCTTGTTTTACTCTTTCTATATATTGATCTGATATAGCCCCCATAAATTGCTTTTCCACTTCATATGTACTCTTACCTAACTCATGAAACCCTATCATATAGTTTCTAAACCTATCTTCTAATAAAGGTCTAAATGGCACCCCGTTTGGCCGGCCAAATCTATGAAGCCATCTTAAAAAGGGTAAGCATAAAGTTTTCTTCCCGGCGTTCCTATACTTAGTATGAATATACCCCTCCTCACCACCAAACCCTCTAAATCTCTCATTAAATCCCAACCAACTATCTCTTCTACATGTAAATAACCCCATGCCCTGAGCTGGTATCTCAAATGGCTCGCCATCTTTATTATATCCCCGTTCATCTGTAGCCCAGGCTCCCCACATGTGGCTTCCCCATTTTGATAAATCAAAATGAGTGCTGATAATCTCGAGATCGTCGTATATTACAGGCCCTTGAAGCAAATTACCATTATCTCTGCCCTGGTCATAAAAGTCTAATAATTTTTTTAAGCATCCGGGATCGAGCAGTACATGACAATCTAACACTAATACGTAATCCGTTTCAGCGACATTAAAAATTTTTCCCTTTAAAAAAGGAGAATTATATTTAGTGAACTCAATATATGTTGTTGGCTCTTTAATCCCTGTAACAAATTTTTGTATTTCTTGCCCGGATTTAGAACTAGGGTTGTTATTTATAATAACAAATTCAACTCTATCCATTACTTCCGGATGATACATTCTAAGAGATTGAATGGTAAAAAATAAACCATCATAATCATCATATACACAAGTACCAATAGTAAGCTTACCCACTAATTTAATTATTAGAAATCAAGCTTTTTGCAATCTTCTTCTTCTCTGCACAAGTCGGCCTTTTGTCGAAGCACTTCCTCTTCATCAAGAGGCCTCGGAGTTGTAACCGGTGAAGTTGTTGCAACGCCATCCCATGGGAACGCGCCCGGGCCTGATCTAGTAATATTAGTGTTAAAGTCAACATCACTATAAAAAGGCTCTTCTAAGGGTGATACCGGTGCTGGGTATATGGGGCCTGAGTTAGGCATGTAATTATTTATGCTAGAGACAAAATAATTTTATGATCCTGGGTACATACCGCTGGCGCTATCTGCCACCGGAACCTGCACCCCCACCGGAACCTGCATCGGATTCAGAATCATCAAAATCATCACCTGTGCCACTACGTGGTATTTGAGGCCTGCCACATGAAGCTGGCTCCCACGGCTTCTCCGGTGGGTATTCACAACTTCCGTCATTTTTAGTGGCCCGTGGGTTATAGTTGTTGGCGTCTGGATCCATACAACCAGGTATATCATACGTACAACTGTCGTCATGTATAGTCGCATCCGCGTTAAAGTTGTTAGCGTTTGGATCCATACAACCGCGTATTTCAACCCACGAACAACTCCCGTCGTCTTCGGTCGCTGCCGGGTTAAAGTTTCCGGCGGTTGGATCCATGCAACCGCGTATAGGACCCCACCTACAACTGTTGTCATCGACTTGGGCTGCCGGGTCAAAGTTTATAGCTGTGGGGTCTGTACAACCGAGAATAGGCGGAAAAATACAACTTCCGTCATCTACAGTCGCGAACGGGTCAAAGTTTATTGCCCTAACCCCTGGAAAACGGGACCATGGCTGATTTCCATCATCCATGCATCCCAGCCTACGCGGTGGCGGTGTTGTCGAGACACCCGCAGAGGGTGTTGTCGAGACATCCACAATGATACGGGGAGTTGTCGTCCCCCCCTCGGGCGGCCATGGCGGAACGCGCCTATATCTACAATCCAGTTGCCGGTGGATAACCGCTCGTGGGTTAAAGTTTGTTGCCGTACGGTCCATACAACCAACAACCGGGGGAAAAAGACAACTCCCGTCGTCTATAGTCGCTGCCGGGTTATGGTTCCAAGCCCTTGGATTAGTACACCCCCAGATCGGCGGCGGACATATAATACATATCGGTGTTGTAGAAGTTGTTGTTGTTCCACCATAGTCACAAGTTCCGTCATCCCAGGTCGCGATCTCGTTATAGTTTTGCGCTGCAGGATCCATACAACCAGGGAATCCCGGTGGACGCGGTGTTGTAGTCGTCGTAGTAGTAGTAACTGTTACATAGTCATATCTACAATCACCAGGACCCTGCACAGTCGCAAACGGGTCAAAGTTTAAAGCAGTGACATCCATACAACCTCTCCGCCCGGGCCTTCGAGTTGTGGTCGTTGTGGTCGTTGTAGTGGTTATGCTCCCGGGATCATATGATGTAATAAAAACACTCCCCCGTGTCCCGCTATTAATAACAGCAGTAGCATCAATCACATTTGGCTGAGTTCGAATAAATGTGGCATCTACATTAGGACTGCTTACCGGTTCTATTGTATCGATATTAACTCTCCCGGTATTTACGCTAAATACAAAATTATTTAACATTGACGTAAATACTGCATTCTCTCCCGGCCGCAACACCGGGCGCCAGCCCGCCATGTTGTTGCCGAAGGGGTCCACTTCGGCTACTGTAATATCCCCGTCCGTTTCATTAAAAACGACAAGTGAATAAACTGGGTTACCGTGCCCCGGCGTAGTACTTGTTTCAGGATAGTAACAAGTCCCGTCGTCTACAGTCGCCCGTGAGTTATAGTTTTCGGCGTCTATATCCATACAACCAGGTATTAGATAAGGCGTCGTTGAGGTAGAAGTAGCTGTTACATAGTCATATCTACAATCACCAGGACCCTGTACAGTCGCAAGCGGATCAAAGTTTTTAGCAGTGACATCCATACAACCTCTTCGCCCGAGCCTGCGAGTTGTGGTCGTTGTGGTCGTGTCATCATACCCGTCCCCGCCACCGTTATCGGTAATGACCACGAAAGAAGGTGTAGTAGAGGTCGTTGGTGCAGTAACATCATCATCAACGTCATCATCATTAAAGGCAATTCCACCATGATAATTACCGTCCTGTGAAGGCTCTATAATATAACAATCTATTGTTGATCTCCACACGTCCCCCCTTAGCTCACTAGTTACACCACCACGCC